>Ga0194129_10002233_pt1 | contig 29493 bp, 25 predicted proteins | sample TA2KigCa35mmetaG_FD_150862 | JGI IMG/M metagenome (GOLD analysis project Ga0194129, IMG submission 150862) | Freshwater microbial communities from Lake Tanganyika, Tanzania - TA2015038 Kigoma Deep Cast 35m | ecosystem: Environmental > Aquatic > Freshwater > Lake | place: Tanzania: Lake...
GACGGCGTCGGCGAGCTCGGCGAGGCAGCCGGTGTCGTCGTCGCAGCCCATCAGCTGGCGGTCGCTCTCGTGGGCCACCGCCGCCTTCAGGTCGCGGGTGGTCAGCACGGCGAGCCCCGGCGATCGCGCCGCCTCGGCGGCGACGACGGCGGACAGCGCGTGGCCGTCGCCGGCGAACGCGGCGGCGTCGAGGTCGAGCACAATCACGCGCACGCGCTCGGCCGCCGCCGGGACGCACCCCGCGCCGGCGGGCTCGACGGGCTTCGTCGCTGGCCCGGCCGCGGTCTCGGTGGGGACGGGCGGCACGGGCGGGCGCGCCGCCCGCGCGGTGCCGGCGCCGACCAGCGCGGCGACGAGCACGACGACCGCGAAGACGAGCGAAGACGCCGGACGCGGCACAGGCGGGACCATAGTCACGGTAGCGTACACGAGCGGTCCCTGCGGCGCCGCCCGCGTCAGGGCTGTAGCCGCGTCGCCAGATCGACGGCTGGCATCGGTCGTCCGAGCAGGTAGCCTTGGCCGTAGTCGCAGCCAAGCTCGAGGAGCAACGCGCGCTGCTCCTCGGTCTCGATGCCCTCGGCGACGACCTTGAGGCCGAGCGCGTGGGCCATCGTCAGGATGCTTCCGCACAGCACCCAGTCCTTGCCGCCCCGGCTCAGGCCCTGCACGAAGCGGCGGTCGATCTTGACGACGTCCATGTCGAAGCCGTGCAGCATGCCGATGGACGAGTAGCCGGTGCCGAAGTCGTCGAGCGAAAGCTGCACGCCCGCCGCGCGAAGCGCCGCGAGGCGCGCCTTGGTCGGCGCGTTGGCGTCGAGCAGGACTCCCTCGGTGACCTCGAGCACGACGCTGTCGGGTGGCGCGCCGAGCTCGTCGAGCATCGCGAGGCACGGGTGGCGGCCGTCGCCGTCCTCGCGGAACTGCAGCGGCGAGCGGTTGATGCTGATCTGGAACCCCGGCGCCGCCGCGCGCCACGCCGACGCCTGCTGCACCGCGACGCGAAAGACCCAGTCGCCGATCGAGTGGATCGTGCCATTGGTCTCGGCGATGGGGATGAACTCCGTCGGGCTCACGGCGCCCAGCGTGCCGTGCTTCCAGCGCACCAGCGCCTCGGCCTTGACCACGCGCCCGGTGGCCAACTCGACGATGGGCTGGAACACGACGCTCAGCTCGTGCCGGTCGAGCGCTTCGCGCAGGTCCTGCGACAGCACGAACCGCCGCTGTGCCTGGCACTCGTGGTCGCCGTGCTCGATGGCCACCCGCGACCGGCCCCCCGCCTTCGCCCGCGCCAGAGCCGTCTCGGCCCGCTGCACCAGCCGCTCGGCGGCGCCGTCGTCGACGCGCTCGGCGTCGGGTACGGCGTCGGCGCCGACGAAGGCGACGCCGACCCGCACCGACAGGTGCACCGTGCGCGTCCCCGCCGGCAGCGCCTGCTCCAGCCGCTCCACCAGCTTGGCGGCGACGCGCTCGGCGCCAACGACGCTCGGCAGGTCGAAGAGCAGCACGAGGAAGTCGTCGGCGCCGCTGCGCGCGACGACGTCGGTGCTGCGCACGGTGGCGCGCAGCAGCGCGCCGACCTGGCGCAGCACGTCGTCACCGACGTCGCGACCGAGGGCGGTGGTCAGGGAGCCGAACTGCTCGAGGTCGACGCGCAGCACGGCCAGGCCCTTCTTCGCGCGCGGCAGGAAGCGCAGCGCCTCGACGACGCTCTCGAGGAAGCGCCGGCGGTTGGGCAGCGACGTCAACGCGTCGCTGTCGAGGGTTTGCATCAACCGACCGTGGGCCACCGCCGCCTCGCGCAGGCCGGCGTCGTGCAACCAGCGGACGAAGACGACGAGCAGCATCATCACCGCGATGGTCACCACGTTGTTGACCGTCGTCAGCGCCGGCACGAGCCCGTGCCGGGCGAGCACCAGACCCATCGTGACGGTGAACGTGACAAAGACCCAGGGCGTCGTGCAGGTGGCCGCGGCGATCAGCACCGGCAGCCACACCATCTGCGGCACGACCAGCGCGAAGTGCGTCGATGAACCCACGAAGCCCACGACCAGGGCGGTGCCGATGCTCAGCAGGATCGCCGGTGTCGAGCGGCTCGAGCGCGCAAGGCGCGGGTACAGCGCCGGCGACAGCACTGACGTGGCCACGCACGCCAGCGCCACCCACCACGGGTGCGCGACGTCCTTGAGGTTCGCGAATTCGACGACGTGGAGGGCCGACAGCGCCAGACACGCGCCCTGCCACAGTCCCCCGACGGCGATGATCGCGACGACGACGGCGGCGATCCGTGCCCGCAGACGCGCGCCAATCTCGTCAAAGACGGCCGGATCGGCGGCGCCAACGCTGGGCGACGTTCTTGGTTCGCTGATGGTCATCAATCCCAGAGTCTTGAGGAGCGCCACCGGGATCGCAAAAAGACCCGTCGATCGTCGTCCGCAGTGACACAGCAGCCGACCGCGGTGACACAAACGTCACGCGCCTGTCCAGATTTTCCTGTCTGTCCCGATGCGGCGCGACCGTCCGGCCGTCACCCGGGAGCACCCATGCTGCATCGCCTGCTGCCCGGGCTTCTCTTCGTCGTCGCCGTCATCGGTGGCGGCTGCACCAACGACATCGAGCCCTTGTCGTGCGGGCCGCGCCGCCTGCATCCGCGTGACCAACGACCCGCAGAACCGCGGCGTCGGCGGCATCACCTGCGCCGCCGACGCCGCCTGCGTCGACGGCGCCTGCGTCGTCACCGACGCCTGCGAGGGCGGCCGCGGCGACGGCGTCGACACCTAGTCCGACGCCGACCACTGCGGCGGCTGCGGCAACGCCTGCGACGACAGCCAGCAGGACCAGCGCGGCGGCTGCGGCGTCGCCCGCGACGCCGGCGCGCTGTGCGTGCGCGGCGGCTGCCGCGCCTCGTGCCCCACCAGCCAGCGCCAGTGCGACGACGCCTGCGTCGACACCGCCAGCGCCCCCCGCCACTGCGGCGCCTGCGGCACCACCTGCGACGCCGGCGAGTCCTGCGTGCGCGGCGCCTGCACCGAGGCCGGCTGCGAGGGCAACCTGACCAGCTGCGACGGCCGCTCCGTCGACACCCGCCGCGACGCCGACAGCTGCGGTGACTGTGCGGCAGGGCCTGCGCCGCCGGCGAGAGCTGCCAGAACGGACGGCAACGTCGAGTGCGGCGGCCGCGGCGCCGGCGAGAGCTGCCAGAACGGACGGCAACGTCGAGTGCGGCGGCCGCGGCGCCGACCCCGACGAGGACGAGGCGAACTGGTAAGGCGACGGCACCTGCGACGCGTTCTGCGCGCGCCCCGACCCCGACTGCGCCGACGCCTGCGTCCGCAACGGCTGGTACGGCGACGGCACCCGCGACACGTTCTGCCCGAAGCCCGACCCCGACTGCGAGCCCGATCGCTGCGCCGAGAACGGCTCGTACGGCGATTTCACCTGCGACACGTTCTGTCGCAACCCCGACCACGACCGCAGCGACCCGTGCGTCAGGGGCGGCCGCTACGACCACCGCCGCTGCGCCCAGGCCTGCTCGCGGCGCGACCGCGACTGCAACGACAGCTGCGTCACGCTCAACTGGTACGACGACGGCGCCGGCGACAAGGCGTGTCTGCAGCCCGACACGCCGGATTGCGACGCTCCGTGACCGCGCACTGACCGCGCACTGACCCCGCACTGACCGCGCGGACCCGCGGGCGCTGCGCCGTGGACGCTGGCGCGGTTGGCTTGTGCGGCGCGGCGACGACGGGCTAGATCAAGAGCAGGTGCCGTCGTCAGGACGGCGCCAGCAAGGAGCCCCGCGTCGCCGGGGCGCGGAGCGCGGATGCACACGGTCCTGGTCGTCGATGACAGCGAGACGATGCAGCAGATCGTGGCCGTCGCGTTCGGCTACGAGCCGTTCGCGCTGACGCCGTTGTGGTCGGCGGCCGAGGCGCTGGCGTCGGCCGCGGCGACGCGGCCCCACCTCGCCGTCGTCGACCACGGCCTGCCTGATGGCAGCGGCTACGACGTCGCCGCGCGGCTGCGCGCCGACTGGGGCATCCCGGTCATCCTGCTGACGTCCGAGCAGGCCCCCATCGACGCCGCCCGCGCCGCCGCCGCCGGCGTCGCCGCCCACCTGCAGAAGCCCTTCGAGTGTGACGACCTGCTGGTGGCGGCGCGCGCCGCCCTCGGCATCGTGGCCGCGCCGCCGCCCAGGGCTGCGCCTTCCCCCGTCGAGGCTACGTCGTCGCGCCCCCTTGCACCCGCCCCCTCGTCGTCGGCGCCACCCCCGGTGCTGCCGCGGACGGCGACGCCGCCGCCGCTGCCACGGGCGGCGCCGCCGCCGCCGCTGCCACGGGCGACGACGCCGCCGTTGCTGCCACGGGCGACGACGCCGCCGCCGCTGCCACGGGCGACGACGCCGCCGCCGCTGGCTGCGGCGATGCACGGCGTGGTGAGCGCGACGGGCGGCGCGGTGGATGGTGCGCCGGAGACCGCGGCCTGGACGGGCTCGCCGCCGCGCACCGCCGGGGCGCTCCACGCGGTGGCGTCGCCGACCAGCGCGTCGACGCCGGGCCTTGGTCTGCCGGCGCAGCCGGTGCCGGGGCCACCCCCCTTCTTGCCGACGTCGGCGCCGGGGCTGCCGAACCTCGACGTGAACGTGTCGTCGTCGGCCGAGCACCAGTGGCTGCACGACCTGCTGCGCGACGCCGCCCGGCAGGGGGCCTCCGACATCCACGTGCACGCGGTGGGGCCGATGCGCATGCGCCGCTTCGGCACGCTGTGGTCGATCCCCGACAGCGCCCTGCCTGTCGAGACCGTGCGCCGCGCGCTGCTGTCGCTGCTGTCCGAGGACGACCTGGCGCGCTTCGACCTCGATGGGCAGGTCGACTTCGGCCTGAGCTTGACCGACGTGGGCCGCTTCCGCGCCAACATCTACCGGCAGCAGCGCGGCACCGACGGCGTGTTCCGCGTCGTGCAGCGCGATTCGCCGACGCTGTCGTCGCTGAGCCTGCCGCCGGCGCTCCAGCGGCTGACGTCGTTCCACCAGGGCATCGTGCTCATCACCGGCCCGGGGGCGTCGGGCAAGTCGTCGACGATGGCGGCGCTGCTGCGCGCGATCAACGAGGAGCGCTCCGACCACGTCGTCACCATCGAGGACCCCATCGAGGTGCTGCACCCGTCGGTTCGCTGCGTCGTCAACCAGCGGCAGGCGAGCCGGCACACGAAGAGCTTCGCCCGCGCGCTGAAGGCCGCCCTGCGCGAAGACCCCGATGTCATCGTGATCGGCGAGATGCGCGACCGCGTGACCGCGCAGCTGGCGCTGACCGCCGCCGAGACCGGGCACCTCGTGCTCGCCACGCTGCACACGCAAAGCGCGGTGGCCACCGTCAACCGCGTGATCGGCGAGTTCCCGCCGGCGCAGCAGCCCAACGTCCGCGCGATGCTCTCCGAGAGCCTGCGCGCCATCGTCAGCCAGCGGCTGCTGCCCAGAAGGGACGGCAGCGGCGTCGTCCCCGCCGTCGAGCTGTTGTTGAACACCCCCGCCGTCGCCAACCTGATCCGCGAGCAGCGCGCCCACCAGATCCGCACGACCATGCAGACCGGCGCCGCCCTCGGCATGCAGACCCTCGACGCGTCCCTGCAGGAGCTCGTGACGCAAGGCCTGATCGACGTCGAGGTTGCCCGCCGTCAGGCCGACGACCCGCGCGCCATCGTGGCTCCCGGCGCCGCGCCGCCATCGACGCTGCCCACAGCCGCGGCGTCGCGGTCGACGCTGCCCACGCCGGCGGGCACGCCGACATCGGCGCCGCCCCTGCCGGCGGGTACGCCGACGTCGGCGCCGCCCCTGCCGGCGGGCACGCCGACGCCGGCGAATACGCTGACGTCGACGGTATGAGGGCGAACCAGCTCGGCCCGTCTGCCCCGGTCGCCCGTCGCGCGCCCTCGCCGCGCCGCCCCGCATGCGACGTCTCGGCCATTCTGTGTGGGCGCAGCGGCGGTCTTCGTTGACCGCGGGCTCTTCGGGCCGGTCGGGCCGCCGCCAGTTCGGTACGTCACCGCCGACGCACCGGGCGCTGGTCCATGTCGAATCCCGCCCGCGAGTCCGGTCCCCCCGTGCCCACGGCGGCTTCGTCGTCCTCGCCGTCGCTCGCCGGGATCGGCCGGTGGCACGCCGAGACGGTCGCCGCCGTCTTCGCCACGGTGCAGAGCAGCGAATCGGGCCCGTCGGCCGACGAGGCCGTCGCGCGTCTGGCGCGTCAGGGGCGAAACGTGCTCAGCGTGCGTCGCCAGGCGTCGCCGTGGCTGACGCTGGTCGCGCCGCTGGTCGAGCCGCTGGTGCTCGTGTTGATTGATCGCCGCGGCGGTGCTGTCGCTGGTGATCGGCGACCACGTCGACGCGCTGGTGGTCGCCGCCGTCGTCGTCTTGGACGCCGTGATCGGGTTCGTGCAGGAGCACCGCGCCGAGCAGGCCATCGCCGCCCTCGGTCAGACCATCGTCACCGAGGCCATGACCTGCTCCGGTTCTGCGATCAGTTCATGACGCGAGAGCGGCGGTCTGCGGTGTTGGTGGTAGCAGCTTCTTGAACTCTTGGTGCGTCCGGTATCCGAGGCTGCTGTGCGGCCGGCCGTCGTTGTGCTGCTGGCGGTACTGTTCGATCATGACGATGGCTTCTCGTCGTGCTCTGAACCACTCCATGTCGAGCCATTCGTCGCGGAACTTGCCGTTGAAGATCTAGATGCGGTGGCACCGTCAGCGACGGTAACAGCGTCCAACCGCAGAGCATCGCGACGAGCACGAGCACGGCGGGCACGAGGTGGCGGCGTCGCAGGCGGATGCGTGCGTACAGCTCGTTGACGGCGGCGACCGTGATCCGCCGGCGCAGCGCATCGAGGAGCACGTCCCGGGCCGGGTGCACGACGAGCACGACGAGGCCTGGGAACACGACGAGACCGACCACGGCGGTGGGGAGCGCCAGCCGCGGATGGCTGGTGAAGTCCGTTGCGCCGGCGCCGAGCAGCAGGACCGCCAGGAAGTCACCGATGGGGGCGAGGTTGCAGGCCACCAGCAGGCACGGTCTGCAGCGCGCGCGTGAGCGCTTGCACCCGTCGGGTGCGCCGTGCGGCGCGGTCTTCGTCGTCGATGACCCGCGCGAACCAGGGGCCTTCGTCGGTCTCGAGCCAGTCGACGAGACGTGCCACGACGGCGAGACGCTCGCGGGGGTCGTCTCGCAGCGTATTGCGGATGCTCGACACCAGCCCCGATCGACCGTCGACCGTTGTGGGGGAGCAACCGCGACGGTCGATCGTCGAGGCGGTGGATGAGGTCGACGCGTCGGCGCGGGCAGCGCGCTCTGCTTCGCCAGAGGGAGGGCGCATTGTTTTTCGTGCTGTGTGCGGGGCCTGACCCGACAGCGGGCCGTGCGACCCGTCCTTCATCGATCGGTCCACCCCGACCTCGATCCGCCAAGGGCTGACGTCGTGCAGCCGCCGGCGTTCCGCGCGCTCGATGAAGGCCCCCTGGCGACAGCGCACGGCGCGCCGTTCGGCCGGGGACCGTGGGTCGAGTGCACCCCGGCCTCGAGGAAAAGCCGCCCGACCTCGCGGGCGCGACTTCCGCTTGGTCCCGGGCGCGATCGCTCAGAACGGCAGGTCGTCGTCGACGAAGCCGTCGGACGGCGGCGGGGCGTCGCCGCCGCCGCCCTTGTCCGCCGGGGCCCTGCCACCGCCGCCACCGCCGTCGCGGGCGCCGCCGCGGGCGCCGCCGGGGCCGCCAAGGAACTGCAGCGTGTTGGCGATGACCTCGACCGAGGTCTTCTCGGCGCCGTCCTTGTCCTTGTACTTGTCGGTCTTCAGGCGGCCCTCGACGTAGACCTGCTTGCCCTTCTGCAGGTACTGGCCGGCGTTCTCGGCGGTCTTGCCGAACACCGTGACGCGGAACCACTCGGTCGCTTCCTTCCAGGCGTCGCCGTCCTTGACGCGCTCGGTGACCGCGACGCTGAGCTTGCAGATGGCCATGCCGCTCTGCGCGAAGCGCACCTCGGGATCGCGACCGAGGTTACCGACGAGAATCACCTTGTTCACACCTGCCATGACCGACTCCTGTGCTCGCTGTGGCCTATCGCCTGAGCCGCCCGGTTGTTCAACCGCTCAGCGCGCTGCCGTCACCTTTTCCACGATGACGGCAGGGAACTCGTGCACGGACACTGGCCAAAATGCTGGAACTCCGCGCAGATCTCGCCACACCCCTTCGCTTACATAAGCTTCACGCTCTCGTCGGTGGTGTCGTCGTCGGCGGCGCCGAAGGTCGCCGCGGCCCGCCGGCCGAGGGCCGACAGGCCGCGCTGGAACAGGTGGTCGGCGCCTTCCACCACGTGGACGAAGACGTCGGGCCAGGACCGGCGCAGGGCTGCGGCGTCGACGGCCCGGTCGGCGTCGCCGACCACGACGGCGACGGCCACGCCGGCGCGCCCGAGCGCCGCCCCGAGCGCGGCCAGCGCGTCGCCGCCGAGCACGCCCGCCGGCGGCGAGACCAGGAGCAGGCGGTCGATGAGGACGGCGCCGCCATCATCGTCGTCGTCCTCGTCGGCCACGGTCGCGGCCAGCGTCGCCGCCACCAGCGCGCCCACCGACACGCCGACGGCGCCCACCGTGCGCGCTCCGGTCGTCGCGGCCAGCTGCGCCAGCGCGGCGCGGGCGTCGTCGATGAGGGGGCCAAGCGCGACGGGGCCCGGCCACGGCCACGGCGGCAGCGCCAGCGTCCCCTGCGAAGCCCCGGCGCCCCGGTGGTTGAAGCGCAGTGTCGGGTGACGACGGCGGCCGAGCACCCACACCAGCTCGGCGAGGACGGCGCTGTCCATGCTGCCGCCCAGGCGGGGGTGGGGCGGGCACAGGAGCACGGGCGCGGCCCGCGGGCCGCCCACCGCGTCGCCCGCCGCGCCGCCCGCCGCGCCGCCCTGCCACAGCGCCTCGAGGGAGCCCGCGCCGTCGGGGGCGGGCACCAGGGTCATCCGCTCGAGGATCTCGCCGCGACCGACCACGTCAGCCCGTCCCTTCTTCCGGGCCGCCCTCGGCGCTGGCGCCGCCGTCGACGTGGTCCTCGCCGGTGGGGCGCTCCTCGAAGCGCTGCAGGGCCTCGCGGGCGGCCAGGCGCACGCGGCGGTCGTCTTCGTCGACGCGGCGGCGCAGCGCCGGCAGGGCGCGGCGGTCGCCCAGCGTGCCCAGGGCGCGGCACGACGCCTCGACGCAGAAGCCCTGCTCGCACGCCGCCACGAGCCACGGCACGACGACAGGATCGCCGAGCGCACCGAGGGCGGCGGCGACGGCGGCGCCGACGACGGCGTCCTCGGTGCGGAACGCCTCGACGAGATTCGGCACCACGCGCCGGTCGCCGACGGCGCCGAGCACGCGCGCGGCCCCGGCGACCACCGCGGGGTCGAGGCTGCGCAGCGTGCGCGCCACCGCGCGCAGCATGTCGTCGCCGCCCAGGGCCACCAGGGCCACGAGCATCGCCGTGCGCGCGTCGCCGTCGCGCTCGCGGCCGAGCGCCTCGCGCAGCGCGAGGGCCACGTCGTCGGGGCGCTGGGCGGCGATGGCGCGGGCGGCGGCGGCGCGGGCGGCGGCGTCGTCGGCGACGAGCCCGCGCAACACCCGCGCCCGCAGCGCGCTCGCTTTCGACGTCTCGCCGTCCACGCCGGGGACCCTAACAGGCTGGTGCAGCCCTCGGGGCAGACGGGGCAGACGCGCGCCTCGGCCTTCGTTCCCGCCGAAGATCCCCCCCAAACGACGACGGCGAGGCCTATGCCTCGCCGTCGTTGGGGTCCTGCGTCCGCGGGACGCGGGCCCCGAAGCGCGATCACGGGCGGGGATGCACCCCGCGCGTGCTCACTTCTTCTTCTTCTTCGCCGGGGCCTTCTTGGCCGGCTTCTTCGCGGCGGCCTTCTTGGCCGGCTTCTTCGCGGCGGCCTTCTTCGCGGCCTTCTTGGCGGGCTTCTTCGTCGCCTTCTTCGTCTTCTTCTTCGAGCGGGCCGTGCCGCCCTTGCTGCGCGGGACGCGCGCGACGTCGCCGGCCTTGTCGATGAAGTAGATGAAGTTGTTGTCGCGGGTGACGTTGGTCTTGGCGACGACCTCGGCCTTGTCGCCGGGCTTCTTCTTCTCGCCGCCGCGGACCATCTTGCTGCGCGCGATGTCGCCGCCCTTGTTGATGTAGTAGAGCCAGCCGGACTCGCGGGTCACACCAGCCTTCGCAACCTTCTCGCCATTCGCCATGGGACTCTCTCCTGTTGGTCCGGGCTCTCGCCCGGGGGGTTAGCGCAAAAAAACACCCGTCAAGCGGCAGCCACACACGGCATGCCACAGGGTGCGTCGTTGTCGCGGGCTTCGTCCGGGGGCCGGCTGGCCGACCGCAGCGACCAGCAGGTCGCCGCTTGGTGGTCGGACCGTTCCCCGGGGGAGCGCGCTCGATCTCTCGCCGCCACGCTCTCCGCAACCGACAGACGCATGGTGCCAGCGGACCCATCCCGTCGTCGAGCGTCGGCGCGCAGCGCCGTACGCGCAGAATCGGCGTCGACGCCGCCGGCCCCGTCAGTCGTCGAGCGCGCCACAAAGCCTCGTCGTCACCGAGCGATTTCCACAGGTTTTCCACAGGGTTGCCGATCAGACCTGAGGCCGTAGCTTACCGTCGACACGGCGCCGTCGGTGGCACGTCGACCTCAGGACAGAGTTGCGTAAATGAGGAATTGACGTCGGTCCGACGACCGCTATTTACGCAACTGTGTCCCGCATGCTCGAATTTGTCGACATCGACCCGACGGTCGACCGCCCCCGGCGCGGCTCGTGGCGGCGTGATCGGCGTCTACGCCCTGCGGCTACGGCAGCGCGTCGACGCGGACGACGGGCAGACGGTTGACCCGGTGGTCCCACGACGGGTGGCGCCGGTAAAAGAAGTCGAGGCGGGCCCCGGCGTCGGCGGCGAAGGCGGGGTCGTCCTTGAGTCGCTGGTCGAAGGCGGCCTGCAGGGCGGGGTCGGCGACGAGCATGGCCCGCGCTTCGTCCTCGGCGACGTAGGCCTCCATGTATTCCTTCTGTTCGAAGACGGCGTTGAAGAAACCCCAGCCGACCAGCGCCTCGGGGGCGCCGGGCTCGAACAGCTCGACGACGAGGCGGCCGCGCGGCTGCGCCACGGGGACCACCAGCGAGCCCTGCCGCAGCGTCGTCAGCGCGGGCGGTTGCCAATCGCCTTGCGTCTTCGCGGTCTGGCGCCCTTCGTAGGGCTTGCTGCCGAAGGTGACGGCGGCGGCGACGAAGGGCTGGGCCTTCGCCACGACGTCGCGGTCGAGCCAGCGGAACGCGACGCCGTGGGCAGTCAGGCGCTCAACGACGGCGGCGGCGAAGGCCGGCTCGACGACGTAGGCCGCGGGCGCCGTCGTCGTCGTCTTCGGCTTCGTCATCGTCCACAGCGGGACCTGCCACGTCTGCTTCGTCGTCTCGTCGTAGCGGGTCCACGGGGCCCCCGACACCGACGACGGCGTGCGCGTGTAGGCGTAGCCCGCGAACGGGACGACGCGCTTACGGTCGCGGTCGACTTCGAAGGCGACGACGACGGGCCGGCCGGGCAGCGCGGCCTGCAGCGCGTCGGCCTTGCCGGCGGCGTCGCGCCAGGCGCCGGCGAGCTTCTTCGCCTGCGCCAGCAGGCCGCGCAGGGTGTCGGCGGTGGCGAAGACGCGCTCCTTGTAGGGGCGCCACGAGTGGGTCTCGACGAGGACGCCGAGGCGACCGCGGCGGGCGACGTAGCCGTGGGTCAGTCGCGCCGGGGTGACACCGCCGGTGATCCCCGACGTCGGGTCGTCGTCGACCTCGAACGCCGGATAGAAGTCGAGGGGCAGGTGACCGGTCTTCCGCAGGTGCGCCTGCAACGCCGTCGACAGGGCCTTCTGCGCGGGCAGCCACGGGCCGGTGGCGCCGTCGTCGGCCGATGGCTCGACGATCACGGCGATGTCGTGCTGGAACTTCGCGCCGTCGGTGACGTGCAGGTCGATGACGACGACGGGGTCGACGCGCTGCAGCAGCGCCAGCAGCGCCCGGGTCTCGGGGGCGTCGGCCTTGGCCCAGTCGCGGTTCAGGTTCAGGTTCAGGTCGTCGACGCGCCAGCCGGTCTCCTTGGGGCCGCGCTGGTTCGGGCGGTGGTTCGTGCCGAAGCGGGCGAGGCCGTCGACGTTGTAGACGGGCACGAAGACGACGGTGACCGTGTCGAGCACGCCGGCGACGAGGGCGCGGTCGCCCCTCTTTGTCGCGGCCGTGTCGCCGCCGCCGAGCAGCTCCTGCGTGACGAGCGTGATCGCGTCCTTGCCATCGATCTCGCCGGCGTGGATGCCGGCCAGCGCCAGCACCGCTGGCCGCGCCGCAAACGACGGGTCGCGCGCGCGCTGGCTCGCCGGCACCGACGACAGCGTGAAGGCGTACAGCGGCCGCCCGCCCGCCGAGCGCCCGAGCTCGTCGCAGCCCTGGTCCATCGCGCGCAGGCGCGCGCACACGATCTCGACCTCGTCGAGCCGCCCGGTCTCGACGAAGCCGGTGTCCGCCGCGTGCGAGGGCAGCGACCACGACGTCGCCGCGGTCGCCCTGGGCGCCGGCGTGGCAGTGAGGACGACCGAAGCGGCAAGGGCGGCGAGCGAGAGCGACATGGTCGTCGTGTCGGCGTCCCGTCGACGCCCTGCAACACGGGGCCGCCAGCCGACCCGGGACAGCGAACGACCAACGACGAACGACCAACGCGAGCGCTCCGTTGATCTCGTCGTCCGCGGACAGGCGAAGCGACCCGCGCCCCGCAGCCTGCGACGACCAGAGAGCGGGCGTGATCGCCGGCGGGGCCCGGGTCGCTTTGGCGTGCGGGCGCTCCACAAGAGCGCCGGGGGGCCTGCGGGCCGGGCGCTACCGGCTCCCCGGTCGCGCAGAAGGTGAAAGATCGCCGTGCGTCGACGTCAGCCGACGAAAGAAGCCAAACGAGAGAGCGCCGGCAGCGGGGCGCAGCCCGATCATCGTAGAAGCCGAGGGCGCAGAAGCCGAAGGCGAACAAGCCGGAAGCGAAGGACCCGTCGGCCATCAGGGGGATACGCAAGACGACGGCACTGCTAGGGTCGAGCGCGTCGAGGTGAAGGATGCGAGTCGGTGGAATCTCGGTCTCGTTCCATGCGGCCGGTATGAGCGCTCTCTGGCACGACCCGGACTTCCATCCGGTCAAGCGCTTCGAGACGCCGGTCGTCGGCAAGAACTACGAGGAGCTGCCGCTGCCTGCCGAACAGGTCGAGCTGCCCGACGGCGTCGCCGACCCGTTCTCGAAGCTCGACGCCGTCTACGACGCCGCCGCGGCCCAGATGGATCGCGGCCTGAAGGGCGCCGAGTTCCTGCACGGCAAGAAGATCCCCGCGCTGTCGTCGTCGTCGGCCATCGCCGAGACGCCAGCGTCGTCGCCGTCGCCGTTATCGGCACGGGTCGCCGCCGACGACCCGACGCGCCTGGTCGAGCGCCAGCGCGCCGTCGACGCGGCCGCGCCGCAGCGCCACGAGCGGGTCCACCAGCCGGTGCACCAGACGATGGCGACGACGCTGCAGCGGCAGGAGCGCGAGCACCACCGCGCGCTGGACGCCGCCGCCGGCGCGTACCAGCCCGGCGCCACGTCTCCGTCGACGAAGACCGCCGGCGCAGCCGAGGCCGAGCGCGCCGCGCGTCAGGGAGCGATCGACTCCGCTGCGTCGATGGCGGCGACGTTCGCGCCGATGGCTGCGGCGCAGGTCGTCACCACCGTCGCCCAGGGACCGCTGCCGGCGCTGGCGGCGCAAGCCGCTCAGGCCGTCGAGGTGGCGGGCGCCGTCGCCTCCGCGGGCGAACTGGCCCTCGTGGGCTTCTCCGAAGGGCTGAAGGACACGGCGCCGACGGGCGACGACGGCGCGCCCCGGCGCGGGCTGCGGCGTCGCTGAGCTACAGGATCGACACCACGACAAACCGTCGGGGTGCGGCGCGCGTCAGGCGCGCCGCTTGCTTTTGCCGGAGGCAACCCGTTGTCGTGGTCATCGTCCTGGTCGACGGGGCGGGGAGACGAGTCCGTCATCATGGCCGAGACGCAATCCGGTCCGTCGGCCCTTGATCGCAGCCCCCCACCGTCGGCCGAGCAGCTGCGCATCGACCTCGCCGCCGCTCGCGAAGACCTTGCGCGGTTGTGCGGGGATCTGCGCGTGCAGCTGAACCTCGCGCGCGAAGAGGCGGAAGACCTGTGGCGTGCCGTCGAGCCACCGCTGAAAACAGCCGGGCATCGGCTCGCCGATGCGGAAAAGAAGAGACCGCCGCGCGTGCCGATGAGACCCGGTTTTAGGCCCACCTCGGCGTCGCCGAGGTGCAGCAGGGCTGGCCGGGGCTCGAGCGCGCCGTCCCCGAGCTTGTCGACGACGTCCGGCGCACGGCACAGGAGGCGCGCACGAGCCTCGATGCGGCGTCGAGGCGGGCCAAGTGGCGACGATGAAGCTGAGACGCTGGGCGAGCGGGCGGTCACTGGCCGGCAGCGCGCCACCGACCAGCTGGACCATCAGACCAAGGCCACGCTCGACGAGCTCCGCGGGGCGCTGGGGCGCTTGCGGACCGCCTTTCGCGCTGACGGCGACGACGACGACGGCGACCGAACCACGGGACCGGCTCGCCCGCCGTCTGGGGGTGCGCGGCCGCGGGTGTTCGTGCGCAGCGGCCACGAGGTGCTCGCCGGAAGCGTCCGCGACCTCGTCAACGTCGTCGCCCCGGGCAGCGCCATCGCAGTATCGGTCCTGTACCTGAAGCGACCCGGGGTCCGTTTCGGTCCGGTCTCGCAGCGGTTGCTGTCGGTGTTCCTCGAGGTCGGCGTCTTTGCCGCCATCGTGCTGGCCCACGTCCTTGCGGTTGAGGAGAGCTACACCGGCATCCTGCGGCAGCAGGTCGTGAACTCCGGCGTCTTCGTGTTCGCCGGGGCGGGAGTCGGATCTGTTCGTCTCCTCTTCGATCTTCGATCTCGGCTTCGGCGTCATCGCCGATATCTTCGCCGGCCGGAGCCGGTCGATGGCGCTTGAGGCCGCGCGCGCGGCGTTTTCGGCGGAGCGGGCTCGCGAGCGCTTCGGCGCCAATGTCGGTCGCGAGGTCGCCGTGCTCGCATTGACGGCCCGTGAGATCGTCCTTGGCGGGAGGCGTCAGCCGGTGGCCGTGTTGTTCTGCGATCTGCGCGGCATCACGAGGGCCTCGAAGCGCCAGCCTCCCGCAGAGGTCGTGCGGCAGCTGAACGAGTACTTCGAGGTGATGGTCGCCGTCGTCCACGCTCACGGCGCCGTCGTCGACAAGTACGTCGGCGACGCGATCATGGCCGTCTTTGGCGCCTCGACCGGTCGTCCGGACGACGCCCGCCGTGCAGTCCGGGCAGCCCTGACGATGGAGCATGCGTTGCGGCTGCACGACGCGCGACGCCATCTGGACGGTCTGCCATCGCTGCAGACCGGGGTCGGCGTCCACTACGGCGAGGTCGTCGCGGCAACATCGGGACGACGTGCCACGCGCAGTACACCGTGATCGGCGAGGTCGTGAACCTCGCAGGTCGCCTGGAAGGCGCCACCCGCGACCACGGGGTCAGCGTGCTCGTCAGCCGCGCAGCGAAGGACGCAGCCGAAGCCGCCCGCGACGAAGCTGGCGACCAGACGCCGCTGCCCTTGCGTCCGCTGGGCGCGACCACCGTCAAGGGCCGCGAACGCGACGTCGAGATCTTCGCCCCCGACCCGTGCACCTCGCCGCTTGCGTTGTCGGCCACCGGCTATGACAACGTCAGCGACCCGCTGCTGTCGACACTCCACCGCGGGTAGACCCGTCCCGCGCACCGGGCCCGTCGCGCGCACCGGGGCGACCGACATCCCGTTCATCTCGGTCAACCCGGTCCAGACCCCCTACTGCGGCGGCGCCGGCGTGCCTAGGACGACCGAGTGACCCACTCCCTCGAATCCGGCCGCCCGCAGGCGGTGCTCGTGTCCCTTCATCTGCCTGGCGTCACCGATGCCGAGCACGAAGCCTCGCTCGCCGAGCTGGCCCGTCTGGTCGACACGCTGGGCTTCGACGTCGTCGGGCACGTGACACAGCGGCGGGCGCACCCGGCGCCGTCGGCAGGACTCGGGGCTGGCAAGCTGCGGGACCTCGCGCGGTATACCGGCGGCACCGGCGTGGTGCCGTCGGGTGCGACGAAGAAGAAGCAGAAGAAGGATCTGCACAAGGCCGGCTTCGAACCCGTCGAAGGCGTCGACGACGAAGAGGACGAGGACGACAAGGGCGACGAGTGTGACGAGCATGACGATCACGAGGATGCAGCCGCGACGTCGCGGTGGTCGACGCGGGGGACGCCCGCGGGAGAGCATCCCCGGGCGTCGGTGGTCGTCGTCGACAACGAGCTTTCGCCGTCGCAGATCCGCAACCTCGAGCGGGCGACGGGCGTCGAGGTGCTCGACCGCGCTGGCGTGATCATCGAGATCTTCTGGCGGCACGCGCGCACGAAGGAAGCGCAGATGCAGGTCGAGATCGCGCGACTGACGTACGAGGCGCCGCGGCTGCGCGAAAAAGAGAACACCGGGGACCGGCAGCGCGGTGGCGGCGTCGGCGGCAAGGGCGACAACCAGCTCGAGCTTGACCGGCATCGCATCCGCGACCGCATCGCCGAGCTGAAGGCCAAGCTGCAGGAGAGCGAAGGCGAAAGCGCCGTCCGCCGCCAGCGACGCAAGGAGGCGATGCGCGTCGCACTGGTCGGCTACACCAACGCCGGTAAGTCCAGCTTGATGCGGGCGCTGTCGGGCAGCGAGGTGCTCGTCGCTGACAAGCTGTTCGCGACGCTCGGCACGACGGTGCGCGCGATCCCCGGGACGCACCCGCGGGTCCTCGTCTCCGACACCGTCGGGTTCATCAAGAACCTGCCGCACTCGCTGGTGGCGTCCTTCCGCTCGACGCTGGATGAAGCCCACGAAGCAAGCCTGCTGCTCTTCGTCGTCGACGCCTCCGACGAAGCGTTTGCCTCGCAGCTGGCGGTGACGAAGGATGTGCTGCGCGAGATTGGCGCCGACGACATCCCGTCGCTGTTGATCCTCAACAAGATCGATCGCGTCGACGAAGTGTCGCGCGCGCGGCTGCGTCGCGAGTACCCGCAAGCCATCCAGCTGTCGGCGCTCGAACCCATCGATGTCGCCCGCCTGCAAGCACGCCTCGAAGAGCACTTTGCATCGTCGTTGACCCAGAGCGAGCTCGACATCCCGCACGATAAGGTCGGCACCGTGCTGTCGACAGTGCACGAGCACGCGAAGGTCATGCGCGAGCAGTGGGACAACTGGGGCGCCCGCTTCGTTGTCCGTGCCTGGCCCGAGGTGCTCGACAAGCTGCGACAGACCATCGGCCCGGTGGACCCGCCGCCACGGCAGGCCGACGACGGTGTCAGCGACGAGCGCAGCGACGAGGTCGCGCAGTGACCGGCCCCGCCGCGGCGAGCACGGCCGGCGGGCCACTGGCGGCAAAGACCCTCCGGATCGGAGTCTTGACCACGTCGGACCGAGCCTCCGCCGGCGTCTACGCCGACCTCGGCACCCCCGAGGTCGTCGCGGTGCTGCAGCAGATGCTGGCGACGCCCTTCGTGCCGGTGTGCCGGCTGGTGCCCGACGAGCAGGCGCAGATCGAGGGCCAGCTGCGCGCGCTGGTCGACGACGAGGGCTGCTGCCTGGTGGTCACCACCGGTGGCACCGGTCCGGCCCGGCGCGACGTCACCGTCGAGGCCACGCTGGCCGTCGGCCACAAGCCGATGCCCGGCTTCGGCGAGCTGATGCGCAAGGTCAGCCTCGAGAAGGTCCCCACCGCGATTCTGTCCCGACAGGAGGCGACGATCCGCTTCCGCCCCGATGGAACCGGGGCGCTCATCGTCAACCTGCCCGGCGCGATCAAGGCCATCCGCGAATGCCTCACCGCCGTGATGCCCGCGATCCCCTACTGCATCGACCTCGTCGGTGGGCCGCGCCTAGAGACCAACGACGACGTCCTCAAGGCGTTCCGGCCGAAGAAGTAGAAGGCCGCGCCAGCGTCGTTGCGTCGCCGGACGACCCCCGACGCTCGCGTCGGAGCACCGCGAGCAGCGGCGCCCACGGCGCGAGCGTCCCGCCCGGTGTGCCGGCGGCGCAGCCCGCTCTCGCCTCGCCCTCGCCCTCGCCCTCGCCCTCGCCTCGCCTTCGCCCTCGCCGGGCTCGTCGGTCACGCAGAGCCCGGCGTCGAGCGTGGTGGTGGGCGGACACAGGGCATCGCAGCCCGCGCCGGCGGGGACAACGAGCACGCCGACGGCGACGAGGACGGCGAAGGAGACGGTCGAGCGCGGTATGCGGGCTTACACAGAGGCTGCCGCGCACCCGCTTCGCCGGGAGGCCCGTCCGTCGATCCCGCGCTGCTCCCCTCTCGCCAAAGAACCGAACAGGTGAATAGTTCTTCCGTCGTCCTTCGCCTGGGAGCCGTCGTGTCCAAGCCGCATCCGCCTTCGTCCTCGTCGCGCGTCGTCGTCGTCCGCCGTGTGGTCCCGCTGCTTGGTTCCGCGCTGCTCGGGGCCGGCTGTCCGTCGACGACCATCGACGAGCCCGTCGGGCGCTGCGTCGAGGCCGCGCCGTGGTCGAGCGGGACGCCAATGTTCGTCGAGCGCGACGCCGCCAGCGCCGGCCTGGTCGGCGTGACCGGCGCGCGGATCTCGGCCGTCGACGTCGACGGCGACGGCGACGGCGACCTGGTCGTGCGCAAGGTGGGCGCCGCCCCCAACGACGTCTCTTTGCCGCAAGACGACCCGGCGCGCACCGGCTGGCTGCTGAAGAACGACGGCAAGGGCCACTTCGTCGACGACAGCGCCGCGTCGGGGCTGTGGACGCCGCGCGGCGACGCCCCCGGCCGGCCCGGCGACGTCATGGCGTTCGGCGACGTCGACGGCGACGGCGCGCTGGATGCGTTCGCGGGCGTCGACACGACCAACGCCGCCGGCGGCTCGGGCGAGACGACCGAGCTCATGCGCGGTGAAGGCGGCGGCAGCTTCGTGCTCGGCGACGAAGAGCACGACCTGCGGCGCGCCGGGCTGCCCGACCTGCCGGCCAGCGCCTCGTTCGTCGACCTCGACCGCGACGGCCACCTCGACCTCTGGGTGCCCGAGCACAACTACGACGGGCTGACCTTCATCGGCGACCGCGTCTATCTGGGCGACGGCACCGGCCGCCTCAGCGACGTCAGCGAGGCGTTCGGCGTGGTGTCCGCCGAGTGGACCGGCGTCGACGTGATCAACGATGGCCTCGCCCACGCGCGCAGCTGGTCGGGCATCGCCTGCGACCTCGACGGCGACGCTCGGCCCGAGCTGCTGTCGGCGTCGTACGGGCGGGCGCCCAATCACCTGTGGCAGGCGCAGGGCGACGACTTCTGGACCAACGTCTCCGTCGAGTCCGGCTACGCCTACGACGACGACCGCACGTGGACCGACAACCAGTTCGCGATCTGCTTCTGCACCCAGAACCCCGCCGCCGACGACTGCGACCAGGTCACCGCGAGCCCGCAGCTCGGGTGCGGCCAGCCCAACTGGAGCCACGACACCGACCGCGAGCCGTTCCGCCTGGGCGGCAACGACGCCACCAGCCTGTGCGCCGACGTCGACAACGACGGCGACCTCGACGTCGTCACCACCACCATCAAGCACTGGTGGGCCGGCAGCGGCGCCGACCAGGCCGAGATCCTGTTGAACGACAGCGACGACGGCGCCGTGCGCCTGTCGCGCCCGGGCCGCGCCGCGATGGGCTTCGACATCGAGCACGTTACCCGCGGCGGCTGGGACGAGGGCTTCATGACCGCCGCCACCCTCGACGTCGACAACGACGGCCGCCTCGACGTGTACCTGGGCGGCAGCGACTACGCCGGCAACCGCGGCCACCTGCTGCACAACCAGGGCACCGACGCCGACGGCGTGCCGCAGTTCACCGACCTGCCCGTGCCGGACTTCTTCGAGGCCAACCGCAGCCACGGCGTCGCGGTGGCCGACTTCGACGGCGACGGCGACGTCGACATGGTGGTGGGCCACAGCCTCTCCCGCTGCGACGCCGGGCAGCCGAACGACTGCAACCAGGACGCCGAGGGCAACTACACTGCGCAGGTCCGCTACTTCGAGAACGTCGTCGGCGCGCAGCAGAACTTCGTGCAGCTGCAGCTGCGGCAGACGAGCGGCACCAACAGCGCGGCCATCGGCGCGAGGCTCACGGTGACGACGACGGTGGACGGCGCGACCCTGACCCAGACCCGCGAGGTCGGCGGCGGCCACGGCCACTTCGGCATGCAGGATGACCTCGTGCAGACCTTTGGTCTGGGCAAGGCCTGCGAGGCCACCGTCACCGTGCGCTGGCCGGTGAAGGGCGTACCCGAGCAGACCTTCGCCGTCGCTGCGGGCGCGCGCTGGCTGATCACCGAGGGCGCCGAGCCCGCCCCGCGCTGACCACCGGCCGACGCAGGCGCTACACTGGGTAGACGGTCGCTTCGTCGCCATGCTGCGCGCCCTCCTGCTCCTGCTCCTGCCTGACGCCCTCGCCGGGGTGGTCGGCGCTCTCGACGACGCGCGCGGCGCCGCCGCTGCGGCGGCGCCGTCGTTGCCCGCGCCCGCGTCAGGGCCCGGAGCCGCGCCGCTCCTGCCTGCCGCGCCGCCGTCGTCCCCCGACCCGCTGTGCGCGGCGCCGCAGCCGGGCTTCCTGTCGGTGGCGACGACGCCGTGGACGTCGGTGGTCGTCGATGGCGCCCGCGTGGGCACCACGCCGCTGTTCCGCCTGCCCCTCGCCCCCGGCGCCCACGTCGTCGACTTCGTGAACGAGCGCTACGGCGTGGTCGCCCGCGAAGCGATCGTCGTCGGCGAAGCCGAGCTGCGCAAGCTGAAGCTGGTGTTCCTGACCGCCTCCCACCCCGAGGCCGCCCTGAACGAGTCGCGCGCCGAAGAGCCGCGCGACGAAGCAGACTGCGTCACCACCGAAGGCGAGATTGCCTTTCTCAGCGTCGACGTGAAGCCGTGGGCCCGCGTGTTCGTCGACGGCCGCGCCGTCGGCACCACGCCGCTGTTCCGCCACGGGCTGCGGCCCGGCGGCCACCGCGTGCGCCTGCAGGGTCCCCACGGCGAGCACGCCGCCTCCCGCTTCGACGCCGCCGCCGACGAGACCGTGAAGCTCAGCCTGACCTTTGTGGCGCCGCCGTCCCTCGTCGGCGACGGCCCGCCAGCCGTCGACGCCGACGTCGACGACGCCGACCTCGACGTCGACGACGCCGACCTCGGCGCCGACCTCGGCGCCGCCGACGCGCTCAGGGCGCCTTGAAGTTGTGCTTCGCGTGGGCGCCGTCGCAGAACGGCTTGTTCGCCGAGTGACCGCAGCGACACAAGAACGCCTCGCCGGGCTTCTTCGTCTCGATCTTGTTGCCCTGCGCGTCGGTGATCTCGAAGTCGCCGGTGACCTTCAGCGGCGCGTTCGGCAGCACGGTGATCTTGACCGTCATCGCTTCCTCCCTCGACCGGCGTATCGCCGGCGTCTTCGTGACCCTATGGCAGATGCTGGCCCGCCGTCGGCGTTTCACCGAAGCGAGCCCGGACGACGGCGGGTTGAGGAAGGCGGGCGAAGACGACGACGCACCGAAGGCGTCAGCCGCCGACGCCGCGCTCGGCGTGGTAGCTCGACCGCACCAGCGGCCCGCTCTCGACGTGGTGGAAGCCAAGGCCGCGCGCGAACGCCGCGAACTCGTCGAATTGCTGCGGTGGCACGTAGCGCATGACCTCGTGGTTCCAGCTGCTCGGCCGCAGGTACTGGCCGAGGGTCAGGATGTCGACGTCGTGGGCGCGGGCGTCCTTGATGGTCTGGAGCACCTCGTCGTCGGTCTCGCCGAGGCCGAGCATCACGCCGGTCTTGGTCTTGACCTCGGGGCGCAGGCGCTTGGCCGTCTGCAGGACCAGCAGCGAGCGGCGGTAGACGGCGCCGGAGCGGATCTTCGGCGTCAGCCGCTCGCTGGTCTCGACATTGTGGTTGAACACCGCCGCACGACCGCCCTCCAGCAGCGCGTCCAGCACGACGGCGATGCTGTCCTCGCTGCCGAGGAAGTCGGGGGTCAGCACCTCGAGGGTGGCGGTGGGCAGGCGGGCGCGCACGGCGCGCAGGCAGCGGGCGAAGTGGCGGGCGCCGCCGTCGTCGAGGTCGTCTCGGGCGACGCTCGTGATCACGACGTGCTTCAGCCCCATCAAGACCGCCGCCTCGGCGAGGCGCTCGGGCTCGTCGAGGTCGACGGCGGCGGGCAGCGGCGCGGTCTTCACGTCGCAGAAGCGGCAGGCGCGGGTGCACTCGTTGCCGAGGATCATGAAGGTGGCGGTGCCCGCAGCCCAGCAGTCGCCCATGTTGGGGCACGCCGCCGACGAGCACACGGTGTGCAAGCGCCGCTCGGCGAGCAGCGCGCGCAGCTCGCCCGTGCGGCCGCCGCCCGGCGCCTTGACGCGCAGCCAGGGCGGCCTGGGCTGGGTGGCGGTCTGCGAGACCGACGGATCGGGGACGTCGACGCCGACGATGGGGAGTCCGGGCATAGGGCGCTCTGTAGGAGGCGCCCCCCCGCGCGGCAACCCCTCGCCGCCGCGCCCGCGTTCTGGAAGGACTGCGTCGTCGATGACGAAGAAGCCCCGCCCCCCCGGTTCGATCGACGCCGGCCGCGCCCGCGCCCTGCTGCAGCAGGCCAGCGACGTCGTGGCGGGCACCGGCTGCGACTGCTCCACCGAGTGCTGCCGCTTCGGGCTCACCGGCCGCGAGCCGTGGGTCACGCGCGCCGAGTGGGAGCTCGTCGTGCGCGAGGTCGCGAGGCAGGGGCGCCGCCTGCCCGTCGTGCGCGATGACGACGACGACGACGAGGGGCGCTGTCCCTTCCTCGACGATGACGGCAAGGGCGGCGGGCGCTGCCGCGTCTACGCCGCGCGGCCGCTGGGCTGTCGTACGTTCTTCTGTGAGCGCGCGGTGCACGCCGACGGACGGCGCGGCAAGCTGCCGACGGCGACAACGCGGACGCTGCGGCCGCTGGCCGGCGAGCTGGCGGCGCTGTCGCCGGGCGTCGAGGCGCGGCCGCTGCGCTCGTGGCTGCGCGGGCGCTGACGACCCCGAAGACGACGCACGCGCCGACGACGCCCCCCCGAAGGCGACGGCGCCGTCGATGGCGCCGCCATCGACGGCGCCGTCCACGTGAGCACGCGCAGCGCGAGGATGCTCTGGTCGTCCTCGCCGCCGCCGCCGGAGAATTGGGTGACGGCGCCGATCACCTCGTTGCAGTTCGCGGTCACGCGCCCGCCGTCATGCACAGCTGCCGCCGCGCGCTCTCGATGATCCCCGATGTTCATCGGCTTCAGCAGCCCGTCCAGCGTCAGCGGCCGCGGCGCCGCCCGGGCGACGTCGTACGGCGCCTTCGCCGCCGCCGTCAGCAACGCCGACGGCAGCCCGTGCCCGGTGACGTCGCCCATCACCAGCAGGCAGCGGTTGTCGCGCAGCACCGACAGCGCCCACCAGTCGCCGCCACACACCAACGCCGGCACCGTCAGCCCCGCCGCCACCACAGCCGCGGCCGCTCCAGAGGGTGCGGCGGCAGGAGCATCTTCTGCGCCGCCTGGTTCACCTCGAGCTCGCGCCGCGACTGCTCGTCCTCGGTGTAGGCGACAAGCCACGCGTTGAACTGCTTCACCAGCCGCGTGAAGCCGTCGCACATCGAGTGGATGATCGTGCTGTGCTCCAGCGACGTGATCGACTCCAGCGACCGGTCGACCTGCGCGTGGAACGTGTGCGCCAGCGACGTCAGGTACTCCGAGCGCGTCTCGCGCCTTTGGCGGCTCTGGTCGATGGGCAGGCTGCGCAGCGCCACCACCGCCTGATCGACGGCGGCGCCCACACCCTTCAGCGCCGCCATGTCCTTGCGCAGGCGGTCCTGCGACTCGCCCATCTCGATCGTCGCCAGATCCCGCGAACGCTCAAGCATCTTGTGGTCGTCCCCCATCCGCGCGTACTGCTCGCCGACGACCTCGACGAACGCCTCCGACTCCGCGGGCGTCGGCGGACGCTCAGCGAGGTTTTGGCGGCCCAGCTGGCGCTTGAGCAACGGGTGCGTCGTCACGGGTCCTGCGCGGTGAAGCGCAGCGAGTGGGGCAGGCCACGCACGTCGCCCGCCGCCAGCCTCAGGTCGAAGCACGCGGCCACGCGGGTCTCTTTACGGCGCGTCACTGAGAACACCGTCGTCGCCGCCACCTGAGAGACCCGGTGCAGCCCGAGCCCGGCGCCGCCGTGCGACGTGTAGAGCGCCGCCGCCGCGTCGACCGCGCGCGCCGCCGCCAGCCCGAGGGCCACGCCACGGAACACCGGCGCGCGCCGCAACGAGCCGAACGGGTCGACGTCCTCGATGAGGTCGGCGGTCTCCATCGACGACGACACGCGCCAGTCGAGCACGCTGGCGCCAAAGGACGCGAGCTGCGCCGCCGCGGGCTGCTCGGCCAGCACCGACGGCCGCAGGCGCTTCAGCGCGACGAACGGCGGGTCGCCCGGCAGCGGGTGCCGCGGCACGCCGAGGAACACCTCGGCCATGCCGCCCTTGCCCAGGCGGTCCCAGATCCGGAAGCGACCGACGACGAGCGGGCCTCACGCTGGGTCACACTGCGCCCTGTGGGCTTCGTCAGCGCTCCTTCCCGGTTGACGGCGACATCGAACGAGCGGCGTCCGTAGTCCTTGCGGGCGCGCTCGTCGAAGTCGGCCACCGTCCGCACCGGTGCGCCGCCGACGGACACCACGGGAGCGCCGACGCGCAGGCCCTCCGGGGCGCTGGCGCCGCGGAGGGCGGCTACGACGAGAGTCTCGCGCGCCCGCAGCGTCATGGTCTCGGTGGCGCGCATGCGGCCGAGGACGACGCCGCCCACCGCCGAAGTCTCGCGCAGCGCGGCGACGGCCTTGCCGACGGCCGTCGCCGCGACCTTGAAGTGGAGCGAGCCGACGAAGCGCCCTCGGGCCGCTCCCTCACGAAGACCTCGGCGCGCGCTGGCGCGTCGTAGACGCCCCATGTCGGCGGGCGCGCCAGACGTCGTCGTCGTCGTCGTCGCCGCGCCGCCGGCGACGGGCACGGGCGTCGTCGCTGCTGTCGCCGCCGTCGGTGGCGTTGCCGGGGCCGCGGGCCGCAGCAGCAGCGCGGCGAGCACGCCGACGAGCCCGTCCACCACGAGCGCCCACACCACCGGGCTCGGCGGCCGGGCCGCCGCGGGCGTGGCGACGACGGTCGCGGGCGCGGCGACGACGGCCGGGTGGTCGACATATGCGCGGACGCTAACCCGTGCTTCGGGCTGGACGCAGCCAAGGCTGCGGGGGAGGCAGGATTTGCCCGGCGGGCTGGGCGGATCCGGGCGGGGGGCCGTGGGCGATGCCGGGCGTTTCCGCTACGGTGACCGCATGTCGTCGCGTCGCGTCGTTGCTGCTCTGCCCGGGCTCGCCCGGCTCGTTCGGGTCGCCTTGTGCCTCGTCGTCGGGGTGCCGTCGTGGTTTGCGCCGGGCTGCAGCTGCGATCCTGAGCTTGTGACCATCCGCCCGGCCCTGCTCGTCCAGCCGGGCGAGGCGACGCTGACCGGCGTGCCCGTCGCGCAGGACACGGACATCACGTTCCAGGTGCCCAACGACCGCATCGTCAACCTCGACGGCGTGCGCGCCGCCTTCGCCGAAGACTCCGACCCCGCCTTCACCGTCATGCAAGGCGACCTCGGCCGCGTCGCGCCGGGTGAGACCGGCGAGCTGGTCGTCACCGTCCGGCCCGTCGTGCCTGGCACCATCACCGCGCTGCTGGTCTTCGACGCCGACGCCCCCGCGGTGCCGAACCACGTCGAGGTGCCGCTGACCATCACCGCCATCGACGCCGGCCTACCCGACATCGAACTCGACCCCGCCACGGTCGAGTTCGACGTCATCGGCCGCGCCGACGTCGGCCGCGAGACGGTCACGGTGAGAAACATCGGCATCCGCGACCTCGTCGTCGACGCCGTCGAGCTGCGCGGCGACCCCGAGCTGCGGCTGGCCACGACGCTGCCCGCCGGCACCGTGATCCCGCCGCAGGGCTCGGCGGCGATCAACCTGCTGTTCGTCCCTGACGACGTCGACGCCCACGCCGCCGACCTGTTCCTCCGCAGCAACGACCCCGACGAGGCCGAGGTGCACGTGCCGGTGTCGGCGGCGGCCGTCGACTGCCCGGTCGCCGTCGCCACCGTCGTCGACGCCGACGTGCAGATCGAGCCGTTCGACACCGTGCGCATCGATGGCCGCGAAAGCTACAGCAACGGCCTCGGTACGTTCATCCCGTCGCCGCCCGAAGGCTACTTGTGGAGCCTGCTCGTGCGCCCGGTGGGCTCGACGGCGGTCTTGTCGTCGACGACGCAAGACCGAACCGAGCTCGAGGTCGACCTGGCCGGCCTGTACCAGGTGCAGCTGACGGTCTTCGCCGCCGACGTAAGCCGCCCCGACAACCGCCCGATCCGCTCCTGCGCCCCCGCCATCGTCGACATCGACGTGAAGCCCAGCGAGGACCTGCACATGCAGTTGGTGTGGGACCACCCCTCGGCCGACTTCGACCTGCACGTGATGCAGGCCGGCGGCACGCCGTTCACCCACGAGACCGACTGCTACTTCAGCAACCGCAACCCCGTCCGCTCGGCCGAGACGCCGACGTGGTCGTTCGAGGTCGAGGAGAACCCGTCCCTCGACGTCGACGACGACCGCGGCTACGGCCCCGAGAACGCCAACATCGTGCACCCCGCGCCCGGCTCGCGCTGGGTCGTGCTCGTGCACTACTGGAACAAGCAGACCGATGGCGACCCGACGGCGACGGCGACGCTGCGCCTGTTCGTCTACGGCCGGCAGGCCATCGAGCTCTCGCAGACGTTCGCCGACGACGAGCAGCTGTGGCGCGCCATCGAGCTCACGTGGGGCGACACGCCGCTGGCGCCGCCGACGCTCGCGCAGCTGGGCGTCGTCGAGCCCTTCGAGCGTCCGTTCTGAGCGACGACGAGCTGACCGACGACGAGCGTCGCTGGCGACGACGTGGCCGCGCCGGTCAGACGCTGTCGGGGCAGGGGTTCGCGGCGACGAAGTCCTCCACCGACGGGTAGTAGCCCTCGGCGAAGCGGCACAGCCGGCCGCACTGGCCGTCGTCGTCGAGGTAGCAGTCGAAGCCGCGGCGCGCGCCGCAGTGCCGGAACGAGCCGGCGGTGTCCACGCGCCGCACGCAGCTGCCGTCGCAGCCGGCGGCGACGATGGCCTCGTCGCGCGTCGCGGCAAGCGCCCCTTGCAACTCGTAGTAAGGCGGACAGTCCGCGTCGGTGAGCGGCGGCAGCGGGCTGTACTGGCGCACCTCGTCAAAGGCGCCGTTGCAGTCCACCAGCCACCACACGTCGTCGATGTATTGGCGAGCGAGCTCACCCTCACCTTCGCCTTCGCCCTCACCCTCGCCTCACCCTCGCCTTCGCCTTCACCGGGCTCGATGGGGTCGGCAGCGAAAGCGCCGACGAGGACGGTCGCGAGAGTGGCGGCGAGGAAGGGAGCGGCGGCGAGCAGCCGTCTACGCGGTGGAAAAATGGCATCGGAACGGCCGCTCATGATCCGCCCCCCCCCCAGCGGGGGGGGACGCGGCGGTGAAGTCGTCGTTTCCGTGAGTGTGTCGTGGATCGCATCATTCGCGGACGCTTCGAATCGCTCCGGCGCTCCTTGTCGCCCTGGCTGCCCTGACTGGCTGCGTGCCCTCGTCCGATGTCTTCGTCGCTCCCGACGCTGGCGTTTGCGGTGCCGAGACACCGTCACTGCTGCGGGTGGTCACGTGGAACCTCCGGGCGGCGTTGTCGCCTTCGCTGGACCAGGCCGCCGACGACCGGGCGGCGCTCGCCCCCGACGTCGTGATGCTGCAGCAGGTCGACCGCCACGCGGCGCGCTCTGACGACCTCGACCAGGCCGCGGTGCTGGCCGAGCGGCTGGGCATGACGTCGACGTTTGCGACGGCGCGCGCCGAGGGGCGCGCCGACTTCGGGGTCGCCCTGTTGAGCCACATCGCCTTCGAGTCGGCGCGCCGGTCGAGCTGCCGTCGGACAACGCCTTCGAGCCGCGGGTCGCCATCGACGCCCACCTGTGCGCTGGTTACCTGCACCTGCGGGCGGCCAACGTGCACGCCGACGTGTATCCGTGGGCAGCCCGGCAGAACGCCAACTTCCTGGCTGAGAACCTGCGAGAGAGCGTCGGCGAGGGCGTCGTCGTCGGCGGCGACCTGAATTCGTCGCCCGACGGCGACGGGCCGGCGGCGTTCACGACGCGGGGCTTCCTCGACGCCAGCGCCGACGCGCCGACGTTCGGGAGCCGGCGCATCGACTACGTCTTCGTCGACGAGGCGGCGGGGTGCGTGGCTGAGCGGCGTTGCCGGGCACGGGGGCGCACTCGGAGCATCTGCCCCAGGTCGCTGATTTCTTCTTCTTCTTCTTCTTCTTCTTCTTCTTCTTCTTCTTCTTCGCGCTCCCGTCCTCGTCGCTGCCCAGGCTGCGCCCCGCTGTCGACGTCGTCGTTGTCGTCGTTTCCCTCGACGTGCTTGTTCGCTTGGCAAGCTTTCGCCTTCGGCGGGAGTCAGGGGGCGTCTGGCCACCTGTGCGTTAGCCACTGCCCGTCACGCGCCGACGCACCTGGACGGCAAACAGCAGGCGTTTCATCCCGCGGCCGAGGCTCACGGACCCCGGCGGTCCCGCGCTGCGCCCGCCGTAGCCGCCGAGGCGAGCCACGAGGAACACCGCCTCGTCGAGCGTCATGGCCATGCCCGTGGCCGGCTTGCGCTCGCCCGTGAGCAACAGAAGCGTTCGCAATTTGTCGTCGGAGAGTTCGCCTCGCGCGGTGCGGTTCGGCGACTTGCGGGACTCGGCCTTCAAGCGTTGGATTCGTGCATCTACGGCGGCGAGGATAGTCGCCCAGCGCACCAACGCAACGACCCTGCCGAGCTGCGAGCGCTCGACGTCGCAGCCGCCCTTCCTCGAACGGCGGTGGAATTCCTCGATGCGCCACCGGCGGCCGTAGACGTCGACGACGGCCAACGCGTCGGCGGCCGTCTTCACCGGAAGCGTCGTCACCGGGGTCCAGCAGCTCGGCTGCTGCCGACGACCCGAGCGCACCGGCACGACGGTGAGCTTCGCGGTTCCGCGCCGGTACTCGTTTCGATGAACAAGCATCTCGACCTTTGCGACGCGAACCTCGAGCAGCACTTGGCGGCAGTGCGCGCGACGCTCATCGCTGCGGACACGAATCGGTCGCAGCACCTTCGTGAGGACGGGCGCGTTGTGCGCGGCGTCGTGGAGAGACCGGCCGTCGGTGAGGCGGCGGCTGTACGCCGAGCGCACAATCACGTCGACGTTGCCGAGGTGCTTCGCGGCGTTGAAGACGC
>Ga0194129_10002234_pt1 | contig 29488 bp, 17 predicted proteins | sample TA2KigCa35mmetaG_FD_150862 | JGI IMG/M metagenome (GOLD analysis project Ga0194129, IMG submission 150862) | Freshwater microbial communities from Lake Tanganyika, Tanzania - TA2015038 Kigoma Deep Cast 35m | ecosystem: Environmental > Aquatic > Freshwater > Lake | place: Tanzania: Lake...
GGCTCAGTCGCAGGAAGTCGGGCACCGTCGGGTCGACCGCCCAGCTGGTCTGGTTTTTGGACGCATCCACAGTCACGGCGAGCCGGCTCGGCGACGAGAACGACGAGGAGGCACGATCTCGGAGGACCGGCAGCGGCGGCGTGTCGACCGACTCGGAGAGCCACACCGAGGCGACGCCGTTCGGTGCGCCGGCTCCCGGGTCCAGCGACAGGCTGGTGGACGGGGCGGGCAGGCCCCGTGCGGCCGGCAGGAGGAGACGACGGGGGAGCAGGTCGAGCTTGGCGAACTCGTCACCGATGGCCTCGATCCGCTCGATCCGGGTGCCGATCTGGCTCCGTTCGAGTTCGCCGAAGGTGACCCCGTTGGCGCGGACGATCTCGTTCGCCGCATCCACGATCCCGCGGGCCTTCGACGTGCAGTACATCGGTTCGTCCGACTCCACGCCGGCCCAGAACTCGTCGAGCATCATGGAGGCGTGCCCCAGCAGCCGGGTGTGCCAGGCGGCGGCCAGATACCGCTGGGTCGGGGAGGACGTCATCGCCAGAAGCAGCCGCTGGCCGGAAAGCACCGCCAGGCGGCGGGAGGCCACGCTGCCGCGGATGAGGAGCTCGATCGCCTTGGTGGTGGCGACCGGGTCGTTGGACTGCAGCGCCTCGCGCTGGTGATCGAATCCGGCGATCACCTCGGGCAGTGAGCGCGAGAGGTTCCGGGCGGCAGACACCTGTTGGCCGAGGACGCCGGCAACGTCGCCGGTCGACGTCGGTGCCGCGGTGGTCCCGGCGAAATCGCTGCCGAGCACGGGCAGCACCGGGTTGACGAGCAGGTCTCGCCAGGTAATCCAGCCCGCGGTGGCCGCCCGCGGGTCGGGGGGCGGCAGTCGTTCGGTGTCCGTCGCCCGTTCCCACCTGGCCCGGTCCAACGGCCGCCGCTCGAGCTCCTCCGCCCTCCGCAGTAGCTGGAGCCGCATCTCGCCCTGCACCAGCGGCGTGGCCAACGCCCGGCGAATCGCCCCGAGCGTCTCGGGGCTGTCGGGAGCGTGGGTCGCGAGAGTGGAGCAGTCGGCGTCGTAGGCGGCTCGGATGATCGCGAAAGCCTGTCCGCCGCTTTGGTACGTCTCGTTGGCGTCGGAGATGTTCATCGGCATTAGTGGCTGCTGCCTGCCGATGAACGACGCGCTGATCGCGGTGACCCGATCGAGTGCCCGCAGCATGTTGGACCAGGTCCCGTTGTCGACCCGCAGCGCGGCGCTCCCAACGTCGTTCGGCACCCGGGCGGCATACCGCTGCTCGCCGACCCACCAGGCCGCCAGGTAGGGGAGATCCGCCCGGATTGTATCGACGAGTCCGATGAGATGGCTGTAGTGATCGCTCTGCTCGACGAGTTGCTCGAAGCCCTGCTGGCTCGCCCGACAGAGGGTGGCGACTTCGGCGAGTGCCTTAGGGCCCCCCACGAATGCCAGATCGAACGCCCGCCGCATGGTGGCGTGGTGTTCCTGCAAGGCCGCCATGTCGAGCGTCGACACGTCGTAGCGGATGTCGAGCTCATACGTCACCACGCGGGAGACGTCGATCAGGCGGATGAGATCGCTGAACACGTGCGGATCGCGTTGCCAGTCCTCGGGGTCGCACCAGCGGACGAGCATCCGCAGGATGTGCATCTGGCTGGGATTCGCCGCCGCGTCCTCCGTGTGGGTGCCGATGCACTGCAGCCACCGGACGACCATCTCGCGATCGATCGGCTCACCCGCCGCACACCGCGTAACCAGCCAGTGCCAGCCGGCGGTGGCGTGATTAAGCCAGTGCTCGACGTCGTCGGGCCGCGCGGGCGGCTTGCTCGGTGCCGGCTTCCCTGGTGGTGGAACCACGTACGCCGACATCGCGGCCACCCACTCCTTCGTCTTGTCGTTGGACGTCGCCGGCGCGATCCGCTTTTGGGCCAACCGCATGCCCGGGATGAGCTGGAGGTTGGTGATCAGCGGCAGGCCGAGTTCGGCCTCGAGTCGCTCGACGGACCGCGCGACGTCGACCTGCTCGTCGCGGTAGGCGGCTCCCGCGTTGCGGAGGGTTTCCACTCGCATGAGCAGATGGCGATAGGTGGACCAGGCGAGCGGTCGATCCCGGATCGCGTTCGGCCGCAGGCGCTCCGCGGCCTGCCAGCGTTCCGCGAGCCAAGAGTCGTCGGACCGGACCGGCAGGGGCGGGGGTGGCGTGGTCACGTGACCGCGGGTGATCCAGGCGAGCGCGGCGTCGGTCGAGCGTTCGTCGGACGACGCGAGGAGGAGGGGTGTCTGCCGGTCGCCGAACGTCTCGACGGCGCGACGATCGACGGTGTCGGCCAGGTAGCTGGACAGCTCCCGCAGTTCCACGCGGCCGTCGCGATCGCCATGGGGCTGCCCGTCGGCGGCTCCACGCATGCCGGTCACGAAGGCCCCCATCCAGTTGCTGCAACCCGCCGCCATGCTGGCGTGCGACTCCTGTCCCGCCGAGGATGGCAGGAAGACCCAGGTTCGCTTGAGCGGCGTGGTCGACATGAGCGTCTGCACGCCGGCATTGAAGGCTCCGGCGTCGATGGCGAGCGGCCAGGCATGGCAGGTTCGTGTGGCGTCGAGAACCACCACCAGCCTCGCCCGCTCCGGAAGTGCCGCACGCAGGGCCGCGAGCATTCGCTCGACCGTGAGGAAGGTGTCGTCGCTCAGCGCCGCCGGATCGGCCGACGAGCCGGGCGGCACGATGCACGGGCGGCCCGTCGCGTCGACCGTGCCGACGGCGGACAGATGGACGATGGCGACGTTGTCGTCGGGACCGCCCGGCCGCACACTGCGGAGCGTCGACACGAGCGTGTCGACGAGTTCATCCGCCGAGGCCCGCTCGGCCGCCGCCGTGACGTCGTGCAGCGTGATCGGAGCAGGCTGAAAGAAGTAGCGTCCGGAGCGGGTGAGCGAGGCGAGCAGGCTGCGATCCTCGCCCACGAGCGGCAAGGGCGGGTAGGGTGGACGGTAGGTGCTCGCGAAGTAGGCGACGACCGGCACGAAGCGTCGCACCGTGAGCAGCTCGCGGACCAGGATGATGATCAGGGCGAGCGCTGCGATCGTCACGAGCGACCGGCGAAGCAGCAGCTGCCAGGAGCTGCCATCCTGGTCGGCAGGATTGCCTCGCCACGACGTTTGGCCGCGGGGTGACGTGTCGATCTCCAGGGGCGGTGCCGCGGCATGCCGACGACGCGCCAGCCACGACCGGTTTGGGCCGGGGCCGGTCGGATCGGACTGGGGATCGCGGCGGTTCATTCCGGGTCGTCCTGGCCGTCGTCGTCGTGGGCCGTCGTGGTGGACAGGGCGGACCATGCAGCCAGCAGGATGGCACATCCCAGGCATGCCGTCGCCATCCAGCGTAGCGGTCCACTCAGGCTGAAGGCCTCCGCGGGGGCCAAATTCGGCGGCTGACCGGGCGGATCGTGCCGCCGATCGCCAACAAAGGTCTCTGCTGCCGGCACGGACTGGGGGCTGGCGGGTACGGTGTCAGACGGCGGGACGACCGGTGCGGCGGGCGGCACGACCACTGCTGGCGTTGTGGGAACCACGGCGAGCCTGGCTGACGACGGCGTCGACGGCCCGGCTCGGCCGGGCCTCGGCTGCGGTGCGGACGGGATCGGACGCGGCTGCGGTGCCACGACGGGCATGGGCCGCAGGGGCTGCGCGCGGCGCAGGGCGGCGGTATGGAACGGCGGGCCGGCTGCGGCCTGCGGCGGTGGATCGGAGGGCCGTTCGAGCGATGCCAGGAACTCGAGCACCTCGTCGCGTTCGGCGCAGACGACGACCGGATCCATCGGTGTCCAGAGTGGAGAATCGGCCTCTCTCACCAGCACGCTGCGGAGTTCCGCGGAGGCACCATCCGAGGGCGGGGGCAGCGTCAGCGACTCGACGTCGGCAGGGGTGGGCAGGGGCTCGGCCGCGGGCAGGTGCTCGGGGATGCCGCCGGCGGGAGGGAGCGGGATCACCGACTGGGGCAGTGGCGCACCGGGCAGGCAGTCGCGGTCACTCGCGGGCGTCGCACCCTGGGACGTCGTCTCGCGGGGCGTCACCGGGGGCATCTCGCGAACGGTGCGGTCGGTGATGCCGCCGCCGGGCATGCCCCCGCAGGCGTCGCACTCTCCCGCGCAGGCGTTGCATGCCTGGACGGCCTGCGCCGCGAGATCGCGGACCCGCTTGCTCGGCTCGATGAAGCAGCCCTGTTCATCACGGCCGTAGGTGAGCTTGAGCAGTTTCTCGCGCATCTCGGGGCTGCAGCAGTTGCCCCGCTTGTCGGCCTGCGGGCAATCCTCCTTCGAGGGGTCGGGGCAGTCCTCGCGGCCGATCATCGACTGCAGCTTCTTCTGGAGCTTGTGCTCGTGCTGCTTTGGGGGAGCCTTGCCGCAAAGCCGGTCGATCGACTCGCAGAGCTTCTTCTCGTAAGCCTTCTTCAAGTCACAGAAGACTTCCGAGTGCGGTTTTGCCTTCTTGATCGACTTCTTGAGTTCCTTCGACTGGCAGGCGGCGGTCGACTTGAGGACCGACTTGACGGCTTCGTACCGCACCTGTTCGTCCGGATCGTCCATGGCGGCCATGAGAGCGGGCATCACCTCCGGATGCTCCGGCGTGCAGCCCATGTCGCCGAGTTGCTCCAGCGCCTTCTTCTTTTTGCAGATCTCGTGCTTCGCCGCCTTGGCCTTGGCAGCCGCCGCGATCGCGGGATTGGAAGATTGCTGGTCGACCTGGTTGAGCGTGAACGGGTTGGGCACCCCGAGAAAGCTCCACATCGTCGTGCCGCCCGTCGTCTGGGCGACCACGGGCGTGGCATGGAGCAGCCACATACAGACACCGGCCACCGCGGCGCATGGGATCACACGCCGGACACCCGCCCGGTGACGAAGACGCTCGAGCACGACTCACCCCAACGAACCAACGGGCTCCGCTGCCCTGCCGCCCGACCGGCCCCGGGGTATCTATCGGTTCGTCCTCCGCGACCGCTGGCCTGTCCTAGCGACGGCCACGATGATGCGAGTCGTGCCGGTCGTGGCGGCGATGCCGGTTATTCGAGAACGAGCGTGACGGCTGCCGGCGGAGCGGGGCTGGCGGGGAGCGTCACGTCCTGTGGCGGGGCCTTCCGAACGCGGTTGCGGACCGGGCCGGATGCCGAAACCTTATAGGAAGCTGGTTCCAGGTCCTCGAATCGGAAATTGCCCTCCGGACCGCTCGTGATCGTCCGGTCACCGCCGGGGCCGCTCAGCGTCACCTTGACCCCCGGCTCACCCCGGCCATCGGCCATGACCCTGCCGGTCACCGCGTTGCGGGGCGAGGCAGGGTCCGCAGCCACCACGAGCCAGGTACGGGCCGGCGGACCGGCCAGCCCGACGAGGTCGGTGGCACGCACGAGCAATGGCAGCCGGGTTCCCAGCGGCAGGGCCTTGGTGTCCATGCGGACCTCATAGCGGGCGCCGTCGACCCGCACCGCCGGCTGCCATTCCTTCGGGGCACCGGTGCCGTCGCGATCGATCGCCCACTCCACCGTCCGGATGCCGGAGACGCCGGGCCGCCGTCGCTCCGGCGGCGTGAAATACCCGTCGCGGATGTCGTCCGAGGCGAGGAACGGAATGGTGAGCGATCGGCCAACCGTCACGCTCGCCTCGACCGGCACCTCCACCGTCGGCGGCCGGCCGTCGAAGACGTACGACCGTGACTCACCCACTGACTCCGCCGCACCGGGTACGGCCAGCCGCAACTCGGCCGAGACGTCCACGTTGGCCAGCCCCGCACCCGACGGCTCGATCGCCCAGTCGGTCACGTCGGTGCGAGCCGCAAGCGACGTGCCGGGGGCGGCCGTCGCCATCGTAAACGCCACTGCGCGATCCGCATCGGCCATCCATGCCACCCGCTCGGTCGAGTCGGTGCCAGTGCCGGAGTCGAGCGGACGCAGCACGAGCTGGATGCTGGGCTTGGCCATGGAGAACGCGTCGGCAGGCGCGTCGATCGCGAGCCGCAGCGGAAGCTTCTCGACCGGCGCTGCGAGCTGGGTGGTCGTGCCGGTGGCCGGCTCCAGGATCCGCGCCTGCCGCCAGTCTCGCTGCGGTCCCTGGGGCAGACGGTTGGCCGCCGCGGAACAGTCCACGGCGAAGGTGAAGGCACGGGGGTAGCCATCGACGTCGATGGCGAATCGCGCGATGCCCTGATCGGGTCCCGTCCATGACGCGACCAGTTCGCCGTCTGCCGCCGCTCCGCCGACGACCGCCTTCGGCTTCCTCGGCACAACACGGGCGGCTGGGTCGGGAACCGTCAGCGCGACCGGCATCCCGGCAGGAAGCGACGCTTCCATGCCCGGTGCGGGGGCGACGCGGACGCGAATCTCACGGGAGTCCATGTCGTACTCTGCCACCGGAGTGACGACGTCCCGCGGATGACGCGGCTCGAGCATGATCCTGGTGACGAGCACGTCCTTCGTCACAAAGTCGCGGATGACCAGCGCGAGATCGGGGCCGATCTGCGGGGCCGACGCGGGGGACGGGAGTTCGAGCGCCGCGGGGGCGGCGCCCGCCGTCGGGGTCGCCGCCGGGGGCTGGGGCGGCGGAAAGCCGACGGGGGTCACGCCGATGTCGGCTGTGAGCGAGAGCTCGGCGATGCTCGCCAGGGGCTTCTCAGCGACATCGCCGGCACGGATGGCGGCCACGGCACTCCGCCAGGTCTGCTCGCGTGGGACATCGGCGACCGGCCGCACGGAATGGAGGTCGACCGCGATCTTTCGCGGCGTGCAGGAGAGATTCTCGATCCCCAGAGACCAGGCGGTGACCTGCGCGGAGCGGCCGACGAGCAGGAGTGTGCGTGGCACCGCGTCGTCGCCGCCGGCAGCGATGCGAGACGATCTCACCCAGCCGTCCTGGCCGGGCCGGCCGAGAACGGTCCCTTCAGCGAATCGGGCGGCGACGAGGAGTCGCTGCTCTTCGGCAGGGCGGAGGTCGACCATGGACCGTTCCACGGTGCCTGCGGTGGAGAGCAGAACGCTGACCGAGACGCCGCGGGCATCGACGAGCGGCGTTGGCCGTCGCAGCAGGGCGACCTCCAGATCGATGGCGTTGTCGCGCCATGGCAGGTCGCGAGCCACCTCAGGCACGCCATCGGAGAGGCTGGTGCCTTCGGACAGGCGGATCGTGGCCAGGGCCGGATCGAACCGGAAGGCGATGGTGGCGTCGTCGGGGAGCTTGGTGGCATCGGTCACGACGAGGCGGATGCCCTGGCTTCCGCCGGTGGCGGCGGGCAATTCGGCAAGTGTCAGCGTTAGGCCGTAGCCGACGGCCACCTCCCAGCGGGCTGGTCCGGCGAGCGTCGTTTCCCCGGCCTCCACCGCATCGCGTGGGTCGAGAATCCGGAGGAGGCCTGAAACCCGATTGCGCGGCGCGTCGGGGCCGGGGGCGATCGATTCCCGGGACAACTTGGAGGCCTGGGCGGCCGCCCGGGCGAGCAGGCGAGAAGTCCGCGCTCCGACCGCCAACAGCGCCGTGATTGCGGCGGGATCGTCGCCGGTCTCCGGCTCAAGCGTGGCGATCGCCCGCCTGGCTGCGGTAATCTCGTCACGCAGCGTCGACAGGCCCGGCGACTCGCGTTTTTCGGTGGCCGCGAAGACGGTTCCGGATGCCTCGGCGAGGTCGAGAACCGCCCCGGTGAGCGTGACGACGTTCGTCCATGTCTGCCGATCGATCGCGCGACCGGCGGGAGAGACGGATGGCTGTGGACCCTCGATCGACAGCGAACCTGGGGTGGTCGCGACGCTGGTCGCAAGCAGCCGTCGCTGGGCTGCCGTCGGGAGCCGTGAGTGAAGAATGACTTGCCGTTCGTGGAAGGTCGCGTCCGCGGCCCCTGGTCCGGTCGACGTCAGTCCGGCGATGATCTGCTCGTGCAGCGTGCGCATGACCGACGCATACGACCGCATGCCGCGGGTGGACGACTCCATCGCATTACGGTCGGCCGCGGCCATGGCGGTTCCCAGTGTGGCCGCCTGCGCAAGCAAGTCGCTGAGGTTGCGAATCCTCAAGATGAAGTTGCGGAGCATCTCGGGTTCGATCGGCAGCGGTCCGGCACCCCCTGACAGGCCACCGAGCACCTGCAGGGACGACCATGCGAACTCGACTGAATCGTTCCGCACGGCGAGGGCAGAGCGGTCTTGCGCCGGAATGAGCGACCATTCGCGGATCGCGCCCGATTCACGGGCGGCATTCGTCGCCCGGCTGAGACCCTCCACCACATCCGAGGCGGCGACCGCCGTTTTTCCGGCGGCCGACGTGTCGTCCAGCCGGCGGAGCGCTTCGACGAGCTTCGCGCGGTCGCTGGACGCCGAGTCGTCGACGCTGATGGCGGCGGCATGGGCGACCGCCCGCCGCCAGACGTGCGGCGCATAGTCGACGATCGTCACCCCGAGCTCGATGCCTTCGGTGACGTCCCGGTTCACGATGCGTTCCAGCAGGATGAAGGGATCGTCGATCGGCCGCGCGGGCTTCGTCGCAGGCGCCGCGGCAGGCGCCGCGGCAGGTGGTGCCGGACCGGTGGCTCCCGCCGGCGCTTCGCCGGAAGGAGCCCCGCCGGTCGGCGGACCGCCGCCAGGGCTCGTGGCGGCGTCGGTCTCGGACGTTGCGGATTGGGGTGGCGACGATGGGGCAGTGGCTGGCGCCGCCACAGCGGAGGTGGTGGCGGGACCAGCCGGGGATGTGGCTGTCCCACCCACCGAGGTGGCCGCAGGCGGGACGGGCCCGGGAGGGGCTGTCACCGATCCCGCCGCGGCCGGCGGTGTGGCCGGCACTGCTTCCGGTCCCGGAGCCGCCGGGGCAGCGGTGGCGGGTGCGGCCGGCGTTGGTGGCGCTCCCGGCGGGGCGGGGCTGCCACCGGCTGGTGCGGCCTCGCCGGAGGGTGAGGCGGCCTTGCCACCCGGCACGGCCGGCATCCGCGAAGCGAATCGCTGGAGCAGAGAGGCCGAGGACGCCGGCACCCGGATGAGACGAATGCCGCGAGGAATGGCATCGAACGCGACGCGACCGGTGCCGAGCTTTATGAGCACGGGTCGCTGCACGCTGCGGCCGCCACTGGTTCGTCGCGCCCATTCCGTCGTCCAGGCGGCGACGAACGGGGCGAGTTCGTGGAGTTCGACGATCCGGTTGCCGTTCCCCCACGGCACGGTGTCGGCGGCTCCGGCCAGCCCGGCTTCAAGCGCTGCGCAGAAGAAGGTCCGGCGGGCGGTCGCCGCGACACCGGAGTACTCCAGCACGTCGTGGGACGCGAGCACCCAGTTCTGGCCGTTCGCCTTCTTGGCCGGTGGCACGAGATCCCGCTCGAGCTGTCGCGAGGCGATTCCGCAGAGGACCCCGATCCGTGGGTCCCACCGCAGGTCGCCCATGTCGACCGCGAGGAGCGTGGTATGGCTCGGTGCGGCCCCGATCGCCTCGACGATGTCGCGAATCGGCACGAGCTCCCGCAGGCCCTCTCCACGAAGCGTCGCGTCGCCCGCGACGAGGCAGGCATGCCCGGCCAGTCGATCCGCTCGCGGCAGGCCATCGGTGTCGAGCAGGGGCGGCGGCACCAGGCATTGGCCCCGCACGTAGGCGATGAGCGAGTCCTTCGAGCGGAGCGGCAGATCGATGCAGTAGCCATGCAGCCGATCCCGCATCGACGCGGCGGTGTCGAACTCGTCGAGCCGGACCAGCTGCTGCGCGAGCGACGGGGCCAGCCTGCCGTCGAGCACCTCGGTGAGTCCAGTGAGGTCTTCGTTGGCGAACGGAAGCGTGCCGGTCAGATCGGGCACGTACCGGTCGACGACGATCGCGAGGCCGGCCGTCTGCCAGGCGAACAGCGGAGCCAGGATGAGCGCCGCGGCGGCGAAGGTCGCGGCGGCCGCCGAGCCGGCCAGCAGGAGCGCGGCGAGCACCGTCGGCCCGCGGGCCGCGGACCCAGGGCCGGTTTTGCGCCAGCTCGCGCGACGGGCCGAGTCGGCGTCGTGCGGCGCCTCGGCCCGAGCGGAGGGAGGTTCGCGACTCGGATCGGTCATGTCCTTGCGGTGCTGCGGTTTACCGATGAGAAGACCGCCGATACAATACTCTATCCGTTTCTTTCCAGGTGGCTCGCATGCGGCATCTTCCCGTCCAGTGGTCGGAGGGCATGTTCCTCCGTCCGCACCACTTCCAGGCCGCCGAACGGCACTGGGGGGAGAGCCTGGCGCTGGGGAACATCGCGACCGATCCGTGCTGCTACGGCATCGTGCGGCTCGAGATCGATCCGGTCGCGCTGGCCAACCGGCAGCTCCAGCTGCGGACCTGCCAGGCTCGGCTTCGCGACGGGACACTGGTCTGGCTCGAACAGGGCGAAGAGCCGGAGCGCATCGGCCTCGCGGAGGCCGGGGCGGCGGTGGCGGCACTCTCGGCCGCCGTCGGTGACTCGCTGCAGGTTTCAGACTCGATCCGCGTCTACCTGGCGGTGCCCCGCTTCGATCCCAATGGGGCCAACGTCTCGCCGCCCGGACCGGCGGACCGCGCCCGCTCCTCGATCGCCGTGCGCTCGCTCCAGGACGAGACCTGCGGCGGCAATGATCAGGACATCGAGTTCCGTCGCCTCAACGTCCGGCTCAAGCTCTCGACCGAGGACCTTTCCGGCTTCGAACTGCTGCCGGTGGCCCAGATCCGGCAGGCCGCCAATCGCGAATCGGCGCCGGAGATCGATCCGTCGTACTTTCCACCCGTGCTGGCGATCGACGCCTGGCCGCCGCTCGGGATCGACGTCGTTCGCGGCGTCTATGACCTCGTCGGTCGGAAGATCGAGGTCCTCGCCGAGCAGGCGGTGACCCGGCAGGTCGGGTTCTCGAGTTCGGAGCCCGGGGATCTCGACCGTCTCACGATGCTTTCCAAACTGCTCGAGGCCCGGGCGGCCCTGCGGGTCATCGCCTTCGCCCGGGGCGTGCATCCCCGTGACGCCTACCTCGAGCTCTGCCGGGTCGCCGGTCAGCTGGCGATCTTCGAGCCCGAACGCCGCCTCGACGAGTTGCCGGTCTACGACCATGACGACCTCGCAACGATCTTCCGTGGAGTCAAAGAGACGATCGAGCGGATGCTCGCCAGGGTGGCCGTGCTCGAGTTCGAGCAACGGTACTTCGTCGGCATGGGCACCAATTCGCTGTCGGTGGCGCTGGAGTCGAAGTGGCTCCAGAACGACTGGCAGTGCTACGTGGGCGTGTTGCGGGGAGACATGTCGGAGGACAACTGCCGCCGGCTGCTTACCGGCGAGAGTCATCTCGACTGGAAGCTGGGGAGCAGCGAGGAGGTCGACCGGCTCTTCCGTCTGGGCGTGCCGGGACTCGAGATCTTTCCGGAGGATCGCCCTCCGCGGGCGCTCCCCGGCCGCAGCGGCTGGCTCTATTACCGGATCGGCACCGACAACCCCGCGTGGCGCTCGGTGCAGTCGACGCAGTCGCTGGGAATACGCCTGCGCGACTCGTCGATCGTCAACGCGGAGCAGCTCGCCGGGCGGCGCCGGGTCGAGGTGACATTCGAAGGACGGGTGGGGTCGCTCGAGTTCGCACTCTTCGCGGTTCCGAAGTGACGCCGGACGGCAGGCCATGACGCCCGAGTTCACGTCTGCCGTCGTTCCCCTCATGCTCGACCTGCTCGCGTTGGCGGAACGGGCCTCGACCGGTCGGGCCGGCCCCGCGGAGGCGGAACGGGGCGTTCTGCGGGCGCGGTTCGACACCGCGGCCGCACTCTGCCGTGGCCCGCTGGCGACCGATTGGGAGCTCGCCAGCTACGCGTTGGCGGCGACGGCCGACGAGCTGATGATCGTCGACATCGCCTGGCTGGGGCAGTCGTGGTGGGAGAATCATGCCATCGAGGTCGAGTTGTTCGGCACCCGGCGCCGGGCGACGGAGTTTTTCGCGCGGGCCGAGAAGGCGGCGGCCCTGCCGACCGACGACGCCCTGCAGGTCTTCATGGCGGCGGTGGCGATGGGCTTCAGGGGATCGCTTCGCGACCGGCCCGAGGCGCTCGAGAACTGGGTGCGGTCGCACGGCCAGGCGGTGAAGCTCGCCGCCGACCGGCCGATCGTTCCCGAGACCGGTCCCGACGTCGCTGGCGCGCCACCGCTCGGCAATCGCTTCGTGCTGCTCTGGTCCGCCGTCGGCGTGGCGATCGCGATCGCCGCGGCGATCATCACCATCTGGTGGGCGATCCTCCTCTGAGTTCCGTGCGACGATGCAAGCCATCTTGGCATTTCTCAAGCTGCCGCTGACGATCCTCGAGAGGGGATTCCGCTGGTTCACATCGGCATCGGCTGCCATGCAGCTGGCGGCGGTCGTCGCGCTCTTCGAACTGTTGATCGTGCTGTTGGCGGCAGTGGTCGTGTGGATCGAAGGGGAGCGGGCGATCCTGCAGGCCTGGTGGACCCCGGGCAAGGGCTTCGCGCTGCTCGGTCTGCTGCTGTTTATCCCCTGGCTCGCCTATCGGGCCGCCCGGCTGTGGTTCGAGCGGCAGGGCGGCCGCTGGCCCGACATCGCAGCGGCCTGGGACGCTGCCCGTGCCGAGATGGCGAGACAGCAGATCCAGCTTCACGACGTGCCGGTGTTTCTCGTGCTTGGAACGGACGGAGGCGACGTCGAACGCGGGCTGTTCGCCGACACCCGCGTGCCGCTGCTCGTCACGCAGTCGCCCGCCGGGTCGGGACCGTTGCACGTCTTCGCCAACAACGACGGCGTCTTCCTCTGCCTGTCTGGTGCGGGGCAGGCGGCTGCGGTGTCGCGCCGCATGGCGATCCCGGACGCGGGTGGGGCCGGGACGATCGCTCCGCTTCCGCTCCAGGAGCGGCGGCAGGCGAGCGATCGGCTCGAGTTCTTCTGCGACCTGCTCGTCACGGCGCGGCGGCCGCTGGCTCCGATCAACGGCATCATGGTGATCGCGACGCTTCCCGTCTCGCGGCTGGCGGAGCCGGAGTCGATCGCGTTCGGACAGGCGGTGGGCGACGATCTCACCGTGCTCGTCCGCAGCCTCGGGGTGCGGGCCCCCGTCACCTTCGTCGCCGCCACGCTGCAGGACGATCCCGCGATCGGCGAGCTGCTCTCGCGGCTGACCTCCGGCGACCGGACGACCGCAGCCGGCGTGGCATTTCCAACGGGATTGCCCCCCACGGCGACGCATCTGCTCGATCTGGCAGCCAACGTCGCCGGGCCACTGGTCGACCGGCTCGTCACGATGGTGCTCGATCCACGGAAGATGAACGACCAGCCGGCGAATCGCGACCTCGTCGGCATGCTCTGTCGACAGGGATTGATCGTCAACCAGCAGATGGCCCGGGTGATGACTCACGCCTTCGGCGTCGAGATCCGCGGGGGCGATCCCCGCACCTCGGTGCCATTGCTCGCGGGAGTCGCGGTGGCTGCTGCCTCCTCGAACCCCGAGCGGCGGGCCTTCGTCCGCGGCCTCATCGATCGCGTCGTCTCGCTCCAGGGCGAACTCGAGTGGACGCCCGAGAGCCTGCTCGCCGACGTCTGGGTCCGTCGCGTCGCCCGCGTGCTGGGCGTCGTCGCGCTCACGATGGCGGCCCTGATCGCAGGACTGCTGTGGTGGAGGCTCAGCCGATGACGACGTCGGATGGCGGTCGGGCGGATCGTGACCGGCTGTTCATCCTGCATCAGGGGCTGGTGCGGGCGATCGCCTGGAAGACCCACAGGCGGGTGCCGCGGAACGTCGACGTCGACGACCTCGTCGCGTACGGCCAGATCGGATTGCTCGAGGCGATCAACGCCTTCGATGCGACGCTCGACCGCAAGTTCGTGACCTTCGCCTGGCATCGGATCCGCGGGGCGATCTTGGACGGGCTCGGCAAGATGAGCTGGTTCGAACGCGCGGGATTCGAGCGCGGGGCGTACGAGCCGAGGGTGGGTTCGACGGCGACGGAGTCGGCGGCAGCGGCACCGGTCATCACTGGTGGGGCCGACGCGAGCCAGACTCCGTCTCCTGCCAACCGCGCGCGTCCGGCCCGCAGCGACCTCGACACAGCCACGGTCGCCGCCCGCGAACGGGACACGCTGGAGGCGGTCATGGCCGGCGAGCAGATCGCGTTTCTGCGGCTGCTCATCGATGCTTTGCCGGAGAAGGAAGCGGGACTGATCCGCGGCACCTTCTTCGAAGGACGCACACTCACGGAGGCCGCGCGGCGGGTCGGCATCTCGACCGCATGGGCCAGTCGCCTGCAGGCGCGGACGCTCGGAGATCTCCGCATCGCCCTCGATCGGGGCGGCTTCGGGGGCCCGTCATAACCGGCACGCTTCGTACGACCGGTCGTGGGTGGGGGCTTTGGGAGGGGTGCTCCGGCTGGGCGAAGGCTGCGCATCGGGCAGGGTGTACGATTGAGGGTCGCTCCTCACCGCTGAAGGTCATCGCATCATGCCCCTCTCGATCGACATCGAAGCCGATCAGTTTTTGCAGCCGCTCGAGGGAGACCATCCGGGCGGCGAGAACCTCCAGGCGACCGAGGAGGGGCGGGCGATCCGCTCCGAACTCCGCGGGTTTCGGGAAGAGGCGCGACAGATCGAGAGGAAGGCCGACGAGGGGGATACCAGTGACGGCGGCTGGCCGGCCGCCCGCACCGTGTGGGGGCATCTGCGGGACCAGTCGCTCGACGTCCTGCGGACGCGGTCGCGTGACCTCGACATCGTGGCGCTCCTCATCGAGGCGCTTGCCAGGACCGACGGCTTTGCCGGCCTCGCCGCCGGGTTCGACCTGACCCGTGAACTCGTGACGGCGTCGTGGAACGATCTCTATCCGATTCCCGACCCGGAGGATGGACCGGCCGACGAGTCGGCCATCTCGGAGGAGCGGGCGCTGCCGCTCCAGCGGCTGGTGGGGATCGAGTCGGAGGGGCTTCTGGTTCCCGCCATCCTTCACGTGCCCCTCACCGAGGGACGCTCGGGCGAGCAGTTCGGCCTGTGTCATTGGCGAAGCAGCCGCGAGCTCATCCATGAAGACAGCGAAGAAAAACTGAAGCTCGCGGTGGAACGGGGAGGCGTCGCTCCCGCACAGTTCGAACGGGCGGTGTCGGCCACTCCGCTGTCGCATCTCAAGGCGATCTTTGGAGACCTTCAGGCGGCGGCCACCGCCTGGGAGGCGCTGTCCAACGCGGTGACGGACGTCTCGGGGGGCGCGGCCGTCGTGCCGGCGGGTCCGATCCGCGACCTGTTCGAGGAGTGCGACAACGCCTTTCGCTCCTTCGCACCGGCGGTCATTCCGCAGGAGACCGTCGAGACGCATGCCGACGACCCGGGTTCGGCCGATGAGCCCGGGACATCCACGCCCGGCGCCCCGAGCGATCGCGAGGAGGCGTTTCGGCAGCTGGCCTCCATCGCGGAGTACTTCGAGCGGCACGACCCGCACAGCCTCATCGCCTCACAGATCCGGAACGTCGTGCGGCTCGGGAGGCTGCCCCGTGCCGAGTATTACCGCGAACTCCTTCGCGACGACGCGGCGCTCGCGCTGTTGTTCCGCGCTGCCGGCATGGATGGCGACGCCGGCGACATGCCCCCGCACGAGAGCGATGGCTGATCGGGCTCTTTCACGGCTGTCACGCCGGCCTTTTGACAATGTGGCGGCGGATGCACTAGTCTCCCGGACCGACGGGGTTTTTACCGGTTCGCTGAAGGGAGACGAGCATGCCCGAGTCCGTCCAGAGCAAGTTGTCGCGGGTTCGCAAGCCGCGGGTTCACATCACCTACGACGTGGAGACCGAAGGCGCGACCGTCGTCAAGGAATTGCCGTTCGTCGTCGGCGTCATGGGTGACTTCTCCGGCACGCCGACCGAGCCGCTCAAGCCGCTCAAGGATCGGAAGTTCGTCTCCATCGACCGCGACTCGTTCGACGAGGTCATGAAGCGGATGACGCCCGGGCTCCAGATGCGGGTCGCCAACACGCTGGCCGATGACGGCAGCGAGATGGCCGTGAACCTCAAGTTCTCCTCCATCGAGGACTTCGAGCCCGCACGGATCGTCGAGCAGATCGAGCCGCTCAAGAAGCTGCTCGATACCCGCAACAAGCTCCGCGAACTGCTCAGCGCCGTCGATCGCGCCGACAACCTCGAAGGGGAGTTGGAGAAGCTGCTTCAGGACGCCGAGCAGCTCAAAAAGCTGGCCGGCGAAATGGGCGTCGACGGTCCGAAGCAATAGGCCGCGTGATCCGGCCGTCGCGGTGCCGCGCCAGCCGTCGGGACATTGAACGATCTTGCCACCGGCGTTGAGTGCCGGTGGCCACAGCACGGAGAAAGCCATGAGCACAGCTGGAGAGTCTTCCAATCAGCCCGCCGCAGCCCCGGCCGCAGCCGCGGGATCGCTGCTCGATCAGATCACGAGCCTGATGCCTCGGGCGGTGGAGAAGCCTCGTCGCGACGAGCTCATCCGGTCGCTCGTCGAGGAGTCGCTCAAGGGCACCGTCACGTTCGACAAGAGCATCAACAAGACGATCAATCGGGCGCTGGCGGCGATCGACGCGACGATGTCGAAGCAGCTCGCCGAGGTGATCCACAATCCAGACTTCCAGAAGCTGGAGGGGTCGTGGCGGGGTTTGCATCACCTCGTCATGAACTCCGAGACCGGCGCCGACCTGAAGCTCCGGGTGTTCAACGTCTCGAAGCGGGAGCTCTTCAAGGATCTCGACAAGGCGTTGGAGTTCGACCAGAGCCAGGCCTTCAAGAAGATCTACGAGGCGGAATTCGGGTCCCCCGGCGGCGAGCCGTACGGTGCGTTGATCGGCGACTACGAGTTCTCGAATCATCCCGAGGACATCGACCTGCTGGCGAAGATGTCGCAGGTGTCGGGCGCGGCCTTCTGCCCGTTTCTGACGGCGGCCGACCCGCAGTTGCTCGGCATGGAGTGCTACACCGAGCTCTCCAAGCCGCGGGACCTCGAGAAGATCTTCCTGGACGAGAGTTACACGAAGTGGCGGAGCTTCCGTGACTCCGACGACTCGCGGTTCGTGGTGCTCACCATGCCCCGGTCGCTGTCTCGGCTGCCGTACGGCAAGAACACCAAGGTGGTCGACGCGTTCGACTTCGAGGAGGTCGATCTCGACGAGAAGGGCAACGCCAAGCCGGTCCCGCACTCGCACTACGCCTGGATGAACACCGCGTACGTGCTCGGCGCCCGGCTCACCGACACCTTCGCCAAGACCGGCTGGTGCACGGCGATCCGCGGTGCGGAGAACGGTGGCAAGGTGGAAGGTCTGCCGGCACACGTCTTCATGGCGGACGACGGGGACAAGGCCCTCAAGTGCCCGACCGAGATCGCGATCACGGATCGCCGCGAAGCGGAGCTGTCGAAGCTCGGCTTCCTGCCGCTGTGTCACTACAAGAACACCGATTACGCCGTGTTCTTCGGCGCCCAGACGACGCAGAAGCCGAAGAAGTACGACCGTCCCGAAGCCACCGCGAATGCCGCGATCTCGGCACGGCTGCCGTACATCATGGCCAGCTCCCGGATCGCCCACTTCCTCAAGGTGATCGCCCGGGACAAGATCGGCTCCTTCATGGAGCGGCAGGACTGCGAGGACTGGTTGAAACGCTGGATCGCCAACTACGTCTCCAGCGACCCGCACCCCACCGAGGACGTCAAGGCCCGCTATCCGCTGGCCGAGGCGGAAATCCGAGTGGAGGAGGTTGCGGGCGCCCCGGGCAGTTACAACGCGGTCGCACTGCTGCGGCCGTGGCTGCAGCTCGAGGAGCTGACCACGAGCCTGCGGATGGTGGCACGGATTCCGGCCGGCAAGGGAGGCTGATCGCCGCGGGAGCACCGGTCGCCTGGGTGGCGGCCGGTGCGGTTCGTCGGTGATCCGTCATGGAACCCGCACGCGTCAGCCCGGCCGTCGTGACCGTCGACCGCCAGGCGGCCGGGCTGCGTGGCCTTCTCGACGGCATCGGCGTGTCGGCCGATTCGTCGCGGGGTGCGGGGGATCTGCTCGATGCCCGCGGGCCTGTCGAGACGCTGCGGGCGTGGGCGGCACGGCGCATCCCGCTCGGTGAGCGGGTCAGCCGCCGGACGCTCTCGGCTCGAATCGGTTCGGACATCGCCCTGCTCGACCTGGCCATCGGCCGACAGGTCGACGCGGTGCTCCATCACGCGAAGTTCCAGGCACTGGAGGGTTCGTGGCGGGGCCTCGTCTGGCTCGTCGAGCAGGCCGCAGCCGCCAACGACCAGACGAATCGGCGGCCCCAGGTCGAAATCCGTCTCCTGTCGGCCACGAAGAAGGAGTTGGCCCGCGACCAGCAGGGCGCGGTCGAGTTCGACCGCTCCGCGCTCTGGCGGAAGGTTTACGAGGAGGAGTTCGGCACGGCCGGCGGCACGCCGTACGGCCTGCTCGTCTGCGATCACGACTTCAACAACCGCGCGGACGACGTCAGCACGTTGACTGGTCTCTCGTCGGTGGCCGCCGCGTCGTTCGCACCCCTGGTCGTGAATCCGTCGCCCGAACTTCTCGGGCTCGATTCGTTCCGGCGGATCGACGCGCTGCCGTCCCCCGAGACGTTTCAATCGTCCCCGGACTTCGTGAAGTGGCAGGCCCTCCGGCAGCGGGAAGAATCGCGGTTCGTGGGGCTGCCGCTGCCACGGGTGCTCGCCCGGCTCTCCTACGACGGTTGGATCGGCGACGCGGCGCTGCCGGCGGCGCCAGAGGGCACATGGCAGGATCGTGGCTTCCGTTACCGCGAGGCGGTCGACGGCGCAGGACAGGCAAACCGTCTCTGGATGGGCGGCGTGTGGCCGTTCGCGGGGGTGGTGATCCGGGAGTTCGGGGCGTCGGGCTGGTTCGCCGACATCCGGGGCGGATCACGGGGAATCTCCGGTGGCGGCGTCGTCGATGCGTTGCCCGTCGACGGGTTCTCGAGCCTCCGGACCGGCGAGGCGCAGCGGGGGCCGGTGGAGGTGTTCGTCACCGAGCCGGTCCAGGCGGAGTTGGATGCCGCGGGATTCATTCCGCTCTGCTCGTCGGCGTCCGAGGGCCTGGCCGTCTTCGAATCGAACACCTCGCTTCACAGGCCGGCGACCTACGACGCGCCCGTGGCCACGGCCAATGCCCGCATCTCGTCGATGCTGCAGTACGTGCTCTGCGTGTCCCGTTTCGCCCACGCGCTCAAGGTGATCGCCCGCGACAAGGTGGGGATGTTCATCGACGCCGGGGCGTTGGAACGGTTCCTCGGCGACTGGATCAGCCAGTACGTCACCCCGGACGACCAGGCGTCGGCGGAAACACGGGCGCGGATGCCGCTGCGAGCCGCCCGGATCGAGGTGCACGCGGAGCCCGGCATGCCGGGCAGCTTCAAAATCGTCATGCGTCTCCAGCCACACTTTCAACTCGACAGGCTCGATGCGACACTACGGCTGGTGACCACGGTACGGGTCGGCGATCGACGCTGACTGACCGCGGGCGGACCGACGGACGTTTTCCGGAAAGGCGGTGTGCGATGGATCAGCCCGGTGCGCTTCTTGCGGCGGGGAAGTTGGGCGAGGCCGTCGAGGCGGCGGCTGCGGCCGTCAAGGCCGCTCCCAAGGATCTGGCGGCCCGCTGGCTCCTCGCGGAGCTCCTGATCCTCGCCGGGCATCATGAACGGGCCGACTCGCAGCTCGACACGCTCGTCGGCCTCGAGCCCCGTGCCGCGGTGGCGGCGGCACCGATCCGTCAGCTCCTGCGGGCCGAGGCGGCACGGCGGCAGTTCTATGACGACGGACGCGTGCCCGACCTGCTCGACGGAGCCGACCAGCAGGTGCGGGATCGCCTGGAGGTGTCGGTGCTGCTGCGGGCCGGGCAACCCGCGGCCGCCGGAACGATCGCCGAGCGGGCGGAGCTCGCCCGGCCGGCCCTGCAGGGCCGCCTCGTGAAGGCGGACGGTGAGGAACTGCGGTTCGGCGACATCCGCGACCTCGACGACGTCACCGCCGAAGTGTTCGAGATCTTCACCCAGAACGGCAAGTACTACTGGGTGGAGATGCGACGGGTCCAGCTCGTCGAGTTCACCGCTCCCGCCCGACCGCTCGATCTCGTCTGGCGGCGGGCCCGGATGGTGGTGCCCGAGGTGTTCGACACCGAGGTGTTCGTGCCCGCGGTCTACGGGACGTTAGTTGGCAGCGACGACGCGTCGCGGCTGGGCCGACGGACGGAGTGGATCGGTGGCGAGGGGGATGCGATCGTCGGCGTGGGACGCCGCTCGCTCGTGGTTGACGGCGAGCAGGAGATCGACATGCTCGGCATCACGTCGCTGGCGTTCGGCGACTGATCGCGTCGGTCAGCCCGCCGCCTCGACGATCCCGACCCGCACGAGTTCCGGCAGGACCTTGGCGAGGAACTCCGCCACGATCTCCGCCATGGCCGAGTCGCCTTCCGCCGCCGAGAGCAGCCGGCCGGTGGCATGCTCGCGGAGGTGCTTGTCGAGCGCCGCGAGCCGCCCGACGAGCCGCGTTTCGAGCCCGCTGCGGCCCCGGGCGACCAGTTCCTCCAGTGCCATGGCGTGGAGGTCGCCGAGGTCGTGGGGCCCTCCGGTCCGGAGGCTCGCGAGGCCCACCTTCGTGTTGACGAGTTCCTGCCGCTCGATCATGTGGCGATTGAACGCCGCAGGGATGACGAGCGGGCCGGCCGCGAGGGTGTCGCCGTCGCCCACGCCGTCGACGACCGCCCCGCCGTCGACGCGAAACAGCCCCATTGCGACCGCGTCGTCCACCGCCTCGGCGATCGCCTCGGGGGGCAGGTGCGACAGGTCCGGCTCATCGAGCAGCATCTGCAGCGTCCAGCTCGAATGCCCCATCAGCTCGAGCATGCGGTCGTGCGGGGGGCCGGCGAGGCCGGCGGTGATCTGCCCGTAGACGACGGTGTGGGGCAGGCTGGCCGTCGGGCTGGCGATCCGAAACCAGATGCCGTCGCTGGCCTCCACCCGCTCCCGCGGCGTCCAGTCGCGACGCGGCGTTCGCGAATAGAGATCCCAGCGGAACATGGTGTTGTCATGGAGGTCCTTGAGCGACTCCCGTTCCGCATCGTCGAGACCGACGAACTGGCCGGCGAACCGGGGCTGGACGCTGAAGGCCAGGTGATTGCGGTAGGCGGGAAGCCGTCCGGCGTAGCCGATGCCGCGGCCCGCGAACATGCGGACCACGTCCCCTGACTCGAAGGCCGTCCAGTGGTCGTTGAGGTACTCGTGGGCCACGTAGCGGGGATCGGCGAGCAGCAGCCGGTCGACGAGTTGGGCGGCCAGCGGCTGATCGTGGAACACCGGCACGTCGGCCTTGTGGAGCGCCGTCACCGTCTCGAGCGCCGCGCGAGCCTTGGCGAGGCTGTCACCTTCGGCACGCGCGGCGAAGTGTCGCAGGAGGCTGCGGACGGGAAGCAGGCTGCTCCAGCCGGGAAGAGTGTTGTAGGAGACCTCGACGATGCCGCCGGGAGCGAGGTGCCGGCCGACGATGTCGAGGATATGACTCCGGAGGTCGGCACTCACCCAGCTGAAGACGCCGTGCATGACGATGAAGTCGAACGCGGGCAGGTCGGCGGGCATGGCCGCGAAGTCGGCACAGAGCACCTCGAGATTGTCGAGGCCCGCTGCGGCGGCCTCCGCCCGCAACGCGTCGGTATGCACCGGCATGAAGTCGACACCGACGAATCGGCCCCGCGGGTTGGCGGCGGCGAGTGCAAGCAGCGTGGAGCCGAAGCCGCAGCCCAGTTCGAGGTAGCGGAAGCCGTCACGCACGGGCGGCGGGGTGATACCGTTGAGGCTCGCCACGTACCGGATCCGATCGGGCGCCATGAAGGGGTAGGTGCCCGGCAGGTACGCGACGTCGGTGACGTAGCCCTGCGGGTCGGGAGTGGCGGGATCCATGCTGGCCTCCGCGGCAGGTTGTACCACGGCAGCGGAGGTGCGGAGCCGCGGGCAAGTGGCCGAGACGGCCGTGCGGAAGGTAGGATCGGGACATGCCGCGCAGCGTGCCCGCCGACATGCCGATCCAGCCCAGCCTGCTCGACAGGCTCCTGGACGATCATCCGCGCGAGAAGGAAGAGCCCGTCTGGGCCGCGGCCCAGGTGGTCCGGCGTGTTCGCGACAGCCTCTGCCGCGACCTGCAGAATCTGCTCAACACCCGACGGTCGCTCGATGCTCTGCCCGAGGAGTGCGTTGAGCTCGGCTCCTCCCTTCTCAACTACGGTCTGCCCGATCTGCAGAGCCTGGAGATCCGCGAGGATCATGAACTCGTGCGGCTCTGCCGACTGATCGAGGAGTCGATCCAGAACTTCGAGCCGCGGCTCCAGGGGGTGCGGGTGCGGCCCCTCATCGGCGAGGACGGGCGGCGGCCCTTCGATCGGCGGCTGCGATTCGAGATCGAGGCGGTGCTCGTGGTGGAGCCACTCCGCGAGCCGGTCGTTTTCGCCTCGGCGCTCGACCTGTCCAGCGGGGTGTTCGACGTCGAGAGGGCATCGTGAGCGACGAACTGTTGCCGTACTACGACCGTGAGCTCGCGGCGTTGCGGGGTTTGGCGGCGGAGTTCGCCCTGCAGCATCCCAAGATCGCCGGCCGGTTGAGCCTTGGTCGCGACGAGTCGCGGGATCCCCACGTGGAACGGCTGCTGCAGGGTACGGCGTACCTTTCGGCCCGCGTGCAGAAGCGGATCGACGACGACTATCCCGAACTCACCGGTGGGCTGCTCGACCTGCTCTATCCACACTATCTCCGGCCGGTGCCGTCGCTGGCGATCGCGGAGCTGGCGATCGATCCCGCTCAGGCCCAGCTGACCAGCGGGTACCTCGTGCCCCGCGGCACGGAGCTCGAGACGGAGGCGGTGGATGGAGAATCGTGCACCTTCCGCACCAGCTTCGAAGTCCAGTTGTGGCCGCTGCGGATCGCCGCCACCCGCCTGGCGGGCCCACCGTTCCAGCTTCCCGTCGTGCCGCCGCCGGGCACGGCCGCGGTGCTGTCGGTCACCCTGGAAACCCTGGCCGACACCGTGCGGGTCGGACAGATGCCGCTGGGCCGGCTGCGGTTCCACCTCCATGCCGACGAGGGCGCCGCGGTCTACGAGCTCTACGAGCTCCTGCTGACCCGCTGCCTGGGGATCGTGCTGTCGGATGGAACGGCGAATGGACGGGCGGTCGTGCTCCCGCGCGAGCGTCTGCAGGCCGCAGGGCTCGACCATCATGAAGCGGTCATTCCGCACGATCCCCGAAGCTTCTCAGGCTACCGGCTGCTGGCGGAGTTCTTCGCGCTGCCGCAGAAGTTCCTGTTCGTCGACCTGCTCGGGCTCGATCCGGCTGCGATCAGCTCGTTCGGCCGCCGGATGACCATCTCATTCCTGTTGTCGACCGCTAATCGGGACCTGGAGCGGCAGCTCACGCCCCGGAGCCTCCGGCTGGGATGCACGCCGATCGTCAACCTGTTTTCCCAGACATTCGATCCCGCCGTGGTCGATGGGACGCGGACGGATGTCTGTCTGACGCCCGACGTCCGTCGTCCGCGGGCCGTCGAGATCTATGCGATCGAATCGGTGCAGGCGGGGCCCCCCGGCGACGATCCGCGGGACGTTCTGCCCCTGTATGCGGTCGACCCGGCCGCCGAAGGACGCAGCCGCGGCACGCCCCTGCGCTGGATCGCCGCCCGCCGGCAGCACCGTGATCCGCGGCCCGACGGGGGGTATGACGACGCCACCGACGTCTGGCTCACGCTGGTCGACCAGTCCGGTGGACAGACGATGCTCGACGAGACCGTGCTGCACGTCCGCGGCAGTTGCACCAACCGAAACCTGCCGGCGCGGCTTCCGTTCGCCGTCGGCCGGCCGAGGCTGTCGCTCCGCGAGGGGCAGGGGCCGGTGGGGAGCGTGTCCTGCCTGACGCGGCCGTCCCGCCCGCTGCGGGTGGCTCCCGGCCGCGGGACGGCCTGGAGGATCGTGTCGCACCTCTCGCTCAACCACCTCTCGCTCGTCGATGCCGGCGATGGCCGGGCGGCTCTGGCGCTGCGGGAGATGCTGCGGCTGTATCTCTTCGACGCGCTCGACGACTACGAGCAGAAGCAGCGCTGGATCGACGGCATCGTGAGCGTCGGCAGCCGCCGCGTGGCGGCGCGGACGGCGGGACCGCGGGGCGGGATCTGTCAGGGGCTCGAGGTGCGGCTGGAACTCGACGAGGAGAAGTTCGTCGATCGGGCGGGGTATCTCTTCTGCACGGTACTCGACCGGTTTCTCGGGGCGTGGGTCAACATCAACTCCTTCGTGCGGCTGGTCGGCACGTCGCGGGAGCGGGACAGTCGCAAGGAGGCCTGGACATGGCCGCCGCGGGCCGGTGGGCGGATCCTGGCATGACCGCCCCAGCCTGCGATCTCGAGGGGATCGAGCAGCGGCTCCAGCGGGAGCCCGAGCGGTTCGACGTCTTCCAGGCCATCCGGCTTTTGGAGATGGCGGCCTGCCCGCCGGACCAGCCCGTGGACGACTCGGACGAGGCCCTGTACGAGAAAGGCGATCCGACGCCGATCCGGTTCCATGCGACCGCCACGCTCGGGTTTCCGCAGGGTGCCGTGACCGCGGTCAGGCGGACGACCGACGCCGATGGCGACACGATCCACGTCGACCTCGCCTGCTTCGGGCTGATCGGGCCCGGGAGTCCTCTGCCACAGCACTATACGGCCCTGATCGTCGAACGGGCCCGCCATCAACACGACGTCACGCTGCGGGATTTCCTCGACGTCTTCCTGCAGCAGCTCGCGACGCAGTACTACAACGCCTGGGCGAAGTACCGGCCGCTGATCCAGTATGAACGCGCCTTCCGCACCGGGCAGTCGGCGCACTGGGACGAGACCGCGGTCGCGTCGCGGGATGGCATCACGGCAGCCATCACGTCGCTGGTCGGGCTCGCCACGGGCGGCCTGGCAGGGCGGCTCGCCGTCGACGACGACAGCATCCTGCGCTACGCCGCGCATTACTCGCGGCAGCCGCGATGTCCGGAGTCACTCGGCCGGCTGCTGACCGAACGTTTCGGCGTCGCGGCCCGGGTCGTGTCGTTCGTCGGGAGGTGGCTGGAACTCGAGCCGTCCGACCAGACTGCGCTCGCCGATCGCGCACGTCCCCAGGGGCTCAACTGCCAGCTCGGTGCCGGGGCGGTGGCCGGCCGGCGGGTGTGGGACGTGACGTCGACCTTCGAGGTGGCGATCGGTCCGCTGTCGGCGACGGAGTTCGCCGCGCGGCTGCCCGGGCAGACCACGCTGGCGGCGGTCGGAGACCTGATCCGTCTCTACGCCGGCCCGGAGTATGAGATCCGCGTGAGGCTCTTCCTCGCGGGCGATGCTGTCCCGCCCTGTCAGATCGGCACGGCCACGGGGCCGGCGGGTGCGCTGGCAGGAAACCGTCTGGGCTGGACGACCTGGCTGCCCGTCCGGTCGCCGTCGGCCGACCGCGGCGATGCGGTGTTCGCCGTCGGTTGACCTGCGACGATGGCAAACACGCCGGGCGTCTCATAGGATACGAGGACGGTTTTCCCGAGGGAGCGTCGCGCCGGAGGACGGAAACAGACCATGGCTGGACTCGATCTCAAGGGGCTCATCGGCACGCTCAATCCCGTCTGCCAACGGGCGCTCGAGGCGGCCGCGGGACTCTGTCTGTCACGGACGAACTATGCCGTCGAGATCGAGCACTGGCTGGCGAAGCTGCTCGAACAGCCGGGCAACGACATCTGCCTGCTGCTGCGGCATTTCGACATCGACCAGGGCAGGGTGCTCGCCGATCTCACGAAGGCGATCGACCGCTTCAAGACGGGCAACGGTCGGCCGCCGCTGCTGTCTCCCGAGGTTTGCGACCTGATCAAGGAAGCCTGGCTCGTCGCGAGCGTCGACTGTGGCGACGCCAAGGTCCGTGGCGCCTGGCTGCTGGTCGCGATGCTCTCCGACGAGTCGGCGGCCCAGCGGATCCTGGCGGCCTCCGATGAGTTCCGCCGGATCGCCCCCGACGTCCTGCGGCGCGAGGCGTCGCGGGTCTTTCCGCGGTCGACGGAAAGCGACTGGATGCCGGGCGGCGCGGCCGTCGACGGCGGAGGAGAGGCGGGTTCCGGTTCGTCCGATGCTTCCGGCGCCGGGCAGGCCCGGGGACCGACGAAGACGCCCAACCTCGACCAATACACGATCGATCTGACCGCGCGGGCGAAGGCGGGCAAGATCGACCCGGTCCTCGGTCGCGAGGCGGAGGTGCGGCAGATCGTCGACATCCTCACCCGGCGACGGCAGAACAACCCGATCCTCACGGGCGAGGCGGGTGTGGGGAAGACGGCCGTCGTCGAGGGCTTCGCCCAGCGAATCGCCGATGGCGACGTGCCGGAGCCCCTCAAGAAGGTGACGCTGCGGACACTCGACCTCGGGCTCCTGCAGGCCGGGGCCGGCGTGAAGGGGGAGTTCGAGAATCGGCTCAAGGGCGTGCTCGACGAGGTCAAGAAGTCGCCGGCGCCGATCATCCTCTTCATCGACGAGGCGCACACGCTCATCGGGGCGGGCGGCCAGGCCGGGCAGGGCGACGCCGCCAACATGCTCAAGCCGGCGCTGGCGCGTGGTGAATTGCGGACGATCGCCGCCACGACCTGGGCTGAATACAAGAAGTATTTCGAGAAGGATGCGGCACTGGCCCGCCGGTTCCAAGTGGTGAAGGTCGAGGAGCCGACGGACGAGATGGCCTGCCGGATGCTCCGCGGCATGGTGGACACGCTCGAGAAGCACCATGGGGTGTCGGTGCTCGACGAGGCGGTCGTCGATGCGGTCAAGCTGTCCCGACGGTTCCTCCCGGGGCGGCAGCTGCCCGACAAGGCGGTGAGCCTGCTCGACACCGCCGCCGCCCGCGTCGCGATCGGCCAGGCCGCGACGCCGCCTGCGGTCGAGGATGCCCGACGGACGATCGACGCGATCGACACGGAGATCGGAATCCTCAGGCGGGAGCAGGCGGCCGGTACCGATCATGCGGCGGACCTGGCCGACCTCCAGGCCCGTCGTGACGCCGCGGCTGCGACCCTCTCCGACCTGGAGCGGCGGTTCGCCGACGAGTCGGCGATCGTGGCGGAGATCCGTCAGGCACGGACCGACCTCATGGCGGCCGCGGCCGACGAGCCGACCGTCGGCCAGGATGCCGCACGGGAGAAACTGCGGGGCCTCGAGGAGCGGCTCAAGGGACTCCAGGGGGAGTATCCGCTGGTGACTCCGTTCGTCGACGGTCAGGCGGTGGCGGCCGTGATCGCCGCCTGGACCGGCATTCCCGTCGGCCGGATGGTTTCCGACGAGATCCAGGGTGTGCTCGACCTACAGAAGCGGCTCGAGGAGCGGGTGGTCGGACAATCGCACGCCCTGGCTGCGATCGCGGAACGGATCCGCACGGCGCGGGCCGGTCTCACCGATCCGAAGCGGCCCACGGGCGTCTTCCTGCTGGCCGGCACGAGCGGCGTCGGCAAGACGGAGACCGCGCTGGCCCTGGCCGAGCTGCTGTTCGGCGACGAGTCGAACATGACCGTGATCAACATGAGCGAGTTCAAGGAAGAGCACAAGGTGTCGCTCCTGATGGGTTCCCCGCCGGGTTACGTGGGGTATGGCGAGGGAGGCGTGCTCACCGAGGCCGTCCGCCGCCGTCCCTACGGCGTCGTCTTGCTCGACGAGATGGAGAAGGCCCATCCCGGCGTGCAGGACATCTTCTATCAGGTGTTCGACAAGGGGGCGATGAAGGACGGCGAGGGCCGCGACATCGACTTCAAGAACAGCGTCATCATCATGACGACGAACGCCGGCACGGACACGGTGATGAAGCTCTGCGCCGACCCCGACACCCGTCCCGAGCCGGCAGCCCTCGCCGAGTCGCTCCACGACGACCTGCTGAAGGTCTTCAAGCCCGCGTTCCTGGGCCGGCTCACGGTCGTGCCCTATTACCCGCTGGCGGACATCGTCATGCGGGGCATCTGCGAACTCAAGCTGAAGTCGATCGGCCGACGGGTGGCGAACGCCTACAAGGCCACCTTCGCGTGGACGCCCGAAGTGGTCGATGCGGTGGTCGGACGGTGCCACGAGGTCGACAGTGGTGCACGGATGATCGATACGGTGCTCACCGGCACGCTCCTGCCGGAACTATCGGCCCTGCTGCTGGCCCGGCTGGCCGAGGGGCAGACGGTCGGCGGGGTCGTGGTGGAGACCGACCCCGCCACGGGGGGCTTCCGGTACCAGATCACGGGGTGACGCCACGAAGGGCTGTTTTCCCGCGGAAAAGGCTCGGTTTCAGAAAATCGGCGCGGGCCACGCAACATTTCGAAAAACCATACGATAACGAAGCATCGACCCGAGGTTGAAGCGAGCAACCCGGTGCGATGGGTGCGTGCCTGACACCGTGTCAGGGGCGGACCGGCTGATCGCAGGTGAGCGCAGCGTGCGGGAGGGTCCCGCGGCGTCGCCGGTCGAAAGGCACACTCACTCGCACGGATTGAGAAAGGGAGTGCGATCATGGGACTGTTCGTCAAAGTCGATGGCATCGAAGGCGAGTCCACCGACTCGAACCACCAGAAGTGGATCCTGTGCGATTCGGCGTCGATGCCGGTGTTCCGGTCGATTCCGGGCGGCGCAGTGGATCAGCAGCGGACCAAGGGCGAAACGTCGCTGGGCGACGTGACCCTCGTGCGTCAGCTCGACAAGTCGTCGCCGAAGCTCATGGAGGCCTGCGCCCTCGGCAAGTTCAACAAGGAGGTGTCGATCGAGTTCACCACGACGACTGGTGGCAAGACCGAGACCTATCTCAAGTGGAAGCTCGAGAACGTGATTTTCACCGGCTACTCGGTGCACGGCAACAACACGGGCGAGCCGCTGCCCAGCGAGCAGGTGAGCATGAACTTCACGAAGGTCACCTACACCTACACGGAGTTCGACAACAAGACGGGCGCCAAGAAGGGCAACGTCGAGACGAAGTACGAGCTGGGCGCCAACAAGTCGTGACCGTGCGAGCGGACGAGCGTCGCCCCGGGTCGTGCCCGGGGCGACGTCTCCGCTCCGCATCTGATCGGGAGACGCGATCATGGCCATCACCCGCAGCGGGTTCGTGAAGTTCGGCGAGTTCGAGGGTGAGGCCAGCGACGCCCGCCACAAGGGATGGAGCATCATGCACTCCGTCTCGGCGCCGCTCGAGCGGCGGACGGGAGGCTTCGAGCAGGCCGAGCGGGCCATCGGAGCGACCGCCGCCGGTCAGGTGACGGTCGTCAAGGATCTCGACTCGGCCACGGTGAAGATCCAGAAGGCGGTCGTGTCGGGGCAGAAGCTCCCGAAGGTGAAGATCGAGCTCTGTACCACGGTCAACAGTGCGTCGCAGCCCTATCTGACCTACGAGTTCGACGACGTGATCGTCACGGGCTACGACCTCGAGGATCCGCTCGACGAGAAGCGGATCGAGCCCACCGAGAAGGTGTCGTTCACCTACTCCAAGGTGACCTGGACCTACGGCAAGTT
>Ga0194129_10002238_pt1 | contig 29458 bp, 30 predicted proteins | sample TA2KigCa35mmetaG_FD_150862 | JGI IMG/M metagenome (GOLD analysis project Ga0194129, IMG submission 150862) | Freshwater microbial communities from Lake Tanganyika, Tanzania - TA2015038 Kigoma Deep Cast 35m | ecosystem: Environmental > Aquatic > Freshwater > Lake | place: Tanzania: Lake...
ACCTTGCGGCCAGTCCTGTACCTGACTCGCCTCGATGCTGGGCAGACGCAGGAATACTTCAAGGCGTGCGCAAGCCGCCTCGCAGATCGGCGGGACCTTCGTCCTGCTGGCATCGCTCGCGGCCATGCTGGCGATCCTGCCTTGTGCCTCGCCGGCGCAGTCCCGCGCCGCCGACCACGACGTCACGCGCACCGACAGCGCGTCCATGATCCGTCTGGGCCCCTTCGTCCGGCCCGCGAACCTCTCCCTCCCCCAGCCGCTCGAGCCCGCCGACGCCGCCGCCTACCGCGCGGCCTTCGCCGCCGCCGGCCGCGGCGACCAGCGGGCCGCGAGCCGGGCCCTCGAGCGCACCCGCGACGCGCGCCTCGTCGCCGATGTCCGCGCCGAGTACCTGCTCTCCCCCGAGGCGACGCCCCGCGCAGCCGAGTTCGCCGCCTGGCTGCGCGACAACCCGGACCATCGCGACGCCCAGGCGATCCGAGCTGCCGCGGTCGCGCTCCATCCCGGAGCCAGGCTGGACAAGCCCGCCGGCCAGCCGGTGCGGGCGATCGCCCCCGGCGCCGCCATCAACGACCTCGGGCCCGGCAAGGAGGCGCGCATGCCCCCGGGCCGGGGCGACCTGTCGCGAAAGGACGTCGCGGCCCGCGACCGGCTTCGTACGCGGCTCTTCGCGGCCCTGCGCGCGGCGGAGCTCGACAAGGCCGAGGCGGCCATCCGCTCCCCCGAGGGCCGCCGGCTCATGACCGAGGCCGAGCAGGACCATTTCCTCACCCGCATCGCCGCCGGCCTCTTCGCCCGCGACGACGAGGCGGGGGCGCTGCGGATCGCCCGGGGGGCGGCCGCGCGCTCGGCCGCGCCGCGCGCCCACTGGGTCGCCGGCCTGGCCGCCTTCGCGCTCGACGACTTCGGCGCGGCATCGGGTCATTTCGAGGACCTCGCGCGCCTGCCCGGCGCCCATGCCTGGGAGGTCTCGGCGGCGGCCTTCTGGGCGGCGCGCTCCCACCTGCGGGCGAAGCGGTTCGAGCGGGTCGATCCCTGGCTCGAGGTCGCGGCGAAGCATCCAAGAAGCTTCTACGGCCTCCTCGCCATCCGCTCGCTCGGCCGCGGCATGCCTTTCAACTGGGAGATGCCGGAGACGACGCAGGATCAGATCGCCGCGCTCCAGCGCCTCCCCGCCGGCCAGCGCGGGTTCATGCTCCTGCAGGCCGGGCAGCAATCCCGCGCGGAGGCCGAGTTCGCCCGCCTCGCGGAGACCGGGTCGCGCGACCAGCGCACCGCCCTCTTCGCCGTCGCGCTGCGCGCCAACCTCTCCGGACTTGCCGCGCGGCTGGGACGGGACAGCGGCGATGACACCCGCCCCTTCGATTCGAGCGCCTACCCGATCCCGCCCTGGCAGCCCAGCGAGGGCTTCGCGCTCGACCCGGCCCTCGTCTACGCCTTCATCCGCCAGGAGTCGCGCTTCGACCCGCGCGCCGTCAGCCCGGCCGGCGCGCGCGGCCTGATGCAGATCATGCCGCGCACCGCGGCGATGCTGAATGGCGGCCCGGTCCGCCGCGCCCGCCTCCACGACCCGTCATTCAACATGACGCTGGGCCAGCGCTACCTGCTGCAACTTCTCGAGAGCGAGCCGGTGGGCGGCGACCTCATCCGCCTCGCCGCCTCCTACAACGCCGGCCCCGGCACCGTGGTGCGATGGAAGCAGCGCCGGGACCAGCGCGACGCCGAGACGCGCGAGGACGCGCTGCTGGCGATCGAGACCCTGCCCTCGCCGGAGACGCGGCATTTCATCACCCGCGTCCTCTATTCCTACTGGATGTATTCCGAGCGCATGGGCCAGCCCGCACCCTCGCTCGACGCGGTCGCCCAGGGCGCCTGGCCGAGCTACGTTCCTCCGGTGTTCCTGACAGCCAGAGCGACCGGTCCCAATGCCAAAGATCGATGAGAGCCGCCCCTTCCTGCCGGTCAACATCGCGATCCTGACGGTGTCCGACACGAGGGGCGCCGCCGACGACAGGTCGGGCGACGCGCTCGCCGAGATGGTCCGCCGCGACGGCCACGTGGTGCATGCGCGCCGCATCGTGCGTGACGACGTGGCAGAGATCGCGGCAGCCATCCGCGCCTGGATCGCCGACAGCCAGGTCGACGTCGTCGTGTCCACCGGCGGGACCGGCGTCACCGGCCGCGACGTGACGCCGGAGGCCGTCGAATCCCTGCTCGAGAAGCGCATCGACGGCTTCGGCGAGATGTTCCGCTGGATCAGCTGGCCGAAGATCGGGACCTCGACGATCCAGAGCCGCGCGGTCGGCGGAGTCGCCGGCGGCACCTATGTCTTTGCCCTGCCCGGTTCCCCCTCTGCATGCCGCGACGGCTGGGAGGAGATCCTCAGGTGGCAGCTCGACAACCGCCACCGCCCCTGCAACCTCGTCGAGCTCATGCCGCGGCTGCAGGAGCACCTCTCCGCGAAGCCCAAGGCGACGGTCTGACGGACCGGATGCGAGCCGCATCGGTTTCGGTATAGCCTGCGGGCGCACATCGTCGGGAAGGGTCCAGTCGCGCATGGGCAGGACGATTGACTTCAGCGAATTCCTCGCCATCTCGGCCAGCGTCACCTCGGACGAGATGATGGGCCGGGTGCTCAGCCACAGCCGCAGGCTGACGGGCGCCGAGGCCGGGACGATCTTCCTCGTCCGCCGCGAGGGCGTGAAGAAGTGGCTCGAGGCCACGCATTTCCAGAACGACCGCATCCCCGTGCCGAAGGCAGGGCTGCGCGTGCCGATGAACACCGCCTCGATCGCCGGCTACGCCGCGGAGACCGGGCGCATGCTCAGGATCCCGGATGCCTATCGCATCTCCGTGAAGATGCCCTTCCGGTTCAACCCGGCCTCGGACATCGCGCTCGGCTACACGACGCGCTCGATCCTCGCCTTCCCGATGAAGAACGCGGATGGCGTCGTGATCGGCGTCGTGCAGCTGATCAACCGCCACGACGAGAAGGGCCGCGGCCCCGTCCCCTTCCCCGCCTCGCACGCCGCGCTGCTCGCGCCGCTCAACCACTTCGTCGGCACGGCGATCGAGCGCGCCGACATGCTCGACCGCATCTCGCACCAGAACGTCGAGCTCGCGCGCCAGGGCCGGCGCATCGCCGGGCTGCAGCGCGAGACGGAGCGCGCCTTCCAGGTCTCCGTGGGGCTGCTCGCGCGCGCCGCCGAGTTGCACGACGAGGACACGGGCAACCACATCCTGCGCGTCAACGAGTACAGCTACATGATCGCGAAGCTGATGAAGCAGCCCGCGGAATGGTGCAGGGAGATCCGCTACTCCGCGGCCCTCCACGACGTCGGCAAGATGTCGGTCGACGCGGCCGTACTCAAGAAGCGCGGCGGCCTCGACCCGGCGGAGCGCGAGGAGATCAACCGCCATTCCGAGTATGGCTGGCTGATCCTCAAGGACAACCCGCGCCTGGCGATGGCCGCCGACATCGCCCATTGCCACCACGAGAAATGGGACGGCACGGGCTATCCGCGCCGGCTCGCGCGGGAAGCCATCCCGCTCAGCGCGCGGATCGTCCAGCTGGCGGACATCTACGATGCGCTGCGCTCGGCGCGTCCCTACAAGCCCGCCTTCACCCACGAGCACGCGGTCAGGATCCTGACCGTCGGCGACGACCGGATCCGCCCGGAGCGCGACTTCGACCCGCGGCTCACGGCGGTGTTCGCCCGCCACCACCTCGAGTTCGAGAAGATCTGGACCCGGCTGGTGGATTGAGGCGGGCCGGGATCCGCCGGCGCTTCAGGCCGCGGCGCGGGCGCGCTCGTTGACGACCTGGTAGCGGACCAGCGCGTTGTCGACGGTCGCCATGGTCCGGGCCTGCCACTCCTTGCGCGCGGCCTCGTAGTCCGGGAACGGGCCGTAGCGCTCCTGGTCGCGCCCTGGCGCCAGGGCGTTGAATTTGGAGTCGACGAATTCGCCGCCGACGACCCAATACTCGGACATCGCTATTCTCCGGAAATCGATTCGCGGGAGAGAGGCTAGCGGCGCTTCCCTTACCGCTCCTTAAACCCGCGCCCCGCGGCACGACGTCACCCACGGCGAAATCACATGGCAGCCAAGCCCGAGGACTATGCCCGCGTCTACGCGGCCTTCACCGCACCGGTCTCCCGCTACGACTGCGGGCGCAAATGCGCCCCGCACAACGAGGGAACCCCGGTCTGCTGCAGCGCCGACCACGCGGTGCCGATCGTCGACAAGTCGGAATACGAATTGCTGAAGTCGCGCACCGACCTCTGGCACGACTACGTGCCCAAGGATTCCGCGGGCAGGAAGATCGTCGCCGACATGCACGCCTCCTGCGCGGCGGTGGAGTGCAAGGGCGTGCAGTTCTGCGAGCGCGACAACCGCTCGATGGCCTGCCGCGCCTTCCCGTTCTTCCCCTACTTCACGCGCGAGCGGAAGCTCGTCGGCCTCGCCTACTACTGGGACTTCGAGGATCGCTGCTGGATCCTGAGCAACCTGCAGGTCGTCGACCGCGACTTCGTGCGCGAGTTCGTGGCCGCCTACGAGGCCCTGTTCGCGGTCGACGAGGACGAGCGCGAGGGCATGGTCGAGCACTCCGCCTCTATGCGGCGCGTCTTCAGCCGGCGCAACCTGCCGATCCCGCTGGTCGGGCTCGACGGCGGCTTCCTCGCGGTCGAGCCGCGCACCCATGTGCTGCGGCCCGCACGGGTCGATGAATTCCTGCGCCACGGCCCCTACAGGGACGAGCCACCCGCCCCCGCGGCGGGCTGAGCGGACGGCGCGCGCGGCTCAGATCCGCCCGTCGTAGCTGCGCTGGGGGATGCGGCAGGCGATCACGCTGAAGCGATCCGCCGCGAGCGCGCGATGCAGCGCCGCCTCGAGCCCCGCGCGGTTGGAGACGTCGTGGCCCTCGCCGCCCATCGCGCGCGCGACGGCGGCGAAGTCGGTGCCGCCGAAGCCGACGCCGAGGCTGGGCAGCTGCGAGCCGCGCTGCTTGAGCTCGATCAGCGCCAGCGACTCGTCGACGAAGACGAGGAAGACGACCTTGAGCGAACGGTCGCGCAGCGTGGCAAGTTCGCCGAGCACCATCTCGAGGCAGCCATCGCCGACGAAGCAGGCGACGACGCGGCCGGGCGCGGCGAGGCTGGCGCCGGCCGCGAGCGGCAGCGAGCAGCCCATGGTGCACAGGCCCGTCGACTGGAACAGCGTCCCGGGCTGCCGGCAGTCCCAGACCTGGCTGAACAGGATGCGATGCGCGCCGGCATCGGTGGTGGCGATCGCGTCGTCGGGCAGGATCCGCCGCGCGACGTCGCAGATCGCCGCCGGGCCCCATTCCTCGTCGGGGCGATAGGCCGCGCGCAGCCGGCCGCGCAGCTCCGCCACCTCGGCCGGGCGCCATTGCGAGCCCCCGGCGACGCCCTCGCCCAGCGCGCGCAGGCCGGCGCCGACGTCGCACACGAAGCTCAGCGGCGCCTGGTGCATGTAGTGGGTGTTGGGCACGCTGCAGAACTCGACCACGCGCGCATCGGCGGGCCAGGGCTGGCGCCAGCCGATGCGCTGCTCGATCGGGTCGTAGCCGGCAAGCAGCACGAGGTCGGAGCCCGCGAGCAGCGGCAGCAACATGCGGTCGGCGACCGGCGAGAGCCCGGCGCCGCCGAGGCTCCAGGGATCGCGCGTCTCGTCGAGCACGCCCTTGGCCTTGTAGGTCGCGATCGCGGGGATGCGGTGGCGATGGACGAAGTCGCGGAACGCGTCCTCCGCGCCATGGGCGATGGCCTCGAGCCCGACCACGGCGACGGGCCGGCGCGCCTCGGCGAGCCAGGCGCGCGCCTGCTCCAGCGCGGGGCCTGGCGCGGGCGCGGTCGGCAGCGGCGGCGCGCGGCGCGGCACGATCGCCGGCGCGGCGGGCGCGGTCGCGGCGCCGATCGGCACGTCGACATGCACCGGGCCGCGCGGATGGTCCATCGCCAGCGCCACGGCCTTGTCGATCACCGTCGCGATGGAAGCGGGATCGGCGCGGAACGTCGCCTTCACCAGCGGCCGCAGCACCTGCGCATGGTCGAAGACCTGGTGCGTGTAGGTGGCCTCCTCCGCGGCATCGAGGCAGCCGGTCAGGAAGACGAGCGGCACGCGGTCCTGCTGGGCGTTGGCGATCGCGTTGACGGCGTTGGACACGCCCGGCCCGATCGTAGCAACGAGGACGCCGGGCGCACCTGTCACGCGATGCGTGCCCTCCGCCATGAAGCCCGCGCAGTTCTCGTGCTTGGCGAGGACGAACGCGATGCCCTCGGCGTCGAGCGCGGCCATGATCGCCAGCACTTCGCCGCCCGGGATCCCGAAGGCCCAGCGGCAGCCAGCGTCGCGCAGTCGCCGGGCGATCGCGCCGGCGGTGGTCGTCGCGCCGGTCACTCCGCGGCCCTCGCCGAGGCCTCGGCGAGGTAGCCGTCGCGCGTCTGCGGAAGGCGACGGCCCAGCAGCTTCGCCGCGACCTGCGTGCGCAGGACCTGCGCGGTGCCGCCGGCGATGGCGAACATCCGCGCGTCGCGCACATGGCGCTCCATCGGGTTGTCGCGGCTGTAGCCCGCGGCGCCCCAGAGCTGCAGCGCGTCGTTGGTGACGCGGATCGCGGTGTCGGCCGCCATCACCTTCGCCTGCGCGGCCAGGAAGCGGTCGGGGAACCCGGCCTTGCCGCTCGAGCGCGCGGCGCGCCAGACAAGGGCGCGCGAGGCGTCGAGCGCGATCGACATGTCGGCCAGCATCCATTGCAGGCCCTGGAACTCGCAGATCGGGCGGCCGAACTGCTCGCGGCGCTGCACGTAGGCGAGCGCCTCGTCGAAGGCGCCCGCGGCGATGCCCAGCGCCGCCGTCGCGGCGCCGCAGCGCTGCGCGTTGTAGGCGTCCATCAGCGCGCCGAAGCCCTTGCCGAAGCCCCCGGGCGGGCGCAGCACCATGTCGTCGGCGACCTCCAGCCCCTCGAAGCGCAGCTCGGCCTCGGGCATGCCCTTGAGGCCCATCGACGGGATGCGCCGCGCCACCACCAGGCCGCGCGGGTCGCCCTCGCCATCGCGCACGACGATGAAGCCGCCGATGCCCCGGTCGCGGCCATCCTCGACCACGCGCGCGAAGACGAGGTGGAGGCGCGAGACGCCGCCGCCGGTGATCCAGGTCTTCTCCCCGTCGATGACCCAGCGGTCGCCGCGGCGCGTCGCCGTGGTGCGCATCTCCGTCGCCGCGGATCCGGCGCCCTTCTCGGTGATGCAGATCGCGGGCTTGTCGCCGGAGAGCACGAGCGACGCCGCGAGGCGACGCTGCGCGTCGGTGCCGTAGGCCATGATCGCGCCGATCGCGCCCATGTTCGCCTCGACGGCGATGCGACCGGCAACCGCGCAGGCCTTCGCCATCTCCTCGACGACGAGCACGGTCTCCAGGTAGCCGAGGCCGGCGCCGCCAAGCTCGCGCGGGATGGTCATGCCGAAGAAGCCCGCCTCGCGCATGCGCGCGACGACGTGCCAGGGATAGGCCTCGCTGCGGTCGGTCTCCGCCGCGCCTGGGGCGATCCCGGCGGCGAGGGCGCGGGCGCGCTCGCGCAGCGCCTCCTGCTCGGACGTGAGTTCGGTCATCGCGCGCTCTCCCATGCTTGTGCCCGTGAGGACGGGATCGCGCTCAGGCCGGGCGCGCATCCTCGAAGAAAGGCTCGACCCTGCCCTTTAGGGTGACGGTCAGCGGGTTGCCGCGGCGATCGAGCGTCTTGCCGACGGCGACGCGGATCCAGCCCTCGCTGACGCAGTATTCCTCGACGTTACGCTTCTCGGCGCCGTTGAACATGATGCCGATGCCCCGCGACAGCAGGGCCTCGTCGTGGAAGGGGCTGCGCGGGTCGCAGCTCAGGCGGTCCGGGAGCGTGTCGGTCATGGTCGCGGAATTAGGACTTCTGCCGCGCGCAAGGCAAGGCCCTTCACGGGGCCACCCGGCGCGCGAAGCGGAAGCTCGCGAGCAGGACCCAGCGCCGCGCCGCCGCGGGGTCGGCGCCGCGGCGGGGCTCGAGCGGCGCGACCTGGTGCCAGAAGGGCAGCCTGTAGGCGTTCACGAGCCCGGGGCGGGCGAGCTCGACCACCTGCGACAGGTGGCCGTCGCGCGCGTGCACCAGGCGCTGGCTGCCGACCGAGGGCGTGCTGAAGCCGAGATGGATGTCGAGGTAGCCGTCCCGCGCGCCCGGGATGTCCGGATGGTGGTCGTGGTGCGGCCCCATGTAGTCGCCCGCGCCGTAGCACAGGACCTGGCAGCCCGCGCCCGGCTTCAGCCGCCGGCCGGCCAGCGCCTCGCCGAATTCGCGCAGCCCTGGCGAGCGCAGCAGGTCGAGGACCCCGATCTCGTCGGCCGCGTGCCAGGCCCGCGTGCCGCGGCGCTCCAGATAGGCGGTGCGCAGCCGCGCGACCTTGGGCAGGCGCTCCTGGAAGCTGCGCGTCTGGCTCCAGATCGTCGCCGCGGGGATGGGCACGTCGATGCGCGAGAGCAGCGGCAGCATCGTCGCCTCCAGCGCGGCGAGGCCTCGCGCGCAGGCCTCCGGCGACAGGCAGGACGCGAGCGACAGGAAGCCGGCCTCTCCCGCGGGCGCGGAGGCGAGCGCGCCGGCATGGCGCGCGATGCGCCGCGCGGCGCCCGGCGCGAGCATGTCGGCGAAGTCGGGCGGGAAGGCGGTCGGCATGGGACGGGATCGAACTCCGGCGGCGACGTCCTAGTCTATCACGGCCGACACTTCGACTAGACTGCCTCGCCTCCTCGCACGGACCCTCCCCGATGCCCTATGCCTCGCTACGCGACTTCATCGACCATCTCGAGCGCGAGGGACGCCTCGTGCGCGTGCGCGAGCCGGTCTCCACCGTGCTGGAGATGACGGAGATCCAGACGCGGCTGCTCGCGACGCGCGGCCCGGCCGTGCTGTTCGAGAACGCGATCCGCGCCGACGGCACGCGCTCGCCGATCCCCGTGCTGGTCAACCTCTTCGGCACGGTCGAGCGCGTCGCCTGGGGCATGGACCGCACGCCCGACCGGCTGCGCGAGGTCGGCGAGACGCTCGCCTTCCTGCGCCAGCCGCAGCCGCCGGAGGGGTGGCGCGAGGCGCTGGAGCTGCTGCCGCTGGCGAAGACCGTGCTGGCGATGAAGCCGGCGAGCCGCATGTTCGGCACCGCGCCCTGCCAGGAGGTCGTGCTCACCGGCGACGACATCGACCTCGGCCGGCTGCCGGTGCAGACCTGCTGGCCGGGCGAGCCCGCGCCGCTGATCACCTGGCCGCTGGTGGTGACGAGGGGACCGTCGGGCAAGCGCGAGGACGGCTTCAACCTCGGCATCTACCGCATGCAGGTGACGGGGCGGGACACGACGCTGATGCGCTGGCTCAAGCATCGCGGCGGCGCGCAGCACCACCAGCGCTGGCAGAAGACCGGGCGGCGCGAGCCGCTGCCGGCCGCTGCGGTGATCGGCGCCGATCCCGGCACGATCCTCGCGGCGGTGACGCCCGTGCCCGACACGCTCTCGGAGTACCAGTTCGCGGGCCTGTTGCGCGGCCGGCGCGTCGACCTCGTCGACTGCCGCACCGTCCCGCTCAAGGTGCCGGCGGAGGCCGAGATCGTGATCGAGGGGCATGTCAGCCTCGACGACCATGGCGACGAGGGTCCCTACGGCGACCACACCGGCTACTACAACAGCGTCGAGAAGTTCCCCGTCTTCACGGTCTCGGCCATCACGATGCGCCGCGACCCGATCTACCTCTCGACCTTCACCGGCCGGCCGCCCGACGAGCCGAGCGTGCTCGGCGAGGCGCTCAACGAGGTGTTCATCCCGTTGCTGCGCCAGCAATTCCCGGAGATCGTGGATTTCTGGCTGCCCCCGGAAGGCTGCTCGTACCGCATCGCCGTGGTGTCGATGAAGAAGGCCTATCCCGGCCACGCCAAGCGCGTGATGCTCGGCGTGTGGTCCTACCTGCGCCAGTTCATGTACACGAAATGGGTGATCGTCGTGGACGACGACATCGACGCGCGCGACTGGAAGGACGTGATGTGGGCGGTGTCGACGCGCATGGACCCGGCGCGCGACGTCACGATGGTCGAGAACACGCCGATCGACTACCTCGACTTCGCAAGCCCGGAGAGCGGCCTCGGCTCCAAGATCGGCCTCGACGCGACCAACAAGTGGCCGCCCGAGACGAAGCGCGAATGGGGCGAGAAGCTCTTCATGGACGAGGACGTCGTGCGCCGCGTCACGGAGAAATGGGCGCGCCTCGGGCTTCCGGGCGAGGGCAAGCCGATCTGGCGCTGAGCGCCCGCACGCGTCAGCGCGGCGGCTCGGCCTCGAGGCGCGCGACGACGCGCCCGGACTCGTCCAGCAGTTCCAGCCGGTCGCCGGCGATGCGATGGCCCGCGGTCGCGCCGAGGGCGCGCGCGAAGGCCGCGGCCTGCTCCATGCCGTCCGTGCAGGCCATGCGCGTCGCTGCAAGGCCGGAGACCGAAAGGCGCGCGCCGTCGAGCGCATAGGCGCCGAGGACGCGGTTGCAGCCATCCGAGCCCGAGATCCGCCCGCCCTCCGCGGCGAAGACGAGATGCGGCGCGCGCGCCGCGTCGGCGACGACCACCGGCGCCTCGCCGAGCGCGACCAGCCGCCAGCGCGTGCCCGCGAAGGGCGCCTCCGACGCCGCGGCGCCGAGCGCGAGGACGCTCAGGCACGCGGCCATCGCCGCAAGCGCAGGCACTCGTCCCATCGCGTCTTCCCCTCCGAAGTCGATGGGAGGAGCCTACGCGAACGCGCCCGGCGCTGGGAAGGCGGCGCGCAACGGCGAGGCGCTCCCGTTTGCCGCGCGCAGGGCGTAGGCTCGCCGGATGCCTCACGACATCCTCTCGCTCCTGGTGCCGCCAGGCGTCGCGCCCGCCTCGGCCCTCGCGCTGCTCTGCCTGTCCTTCTTCACCTCGGCGCTGACCGGCGCGCTGGGCCTCGGTGGCGGCGTGATGATGCTCGCCGCGATGACGCAGCTGCTGCCGCCCGCCGTGCTGCTTCCCGTCCATGGCGTGGTGCAGATCGGCTCGAATCTCGGGCGCAGCGTGCTGATGCGCCGCGACATCGCGCGCTCGCTGGTCCTGCCCTTCCTGCTCGGCTCGGTCGCGGGCGTCGCGCTCGGAGCGCAGGTCGTCGACCTGATGCCGCGCCCCGCGATGCTGGTGCTGCTCGGCGCCTTCGTCCTCTGGTCCGTGTGGTCGCCCAGGCTGCGGCCCGCGCGGCTGCCGCCGCGCTGGTTCGCCGCCGCGGGCGCGCTGTCGAGCTTCTGCACGATGTTCCTCGGCGCCACCGGCCCGCTCGTCGCCTCCTTCCTCGTGCCCGACCCGCTGACGCGCCAACAGGTGGTCGCCACCCACGCGGCCTTCATGACGCTGCAGCACGGGCTCAAGGTCTTCGCCTTCACCGCGCTCGGCTTCGCCATCATGCCGTGGCTGCCGATGCTGGGGCTGATGATCGCGCTGGGCTTCGTGGGCACGATGGCGGGACGCGCGCTGCTCGACCGCATGCCGGAGCATCGCTTCGCGCGCGCCTTCAAGCTGGTGCTGACCGCGCTGGCGCTGAAGATCCTCGCGGATGGCGTGGCGGGCCTGCTGGCCTGAGCCTCGCGAAAGGGAGTTCGGACGATGGACAAGCGCTTCGCACCCACCACCGGGACCGTGCTGCCCCGCTTCGCGGGCATCGCGACCTTCATGCGCCTGCCCTGGCTGCAGGAGGGCGACGCGCTGCTCGAAGAGGTCGACATCGGCCTCGTCGGCATCCCCTGGGACGGCGGCACGACCAACCGCGCGGGCGCGCGCCACGGCCCGCGCCAGCTGCGCGACCTCTCGACGCTGGTGCGCAACGTCAACCGCGCGAGCGGCATAAATCCCTTCGCGCTCTGCAACTGCGCGGACCTCGGCGACGCGCCCGTGAACCCGGTCGACCTCGACGACACGCTGGCGCGGGTGGAGCGCTTCCTCGCCGCCATCCACGCGCGCGGCATCGCGCCGCTCTGCGCGGGCGGCGACCACCTCGTCACGCTTCCCGTGATGCGTGCCATCGCCCGCGGGCGCCCGGTCGGCATGGTGCATTTCGACGCCCATACCGACACCTGGGACCGCTATTTCGGCGACGCGATGTTCACGCATGGCACGCCCTTCCGCCGCGCCATCGAGGAGGGCCTGCTCGACCCGCGGCGCACGGTGCAGATCGGCATACGCGGCGCGCTCTACCGCGACGCCGAGGACGACTGGGGCGAGCGCCAGGGCATCACCATCATCGACATCGACGAGATGAAGCGCCTCGGCGTCGAGGAGACGATCCGCCGCGCGCGCGCGATCGTCGGCGACGGCCCGACCTATGCCAGCTTCGACGTCGACTTCCTCGACCCGGTCTACGCGCCGGGCACGGGCACGCCGGAGATCGGCGGCGCGACGACATGGGAGGCGCAGCAGCTGGTGCGCGGCCTGCGCGGCCTCGACCTCGTCGGAGGCGACGTGGTCGAGGTCTCGCCGCCCTTCGACGCCAGCGGCAACACCGCGCTGGTCGGCGCGACGATGATGTTCGAGATCCTCTGCGTCCTCGCCGAGGCGCGCCACGCCCGCCGGCGCCGCTGAGGCCCGGGGCGCTGGCCCGCGCGGCCCGGCGGGCCTATATCTGGCGCCGCCCCACGCAAATCAGGACCGCCGCCCCATGGCCTCGCAGGACGACACGCTCGACTTCCTCTCCGACCTCGTCGCGAAGGCGCGCGCGGCCGGCGCCGACGCCGCCGACGCGGTCTTCGTCGAGGGCGCCTCGGTCAGCCATGCGCGGCGGCTCGGCAAGCTCGAGAAGCTCGAGCGCTCCGAGGGCCAGGACCTCGGGCTGCGCGTCCTCGTCGGGCAGCGCCAGGCGATCGTCTCCTCCTCCGACCGCTCGCCGCGCGCGATCGCCGAGCTGGTCGCGCGCGCGGTCGCCATGGCGCGGGTCGCGCCGCCTGACCCGCATGCCGGCCTCGCCGACCCCGCGGACATCGCCCGCGAGATCCCGGACCTCGACCTCCTCGACCCGGTCGAGCCCTCGGCCGAGGCGCTGGTCGAGCGCGCCCGCGCCGCCGAGGACGCCGCGATGGCCGTCAAGGGCATCACCAATTCCGAGGGCGCCGAGGCCGGCTGGAGCCGCAGCCGCGTCGCGCTCGTCGCCACCAACGGCTTCGCCGCCACCTATGCGCGCTCGCACCACTCCGTCTCCGCAAGCGTGATCGCGGGCACCGGCACGGCGATGCAGCGCGACTACGACTACGCGACCGTCGCCCATGCCGCCGACCTCGAGGATCCCGCGGCGATCGGCCGGCGCGCCGCGGAGCGCACGCTGGCGCGGCTCGACCCGCGCAAGATCGAGACCTGCAAGCTCCCCATCGTCTTCGACAACCGCGTCTCCGCGAGCTTCGTCGGCCACCTCGCCAGTGCCGCCAATGGCGCGGCCGTCGCGCGCGGCACCTCCTTCCTGAAGGATTCGATGGGCAAGGCCGTGATGGCGCCCGGCGTGACGATCGTCGACGATCCGTTTCGCCCGCGCGGCCTCGGCTCGAAGCCCGTCGACGGGGAAGGCATCGCGCCGCGCCGGCGCGAGGTCGTCGCGAACGGCGTGCTCTCGACCTGGTTCCTCGACCTGCGCGCCGCGCGCCAGCTCAAGCTGCGCTCGACCGGCCACGCGTCGCGCGGCACGACCTCGCCGCCGAGCCCGTCCCCCACCAACCTCCACATGCTTCCGGGGTCGATCTCGCGCGAGGCGATGATCCGCGACGTCCGGCGCGGGCTCTACGTCAACGAGTTCATCGGCATGGGCGTGAACGGCGTCACCGGCGACTACAGCCGCGGCGCCTCGGGCTTCTGGATCGAGGACGGCGCGCTCGCCTACCCGGTCAGCGAGATCACGGTCGCCGGCAACCTCAAGGACATGTTCCTCGCCCTGGCGCCCGCCGACGACCTGGTCTTCCGCAACGCCACCAACGCGCCGACCCTGCGCATCGACGGGATGACGATCGCCGGGCTCTGAGCCGCGCGGCTCAGAGGCTGCGCCGGCTCCGGAGCGCGGCGACGAGCGTGCCGTCGTCGAGGTAGTCGAGTTCGCCGCCCACCGGCACGCCGTGCGCGAGGCGCGACACGCGGCAGCCCAGCCCCGCGAGCCTGTCGGCCACGTAGTGCGCGGTGGTCTGGCCCTCGACCGTCGCGTTCATCGCCAGCACGACCTCCGCCACGCCGCCCTCGCGCACGCGGCGCAGGAGGCCGGCGACGTCGAGGTCGTCGGGACCGATGCCGTCGAGCGCCGAGAGCACGCCGCCGAGCACGTGGAAGCGCGCCTTGGTGGCGCCGGAGCGCTCGAGCGCCCAGAGGTCGCCGACGTCCTCGACCACGACGATCATCGTCGGGTCGCGCCGCGGATCGGCGCAGATCGCGCAGGGATCGCAGGTATCGAGGTTGCCGCAGGCGCTGCAGGTCACGACGCGCTCGGCGGCCTCGCGCATCGCGCCGGCGAGCGGCAGCAGCAGCTGGTCGCGCTTCTTCATCAGCGCCAGCACCGCGCGCCGCGCCGAGCGCGGCCCCAGCCCGGGAAGCCGCGCCAGCAGCTGGACCAGGCGCTCGAGTTCGGACCCGGCCAAGCGCGGCTCAGAAGGGAAGCTTGAAGCCGCCGGGCAGGCCGAGCCCGGGCGGCAGGCCGAGGCCGCCCATGAGCTTCTGCGTCTCCTCGGCGCTCATCGCATCCGCCTTGGCGCGCGCGTCGTTGCACGCGGCGACGACGAGGTCCTCGAGCATGCCGACGTCCTGCGGGTCGACGACGCCCGGCTCGATGCGGATGCGCTTCACCTCGCCCTTGCCGTTGACCACGGCCCTGACCATGCCGGCGCCCGCCTGGCCCTCGACCTCCATCTCGGCGAGGCGCGCCTGCATCTCGGCCATCTTCTCCTGCATGGCCTGCGCCTGCTTCATCAGGTTGCCGAGGTTCTTCATGGCTCGTCGCCCTCCGGGTCGAAATGCTCGGGGATCAGGTCGTAGTCGGGAGGCGTGTCCTCGATGTCGGCCACGCCGGCGACGACGGGCGGGACGGCCTCGGCGGGCGGCTCGCCGGCGCCGCTGACGCGCTCGAGCGTCGCACCCGGGAAGACCTCCAGCGCACGGCGCACCAGCGGATGCTCGGCGGCGCGGGCCTTGCGCGCGGCGACCGCGGAGGCGGCCTGCTGCGCGAGCGTGGGCTCGCCCTCGGGCTGGTCGCTGAGCGAGACGATCCATCGCCGGCCGGTCCAGCGCCCAAGCATCTCCATGAGGCGGGCGGGAAAGTCGCGCGGGCAGCCCGGCGCGCGCATCTCGATCACGCCCGGCTCGAATCGCAGCAGGTGGACGGAATTCCAGAGCAGGCCGTGCAGTATGCCTTCGCGCCGCGCCTCGAAGAGCGCGACCACCTCGCGGAAGCTCGCGGGCTGCGGCGCTGGCGCGGCGCTCGTGGCGGCCTGCGGCGCAGGCTCGCCCGCGACGACGGCGGGAGCGGCGAGGGCCGCCGTGGAGACGAGCGCGGCGCGCGGGCCGCCGCCCCCTCCGCGCGGCGCCGGCGCGCCGGCGCCCGAGGCCCCACCGCCATCGCGCAGCGACGACACGAGGTCGGCCGGGCTCGGCAGGTCGGCGGCATGGGCGAGGCGGATCAGGAGCATCTCCAGCGCGGAGAGCGGCTGCGGCGCGGACTGCACCTCGCCCAGCCCCTTGAGCGCCATCGACCAGGCACGAGCGAGCGACGCCACGCCGAGCTTCGCCGCCAGCGCCTTGCCGCGCTCGCGCTCCGCCCGCGAGAGCGCGGAATCGTCGGCCAGGGACGGCGCGGCCTGCAAACGCGCGAGCTGGTGCACGACCTCGAGCATGTCCTGGACCACGACCGCGGGATCGGCCCCGGCCCGGTACATCGCCTGAAGGCGGTCCAACGCGGCGGCCGGCTGGCCGCGCATCACCTCCTCGAACAGGTCGAAGACCTGCGCGCGGTCAGCGAGGCCGAGCAGCTCGGCCACGGTCTTCTCGTCGAGGTCGCCCTCGGCGTGGGCGAGCGCGCGGTCGAGCAGCGACAGCCCGTCGCGCGCCGAGCCGTCCGCCGCGCGCGCGAGGATGCGCGCCGCGCCCTCGTCGATCGCGCGGCCTTCCTTGCGCGCGACGTCGGTCAGCATGGCCGCGAGCGTCGCGGGTTCGAAGCGGCGGAGGTCGAAGCGCTGGCAGCGCGACAGGACCGTGATCGGCACCTTGCGGATCTCGGTCGTCGCGAAGATGAACTTCACGTGGCCTGGCGGCTCCTCCAGCGTCTTGAGCAGCGCGTTGAAGGCGCTGTTCGAGAGCATGTGGACCTCGTCCACGATGTAGACCTTGTAGCGGGCCGAGACGGGACGGTAGCCGACACCGTCGATCAGGCCGCGCATGTTGGCGACGCCGGTGTTCGACGCGGCGTCCATCTCCACCACGTCCATGTGGCGGTCCTCGGCGATCGCCACGCATTGCTCGCACGTGCCGCAGGGATCCGGCGTCGGGCCACCCTTGCCGTCGGGGCCGACGCAGTTGAGCGCGCGCGCGATGATGCGCGCGGTCGTGGTCTTGCCGACGCCGCGCACGCCGGTCAGGACGAAGGCATGCGCGATGCGCCCGGACTCGATCGCGTTGGTGAGGGTGCGGACCAAGGCGTCCTGGCCGAGCAGGTCGCCGAGGCGGGTCGGTCGGTACTTGCGCGCGAGGACGCGATAGGCGGAGGACGTTTCTGTCATCTCGCGGCCCGTGGCACCGGCGTGGGGGCGGGAAGTGGGAGGGGGGAGGCTGGAACGACGACCCGGACCGGAACTCGTTACGGTTGCTTCCTCTCGGACCTGGCCGGGTTGGCGAGGAGTCCGTCCGCCGCCAACCTCCCGCCTGATATATGAACCGCCGCGCGGGCCGGCGCAAGGCGCGGCGCGCGTATCGCCGGACGATCCGCGCGCGACCCCGCCGCGGCAGGGCGCGGCGGTTGCCTCGGCGCCACCTGCCGGGCAGTCTGCGCCCGCATGCGAATCCCCAATTTCTACTCCGGCCTCGGCCTCGCCCGGCATTCGGAGCGGCGCCGCGACGCCGCCTTCATCGACGCCCATGTCGCCGGGACCACGGCGCGGGTCGTCCCGGTCTGGCGCAGCCGCAACCTCGTCGCGCACGGCGAGAGGCCGCGCGCGCTCTTCCTCGACGCCCGGGCCATCGACGCGCTCGGCACCGATCCGCGCCTGGTCGTCTTCCTGGGCGCGAAGGACGGCCGGAGCTACTTCGCGCTCGACGTGTCGGGCCACGAGGAGCACATGCTGCCGACGCTGTTCGGCGCGGAGGCATCGTTCGTCGACCTGCGCGCGGTCGGCGCGCTGCTCGAGCGCGCGGAAGGCGCGCTGCTCGCCTATGCGCGCGGCATCATGCACTGGCATGCGCGGCACAGGCATTGCGGCGCATGCGGCGCGCCGACGCGCCCGGAGGCCGCGGGCCATGTCCGCCGCTGCACGGACGCCTCGTGCAACGCCGAGCATTTCCCGCGCACCGACCCGGCGGTGATCATGCTCGTCACCAGCGGCGACCATGCGCTGCTCGGCCGCCAGCGCGTCTGGCCCGCCGGCATGCATTCCACCCTCGCCGGCTTCGTGGAGCCCGGGGAGAGCCTCGAGGAGGCGGTTGCGCGCGAGGTCATGGAGGAGGCCGGCGTCGCGGTGCGGCCGGAGGACGTCTGCTACCACTCCTCGCAGCCCTGGCCCTTCCCCGGCTCGATCATGCTGGGCTTCCATGTCGAGGCCCGCGAGCGGAGCCTGTCGGTGGACGCCGAGGAACTCGAGACGGCCGGCTGGTTCTCGCGCGAATTCCTGCTCGCGGCCCACGACCCCGAGGTCTTCCGGCTGCCCCGACCGGATTCGATCGCGCGGCGCCTCATCGAGGACTGGCTGCAGGACCGCGCATGAGCCGCGCGCCGGCCGCGGCGCGCGAGGCAGCCTCGCGGTAGAGCCGCGCGCAGAGGCCGGCCGTGCGCGCCCAGCTTCGCGCCTCCTCCACGAAGCGCCGCGCGCGCGCGCATCGCCGGCCAGGCCTCGCGCGCGCCTAGCGCGCGGTCGATCGCGGTGGCGAGCGCGCCCGCGTCGCCGGGCGGGAAGAGGAAGCCGGTCGCGCCATCCTCCACGAGCTCGCGATGCCCTCCGACGTCGGAGGCGAGCACGACTCGCCCCATCGCCATCGCCTCGAGCGGCTTGAGCGGCGTGACGAGCTCCGTGAGGCGCATCGAACGGCGCGGATAGGCGAGCACGTCCGTCGCCGCGTAGTGCCGCTCCACCTCGGCGTTGTCGACCCGGCCGCGCATCGCGAAGCGCGCGCCCAGCCCGGCGGCCGAGACGCGGGCGCGCAGCGCCTCTTCCTCGATCCCGCCACCGACGACGACGAAGGAAAGCGTCGGATGCGCGCGGGCCAGCAGCGCGGCGGCGTCGACCAGCAGGTCGATCCCCTCGTAGCGGTACAGCGAGCCGACGAAGCCCACGACGGGTCCGTCGCTGGCCAGGCCCGCGGCGCGCCGGGCCGCGGCGTCGGCCGGCGCCAGCGGCCTGAAGCGCGCCACGTCGACCGCGTTCGGCAGCAGGTGCACGCGCGACGCCTCGATGCCGCGCGCGACGATGTCGGCGCGCAGCCCCTCGCAGATCGCGCCCACGCCGTCCACGCGACGGAAGAGCCATGTGTCGAAGGCGCGCACGGCGCGCCAGCGCGGCCCGGCCTCCGCGCCGCGCCCCTGGTCCGCCGCGGCATCCTCCCAGAAGGCACGCACCTCGTAGACCACCGGCAGGCCGAGCGCGCGCGCGACGCGCAGCGCGGGCAGGACGCCGAGGCCAGGCGAATGAGCATGCAGCAGGTCCGGGCGCAACCGGGTCGCGACGTCCATCAGGCGGCGCGTGGCATGCGCCATCTCCGCCCACTCGCGCAGCAGCGGCGGCCGCGCGCCGGCGCGGAAGCCGGGCGCGCGGTGGAAGATGCGTCCACCGCTCTCCTCCTCCGGCGCGCGCGCGCCGGGCTGGCGCGGACCGGTGAAGAGCGCAGACTCCCAGCCCTCGCCGCGCAGCGCGTCGACGAGGCCGAGCGTGCGCGAGACGTAGCCGTCGCGCAGCGGCAGCGAATGGTCGAGCACGTGCAGCGCGCGGCGCATGCGGCCTGGCTCAGGCGCCATGGCCCGCCATGCCGAGGCGTCGGTAGAGCCGCGCGCGACCGAAGGCGTAGCGGTGCTTCGCGAAGAGATAGGCGAGGCCCAGCGCATGGCTCAGCAGGAAGCGAGGGTTGCGCAGCCCGCGCGAGACCTCGCGCGCGTCGTGGATCGCCGTGGCGGCGTCGTCGAGCACGACCTCGTACCCGGCGGCCCACGCGCGCAGGCAGTAGTCGACGTCCTCGGGGGAGTAGAAGATCCGCTCGTCGAGCAGCCCGACGCGCCGGAGCACCTCGCGCGGCATCAGCCAGAACGCCGAGATCGCGTAGTCCACGCGCCGCGGCCCCCGCGGTGCTTCGGGCAGCGCGGCCTCGATCCGCCTCAGCCCGAAGAACCGCGCAAGCTTGCGCGTGAGCGTGGGAAACATGTCGGCCGAGAGCTGGGGCGTGCCGTCGCGATGCACGAGGCGCGGGGCGAGGATGCCGGTGCGCGGCGAGGCGGCGAGGCGCGGCAGCAGCGTCGCGAGGCGGCCGGCCGGCACCTCGACGTCGGAATCCATGACCAGCACGAAGCGCCCGCGCGCGCCGCGCAGCGCCATGTTGCGCGACACCGTGGTGCCGAGGTTCACGGGGAGGCGGATGACACGCAGCAGGGACGGGAACTCGCCTTCGAGGCGCCGCAGCAGCGCGACGCTACCGTCGCGCGAGCCGTTGTCCACGACGACGATCTCGCAGGCTCCCTGCAGCCGCGCGCATTCCGCGGCGAGCGAGCGCACCGCCGTGCCGAGATGGGCGGCGGAGTCAAAGCTCAGGATCACGGCGGAAAGCAGCATCGGCTGGGCCCCGGCTGTTGCGAGCGGCGCGGATCTTCCCCGCTGCCACGCGCGACCCGCAAGGCGGCCGGCCGCCGCATACGCCATCCGGCACGTGGCGCGGCCGGGCGGAACCACGCGCGCGCGCGCGCGTTGCGCCTGATGCGCCTGCTCGTCCTCACCACGCTCTTCCCCAACGCCGCGCGGCCAGACCACGGCGTCTTCGTCGAGGCGAGGTTGCGCGCCCTTGTTGCGCGCGGCGGCGTCGAGGCGCGCGTGCTGGCGCCGGTGCCGTGGTTCGCGTCCCGCCACCCGCGCTGGGGCACCTGGGCCGAATGGGCGCGCGTGCCGCCGCGCGAGCTGCGCCACGGCATCGAGGTCCGCCATCCGCGCTACCTCCACCTGCCGCGCGTCGGAATGCGCGCCCAGCCCTTCCTGCTCGCCGCGGCGGCGCTGCGCGCGGCGACGGCCTGGCGGCGCGAGGGCTTCGCCTTCGACGCCATCGACGCGCATTTTCTCTACCCCGACGGTGTGGCGGCATGGCTCGTGGCGCGGCGGCTCGGCGTGCCCTTCGCGGTCACCGGCAGGGGCACCGACCTCAACCTCTACCCGGCGATGCCCTGGCCGCGGCGCTGGATGTCGCGCGCCGTGCGCGACGCCGACGCGCCGGTCACGGTGTGCGAGGCGCTGCGCCCACCGCTCCTCGCGCTCGGCGCCGACGCGCGGCGCGTGCGGGTGCTGCGCAACGGCGTCGACCTCGAGCGGTTCAGGCCGCTCGCGCGCGACGAGCTGCGCGCGCGGATGGGGATCGCGGGGCCAACGCTCGCCTCGGTCGGCCATCTCGTCGCGCGCAAGGGCCACGACATCGCCATCGCCGCGCTGGGCGCGCTGCCGGGCTGGACGCTGCTCGTCGCCGGCGATGGCCCGGAGCGCGGCGAGCTCGAGCGCCAGGCCGTCGCGCAGGGACTGGGCGGGCGCGTGCGCTTCCTCGGTCGCCTCGCGCTGGAGGACCTCGCGCGCGTCTACAACGCCGCCGACATCCTGGTGCTCGCGTCGGACCGGGAGGGCCGGGCGAACGTGCTCCTCGAATCCATGGCCTGCGGCACGCCCGTGGTCGCGACGCGCATCTGGGGCACGCCCGAGGTCGTCTCGTCGCCGGCGGCGGGGCTGCTCGTCGTGCGCGACGCGCGGGCGATCGCCGACGGCGTGCGCGCCCTCGCCGCCGCGCCGCCGCCGCGCGACGCGACGAGGCGCCACGCCGAGGCCTTCTCCTGGGACGCGACCGCCGCAGGGCTCGAGGCGATGTTCCGCGCGGTCGCGCCACCTCGACGTGGCGATGCGGCCGGATGAGCCTTGATCGGCGCGCGCGCGCGCCACATTGTCCCGCCCGGATGATCCATCCCCCGCTCCCCCGCGCGGCGCTCGTGACCGGCGGCGCCAGGCGCATCGGCCGCGCCATCGTCGAGACGCTGGCCGCCGACGGCTTCGCGGTCGCGATCCATTGCCAGGCCTCGCGCGCGGAGGCGGAGGACCTCGCCGCCGACATCGCCGCGCGCGGCGGCAGGGCCTGCGTGCTGGTGGCGGAGCTCGGCCGCGAGGACGAGGTCGCGCGGCTCGTGCCGGCCGCCGAGGCCGCGCTCGGCCCGCTCGGCGTGCTGGTCAACAACGCCTCGGTATTCGAGCGCGACGACGCGCTCGACGCGACGCGCGCCAGCTGGGACCGGCACATGGAGGCCAATCTCCGCGCGCCCTTCGTGCTGGCGCAGGACTTCGCCCGGCGCCTGCCGGCCGGCGCCGAGGGCCTGGTGGTGAACCTGCTCGACCAGCGGGTCTGGAGCCCGACGCCGCATTTCACCAGCTACACGCTGAGCAAGGCCGGCCTCTGGTCCCTCACCCAGACCCTCGCGCTCGCGCTGGCGCCGCGCATCAGGGTCTGCGGCATCGGGCCGGGGCCCGCCCTCGCCAATACCCGCCAGAGCGCCGAGCAATTCGCCCGCCAGGCCGCGGGCGTGCCCCTGCAGCGCGGGCCGGAGCTCGCGGAATTCGCCGCGGCGATCCGCTTCCTGGTCTGCGCCCGGTCCTTCACCGGCCAGATGCTCGCCCTCGACGGCGGGCAGCACCTGAACTGGGGCGCGACGCGACCCGGCGAGGAACCCGAGGAATAGCGATGTCGACCGAGGCAGGATACCGGGCGGCGCCCGCCATCGCGGATGCCGGCCGCGGCATGCGCCATGTCTTCGTGCGCGACCTCGTGCTCGACGCCGCGGTCGGGGTCTGGGCCCACGAGAAGGGGCGCACCCAGCGCGTGCGGGTCAACCTCGACCTCGCCGTCGCCGAGCCGACGGGCCCCTTCCCGGACCGTCTCGACGCGGTGGTCTGCTACGACAGGATGACGCGCGCGGTGCGCGAGATCGTCGCGAGCGGCCATGTGCAGCTGATCGAGACCCTGGCCGAGCGCATCGCCGAGGTGGCGCTCGAGGATCGCCGCGTCGCCAGCGTGCGCGTGCGCGTGGAGAAGCTCGACGTCTATGCCGACGCCGCCTCGGTCGGGATCGAGATAGAAAGAAGGGCTTGACTCGGCGCTTCGGCGACGAAACTGCCCACATCCATTCCGGTGCGGACGCAATGCCCTGCGGAATTGATGCCCGCAGGTATTTCTTGACAATGGTGCGACGGCATCCCGCACGTGTATCCAATGAAATCAATCACTTGATTGTTTGCACTTTTTTTGGGCAAGCCGAGCCCGACCTTCGCCGAATCACGCGTGGCCGTTGATCCGGACCGGCTTGCCAACAGACATATCCACAGAAACGGTGGATAGGCTCGCGTCCATGCTCCTGGACCCTTTCGAGATTGGGGATTTGCACGCGGCATGACCGGGGATTCAGCGCCCGACCCTCATGTGACGGATGAAGAGGACGGCCCGGCGAGCTTCCGCGCCGGGGCGGCCGTGCTGCGCGCGGCGCTGGCCGACATGTCCAGCGGGCCGGGCGTCTACCGCATGCTCGATGCCGAGGGCGAGGCGCTCTATGTCGGCAAGGCGCGCAGCCTGAGGCGCCGCGTCGCGCAGTACCTCCAATGGTCGCGGCTGCCGCTGCGCCTGCAACGGATGGTGGCCGGGACCCGGCGGGTCGAGATCGTCGTGACCCATACCGAGGTCGAGGCGCTCCTGCTGGAGAGCAACCTCATCAAGCGGCTGATGCCGCGCTTCAACGTCCTGCTGCGCGACGACAAGTCCTTCCCCTACATCGCGCTCCTCGACGACCATGCCTTCCCGCAGATCGCCAAGCATCGCGGCGCACGGGTGCGCAAGGGCGCCTATTTCGGCCCCTTCGCCTCCGCGGGCGCGGTCAACCAGACGCTGACGGCGATGCAGCGCGCCTTCCTGCTGCGCTCCTGCTCCGACGCCGTGTTCTCCAACCGCACCCGGCCCTGCCTGCTGTTCCAGATCAAGCGCTGCTCGGCGCCCTGCGTCGGCAGGATCGGCGAGGCCGAGTATGCCGGCCTGGTCGCGGAGGCCCGCGCCTTCCTCTCCGGTCGATCGCGCGAGGCGCAGGAAGGGTTCGCCGCGCGCATGCAGCAGGCGGCCGACGCCCTCGACTTCGAGACGGCGGCCCTCTACCGCGACCGCATCCGGGCGCTGACCCAGGTGCAGAGCCGGCAGGACATCAACATCGAATCGATCGGCGACGCCGACGTCGTGGCGCTTCACCACGAGGGCGGCGTGGCGTCGATCCAGGTCTTCTTCTTCCGCGGCGGGCGCAATTGCGGCAACCGCCCCTATTTCCCTCGCCACGACCGCGCCGACGACCCCGGCGAGATCCTCGGCGCCTTCCTCGGCCAGTTCTACGACGACAAGCCGCCGCCCGGCCTGGTCCTCCTCTCCGCCGACGTGCCGGAGCGCGAGCTGCTGGCCGAGGCGCTATCGGCGCGCGCAGGCCATCGCGTCGATGTCCATGTCCCCGAGCGAGGCGACAAGCGCAAGGCGGTGGAGCACGCGCTGGCCAATGCACGCGAGGCGCTGGTGCGCCGCCGCGTCGACGATGCGCGCCAGGCCGAGCTGCTGGCCGGCGTGGCCGCGGCCTTCGGCCTGCCCGCGGCGCCGGAGCGAATCGAGGTCTACGACAACAGCCACATCATGGGCCGCGAGGCGGTCGGCGCGATGGTCGTCGCCGGGCCGGCGGGCTTCATGAAGCCCGCCTACCGCAAGTTCAACATCCGGCCCGACGGCCCGGGCGGTCCGGTCGTCGCGGGCGACGACTACGCGATGATGCGGCAGGTCCTTTCTCGGCGCTTCGCGCGGGCCCTGCGCGACGATCCCGGTCGCGACGAGGGGACATGGCCCGACCTCGTCCTGCTCGACGGCGGAGCCGGCCAGCTCGAGGCCGCGCACGCGGCGCTGGCAGAGCTCGGGATCGAGGGACTGGCGCTTGTCGGCGTCGCCAAGGGACCCGACCGCGACGCCGGTCGCGAGCGGTTCTTCATGCGCGGGCGCGATCCCTTCCAGCTGCCGCCGGGCGACCCCGTCCTGTTCTTCCTCCAGAGGCTGCGCGACGAGGCGCATCGCTTCGCCATCGGCACGCATCGCGCCCGGCGCTCGGCCCTCATCCAGGGCTCCGCGCTCGACGAGGTCCCGGGCATCGGCCCGCGGCGCAAGAAGGCGCTGCTCCTCCATTTCGGCTCGGCGCGGGCCGTGGCGCGCGCGGGCCTCGCCGACCTCGAGGCCGTGAACGGCATCGACCGCGCCACGGCGCGAAAGATCTATGACCACTTCAACGCACCCGGGTAGACTGCCAGCGAGGAAACGCAACGAACACGGATGCCTGCCCGACGATGCCCGGCTCCCTGCCCATGGCCCTGACATTCGCGCGGATCGCGGCGATCCCGCTGCTGACCGGGCTCTTCTACGTCGACGGCGATGGCGCGCGCTTCGTCGCGCTGGCCGTCTACGTGGCGGCGGCGGTGACCGACTACCTCGACGGCTATTTCGCGCGCGCATGGAAGCAGCAGTCGAAGCTCGGCCGCATCTTCGACCCGATCGCCGACAAGCTGCTCGTCGCCTCGACGATCCTGCTGCTGGCGGCCTTCGGCCGCGTCTCGGGCCTGGACGTGCTCGCCGCGCTCGTCATCCTCTGCCGCGAGGTGCTCGTCTCGGGCCTTCGCGAGTTCCTCGCCGAGCTGCGCGCCAAGCTGCCGGTGAGCAGGCTTGCCAAGTGGAAGACCGGCTTCCAGATGACGGCCCTCGGGTTCCTGATCGTCGGCGACGCGGAGCCCACGGCCTTCCTCCCCGTCATCGCGATCGGCGAGGTCCTGCTCTGGAGCGCGGCGGTGCTGACGCTGATCACCGGATACGACTACCTCGCCGAGGGACTCCGGCACCTCGACGAGAGGCCGGTGACCCACGGCACGCGCCCGGCCGCCCCTGCGCCCGGCCAGCCCCAGGCCGCGCCGTCCAAGCCGCCCGCGGTGGGCCAGACCTCGACGACATGAGGGTCTTCGGCCTAGCGGGCTGGAGCGGAAGCGGAAAGACCACGCTCCTGGTGCGGCTGATACCCGCGCTCGTTGCGCGCGGGATCTCCGTCTCGACGATCAAGCACGCGCATCACGGCTTCGACGTCGACAGGCCGGGCAAGGATTCCCATGCGCATCGCGAGGCGGGGGCGCGAGAGGTGCTGGTGTCCTCCGCCAACCGCTTCGCGCTCATGCACGAGCTGCGCGGCGCCCCGGAGCCGACGGTGGAGGAACTCGTCGCGCGCATGTCGCCGGTAGACCTCCTCCTGATCGAAGGCTTCAAGCACCACGCCCACGACAAGCTGGAGGTCCATCGCCCGACGATCGGCAAGCCGCTGCTCGCGGCGAGCGACCCGCGCGTGGTGGCGGTCGCCTCCGACGCGCGGCTCGAGGGGCTGTCCGTCCCGGTGCTTCCGCTCGACGACGTCGAGGCCATCGCCGGCTTCGTCGTCGGCCGCTGCGGCCTCGGCGCCGCCCGCGGCGCCTGAGGACGGCGCGATGGCCCAGCTTTCCGACGACTGCTTCGCCTTCGGCGGCGAGCTGATGCGCGCCGACGAGGCGCTCGCGATCCTCGCCGCGCGCGTCTCCTGCGTCGCGGGGATCGAGGACGTCGCCCTGCGCTTCGCGCGCGGGCGCATCCTCGCCGAGGACGTCGCCGCGCCGCGCGACGTGCCCCCCCACGACAACGCCGCGGTCGACGGCTACGCGGTCGCCTTCGCGGACCTCGCCGCGGAGGGCGCGACGCGGCTGCCCGTCTCGGCGCGCGTCGCCGCCGGCCAGGCGCTGCCCGGTGCCGCCGCGCCCGGCACGGCGGTGCGCATCTTCACCGGCGCGCCGATGCCTGCCGGCACGGACACCGTCTTCATGCAGGAGGACGCCCGCGAGGACGGCGACGCGGTGGTGCTTCCGCCGGGCATCCGCCGGGGCGCCAATCGCCGCAAGCGAGGCGAGGACATCGCCGAGGGCGCGACCATCCTTTCCTCCGGCGCGTGGCTGCGCGCCCAGGACCTTGGCCTGGCTGCATCGATCGGGCGCACCCGGCTGTGCGTCCGCCGGCGCCTGCGCGTCGCCGTCTTCTCGACCGGCGACGAGCTGGTGGAACCGGGCGCGCCCCCGTCCGCCGGCAAGGTCTTCGACGCCAACCGCGCGGCGCTGCTGGCACTGGTCGAGCAGTTCGGCTGCGAGGCGATCGACCTCGGCATCGTTCCGGACCGGCTGGACGCGGTGCGCGACGCGCTCGAGCGCGCGAGCGCCCAGGCCGACGCGATCGTCACCTCGGGCGGCATGTCGACCGGCGAGGAGGACCATGTCCGCGCCGCGGTCGGGACCCTCGGCTCGCTGCATTTCTGGCGCCTCGCCATACGGCCCGGACGGCCGGTCGCGCTCGGCCAGGTGCGCGGCAAGGCCTTCGTGGGCCTGCCCGGCAACCCCGTCGCCATGATGGTCACCTGCATGCGCTTCGCCCGTCCGGTGCTGCTCGCGATGGCCGGCGCCGCGCCGCGCCAGCCGCTCGCCTTCCGCGTGCCGACGGCGACCGCCCTCTCGAAGAAGCGCGGGCGGCGCGAATGGCTGCGCGCGACGATCGAGCGCGACGCCGACGGCGCGCCCGTCGCGCGCAAGTTCCCGCGCGATGGCGCGGGGATCCTGACCTCCCTCGTCGCCAGCCACGGCCTGCTCGAGCTGCCCGAGGATTTGACCGACGTCTCGGCAGGGGCGATGGTCGACTTCATCCCCTTCGGCGAACTGGGCGCGTGAGCTGACATGAAGATCCTCTGGTTCGCCTGGTTCCGCACCCGCGTCGGCAAGACCGAGGAGCAGGTGACGCTCCCGCCCGAGGTTTCAGACGTGGCGGGGCTGCTGGAGTTCCTGCGCGCGCGCTCGCCCGGCCATGCCGCGGCGCTGCGCGACCTCTCCGTCGTGCGCGTCGCGGTGAACCAGGAATACGTGCCCTTCCACCACCCCGTGCGGGACGGCGACGAGGTCGCCCTCTTCCCGCCAGTCACGGGGGGCTAGGCATGTCCGCGCCAACGCCGCGGATGCTGGTCAAGGTCCAGCGCGAGGACTTCGACGTCGGTGCCGAGCTCGACGCCCTGACACGCGGCAGGCTTGGCGTCGGCGGCATGACGAGCTTCCTCGGGCTGGTCCGCGACATCCATGGCGATGCCCGCGTCGGCGCGATGACGCTGGAGCATTTCCCGGGCATGACCGAGCGCGAGCTCGGGCGCATCAGCGCCGAGGCCCATGCCCGCTGGCCGCTCGAGGCCACGCTGGTCGTCCATCGCTTCGGCCGCCTGGAGCCGGGCGACCGCATCGTGCTCTGCGCCGCCGCGTCGGCCCATCGCCAGGCCGCCTTCGACGCCTGCGCGTTCCTCATCGACTTCCTGAAGACGCGCGCCCCGTTCTGGAAGCTCGAGGCGACGGATGCCGGCGAGCGCTGGGTCGAGGCGCGCGCCAGCGACGACGACGCCGCCGCCCGCTGGGATGCCCCGCGCTGACCGGGCCGCCCATTGCGGCGCGGCCCGGGCTGGGCGATACAGGACCAGCCTCCCGCCACGACCGCGCCACGATGGCGCGGCATCCATGAGCGCCATGACTGCCGCCAAGCAGCCGACCCGACATCGCCCCGGCACAGCCGCACGCCCGCGCCGCGGGGCCGCGCCGTGAGCGAGGGCGCGCATGTCCTGGTCGTCGACGACGACGCGCGCCTTCGCGAGCTGCTGCGCCAGTTCCTCGCGCGGCACGGCTTCACCGTGACGACCGCCGCCGATGCCGCGGAGGCGCGCGCGCGCCTTGCCTCCTTTGCCTTCGACATCGCCGTGATCGACGTGATGATGCCCGGCGAGTCCGGCCTCGACCTGACGCGCCACCTGCGCGCGGCGACGCGGCTCCCGGTACTGCTGCTCACCGCGCGCGCCGAGCCCGCGGACCGCATCGCCGGCCTCAGCTCCGGCGCGGACGATTACCTGGCCAAGCCCTTCGAGCCGGACGAGTTGCTGCTGCGCATCCGCGCCATCCTGCGCCGCGCGCCGCCGCCGCCCGTCGCACCGGCGCGGATCGCCTTCGGCCCCTTCACCTTCAACCTCGCGCGCGACGAACTGACGCGCGACGGCGCGCATGTGCGGCTGACGACGGCCGAGGCGGCGCTGCTCCACACCCTCGCCGAGAAGGCCGACAGCGCCGTGTCGCGCGAGGAGCTGATCGCGCGCGCCCATGTCGACGGCGGCGAGCGCACGATCGACGTCCAGGTCACGCGGCTGCGCCGCAAGATCGAGGACGACCCGCGCAACCCGCGCTGGCTCCAGACCGTGCGCGGCGCGGGCTACGTGCTGAGGACCGGCTGACATGCCCGCCTCCCTGAAGCCGCTCCTGCCGCGCTCCCTCTTCGGACGCGCGGTCTTCATCATCGTGCTGCCGCTCGTGCTGGTGCAGGCAGTGGCGATCTTCGTCTTCTACGACCGCGTCTGGGAGACCGTGACGCGGCGCCTCACGCAGGCGGTCGCGGGGGAGATCAGCCTCACGATCGACGCGTGGCAGCGCGCACCCGACGCCGACGGCCGCGCGGCCGCGCTCGCGGCCTCCGCCGCCCGCCTCGGGCTCGCGTCGGAATTCAGGATCGCGACGCGGATCGACCAGCCGATGACCGAGGATGGCGGCGGCATACTCGAGCGCCGCCTGGTCGACGCGATGCGCGAACGCGTGGGCAGGCCCTTCGCGCTCGACGTCTGGAGCCATCCCCGAAACGTCGCGGTCGAGGTCGAGGTCGACAACGGCGTGATGGCCATCACATTCCCGCGCGAGCGGGTCTTCACCACGACGTCCTACGTGATGATCCTGTGGATGGTCGGGTCCTCGATCCTGTTCTTCGCCATCGCCTTCCTGTTCATGCGCAACCAGGTCAAGCCGATCCGCCAG
>Ga0194129_10002244_pt1 | contig 29415 bp, 27 predicted proteins | sample TA2KigCa35mmetaG_FD_150862 | JGI IMG/M metagenome (GOLD analysis project Ga0194129, IMG submission 150862) | Freshwater microbial communities from Lake Tanganyika, Tanzania - TA2015038 Kigoma Deep Cast 35m | ecosystem: Environmental > Aquatic > Freshwater > Lake | place: Tanzania: Lake...
CGGCCGCTGCAAGCAACGGGCGCTGGAGCTCAGCCAACACCTGGGCCAGCGCTGGGGGGCAGCCCCAGGCGGCCTGCTGCATCGCTACGGGCTGCAGCTGCAGCTGGGTGAAGCGACGGTGCGGGAGGGATCGACCCCCCCGGGAGAACTAGCAACGGCTTTGGAAGAGGCACACCCCTGGCTGGATGACAAAACCTGGAAGCAGCTGCAGCTGGGGTGGGGACTGAATCCGCAGGCCGCCTCCTGGCAGCAGCAGTTGGAGCAGCGGTTGGAAAAAGGCGGACTGAAGCAGCTGTGGTGCGTCACCTTGCTGCGCAACCTGCTGCACCCAGAGCTAAGCGCCCTGGAGCTGGGATCGCCATGCGGGCCGAACCTGCGGCTGGCCGAGCGACTGCTCAACCCTGAGCTCTGGTGCCAATACCGACTGCTGCGACAAGACACGGAACTGCTTACATTGCTGAACCAATCGGTAGAAGGCATTCCACTGATTGGACTTCTGCACTGGCAATACAAACCCGATCTGCAACGACAATTCCTCCTGCCTGAATCAATCAAGGAATACGAGCAGTGGTGGAGCTGTCGTGCCGGCAATATCCTCCCGCATGTGTGCTTTAACAGCACTGGTCAGGTCAAGCCAGAGCCCTTCAGCGAAGAACCTCTACTCAGCCCGGACCAGCGTCCGTTCGGAGTCAATCTAATAGGCCATGCATTTGAAGTCTTTGGCGTAGGAGAAGATGTGCGGATGGCCGCATTAGCTCTTAAAACAGCGGGAGTGCCAATTTGCGTGATAAACGTGGAGGCCAACAATGGAGCACCAGCGCATGATCGCTCAATCGAGGTTCACACACTGGAACAAGGCCAGTTAGGTCCATACCGCTTTAATCTGATTTGCATGACGGCCATCATGCACGGCACCTGGATCGCCAGGGATGGGCTAGCGCAACAGCGGGGACGACAGACAATCGTGGCATGGCCGTGGGAAACACAGACCTGGCCAAAAGCCTGGGAGTGCATTGTCCCCCTGGCCAACATATTTTGGCCGTCAAGCACATTCACGGCAAAGGCTCTGGAACAATTTGCCGATTCACATAGCCGGCCTCTAGAGATAATGCCTATGGCAGTGCATATCGATCAGCCCGAGCAATATAGATCACCCGAGCAGCGTCGTAAAACACGTGCGCTCTGGGATCTTGATCCAAATGCAGTACTAGTTCTGCTGATGTTTGATATGAAGTCATCACTTGCACGGAAGAACCCATGGGGAGCAATTCAAGCATTTGAACAGGCGTTCCCTATTAATGGCGAGTCAAGCATTCAATTTGTAATAAAGGCATTTCGCCCGAGTGGAGTCAATCCTCATTGGGAAGAACTGCAGCGGCAAGCGCACAGGGACCCGAGAATCAGGGTCATCGAGGCCGATCTCGATCGAGGCGACCTCTTAGCCCTGATGGGCGCCTGCGACGTGTATATTTCGTTACACCGTAGCGAGGGCTTTGGCCGGGGAATCGCCGAAGCGGGGATCCTAGGACTCCAAGTGGTGGCCAGCTCCTGGGGCGGGAACGTCGATTTTTGCAAAGGAGAATGTTTTTACATGGTTCCCTGTACCATCAGCACAATTCAACCTGGCGACTACACCAATGCAGATGGCCACATATGGGGTGAACCCAATATCAACATTGCCGCACAATGCCTGCGGGACTCAATCAGGAGAATTTCGCTGGATACCATGCCGGATTCAGCCTTATACGATCTGGGTATTACCGCAGCAGGCAAGCGCTATAAAGAGGCGCTGAAGGCCATCGTCCACAAAAGCCAGGGCAGCGAAATGCCAAAGACGCCATTTCCTCGAACAGCGCCTTCATAGCAAAAACAAGTTTGGATTATCGACTAAATGGTCGCTTCCAAGGAACAACTGAATGGTGAGATCACCCCAAGCCACATCAAAAGAGGAAAACAATGGACGCAACACCAGAATTAACCTAGGCAGTTGCGACCTACTCATACAGAGCCTGTCGAAATGAAAGGCATGCTTCAAAACCTCAAGGTCGTATTATATGCGCGCCAAACCTCATCCTTGAAGTAGACAGAAGAATTTTTCGCTCAGCAACAATTGAATCAAGTACATCCTCTCCTTTTTTTGAGAAAATCAATGCATTGTAGAGCCTATCAACATCACCGTAGTCCCACGCAGCCTTCATTATGCTTGAGGGAGCGCATGAAACTTGATCATTAGTAAAGCTGTCACCACCATGGCGCACGTGGGGCGCAGCGTAAGAGCCGGTAAACCAGGAAGGCAGATCTCCTGATTCGATAATAAGCTCAACGTCGGACCTGGTGTGAAATATGTACTGATAATCTCCAAGGCTTGTGGGAAGCGCAATTGCAGCTTTTGCAGTCCAGTATTGCTTAAAAGCATTGATCCTATTACTATGCGTCCAAGGATTTGAATCAATATAACCACCCGGATCAGCGCTGCGGAGATTTTGAGCAATAAGCAATTCACTTGGCTCCGCAAGAGCGACATATGCATGAAAGTTTAGGTCAGATATCGAGCTAATGAGCTCAAGGGTCTGCCGCGATTGGTAGGTACACAGGTAAATATCAACCCTAGGGATTGCGGATGTAAATTGTCTCAAGGCAACTCGTATAAGACGAGAGTGCTCCGCAACACTTAAACGCAATGGACCCCGAACTACAAGCGCCAATGAGGATGGAAAGACAAAAGACATCACGAAAGACCTGACGGGGTTAAACTCGACCCTAGGATTCCTACCGCAGCGGGAGTTGCGAAGCCGATGGGGACTGCAATGCACCTTGAGGAGATGATTACAATCGAGAGAAGCGCCTGGGCACCACAAAGAATCATTCTACGAGTAGACATCTTCTCGTGTTATTCCGAGCAAGAATAATAAGAAACGCAATCCTGATTCTAGGTTTCTTAGCAAGTCAAGACCAAAGAAGGCCCCGATGGCCCTGCACTCCCCGCGACAAGATGGTGAAATCATAATGATGAACCACAGGTCCTTCGGAAAATGGAAAGCATGCTCCTCATGATTCGCCCATAAGCACTAAGCATTAAGCTTAAATGAACTCGTTGAGTCCTCAACCAGTTTAGCTTGTCAACTAGTCTTTCAGTGGAGGCTGTTAAGGCCTGAATTTCATTCTGAAGTTCATAAATATAGCCAGTAGCGACGGTCCGTTCTTCAATGGCATCGTCTAGTAGTCTACGCAGGTTATTAACTTCAGCCTCGAGCTCTTGATTACATGCTTCTAGGTTATCAAATTTTTTGCATTGTTGATCCAAAGATTTCGAAGCAAGCCTTTCCTCAGTACGAAGGTGATCGATAGACTTATTGAGGTCTTCCAGTTGCAGGCGGATAGCTGAAGGACTTGTTGACGTAAAGCCATCGAGACAGCAAGGAGGGGTGCCAAAGCGATTCTCAAGATACAACCTTGATCTACATAGATAATAGTCGTTAAGACCGTCGAAGAAGACATGATTATAATTATGCGAAGATAGAAGCTGTCTGGATAAATCTCGATGGGGGGCACTTACACGGGTCATAGGCAAAAGCACCTCAACGACTATTATCCAAGGCCTTGGCGTATTAGGGCTATCAAACTTATAGCCTTGCAGAACCTCTAATTCACTCCCCTCCACATCGATCTTGAGGAAGTGGACACTACTCAGCGAATAAGAATCAATGATACTATTAAGTGTGGTGCTGTAAACGACAGTCTTCTGGATTCCTTGCCTGAGTGCGCTAGAAACTGAAGCATTACATGTACTTTTCAAGCTGGACAAGCCAGACTTGTCTTCGCTAGTAAACTCCATAGTGCCTGAAGTGTTCGTGCATGCCACTAATAGATTGATATCGTCAGGTCGCTCTCTTTGAAGCAAACTAAAGTAGTGCGGGCTCGGCTCAATATTAACACCCCTCCAGCCTTGGTCATAAAATATCTTTGTTACACTATCTTCTGTTGGATGACAAGCGCCAACATCAATATAAACGCCATCTGGCACATCGTGAAAGCATCTCCATAAGTACAAATCCTCAAAGTTTTGCGAATAGAGCTGGCTTGGCCTCCACATGAAACAAATAAAAAAGGCGCCCCTAGCATACCATCAACTACTTGCATCCACTCGGTCCATTGGCAAGAGATTCTGAGCTTAGCGATTTCGACTAAGTCCAGCCTACCTAAATGGATTAGCAGTAGAAGCTAGGTGCTTGTAGCAAGTTGCACGGTGGTCTGGCGGCAGTGATTGAGCTACGCGGATGTCTGACATACCCGAGCGCAGCCGTCGCGATCTGAACCAGGCCCTAAGGCCGTCGCCAGGGAGGCCCTGAACAGCTTGAGGATGTTGTGAGTGGTGGCCATCCGTGCCCACTCCCCTTTCACATGCTCCAGCCCTCGCAGCCGGAAGCGTTCCAGCCGTCTGGCTCCTTTGATCTGGCCGAATACGGGCTCCACGACCGTCTTGGGCAGGGCGTAGATCGCCTGGCCGCTCACGAAACGCAGCTTGCGATCCATGCGTCCCCTAGAAGCGTGTCGCACGTTGCGCCGAGAGCAGAGCGCCAGCATTGAGCGCTGGCGGTTTCGCAATGACCGACCACGGCCGTGGCGACATCTACCAGGCCCTCAGCCTGTTGCCAGTGATGCCCTGAACAGCTTGAGGAGGTTGTGGGTGGTGGCCATCAGGGCCCATTCCCCATTCACCTTCTCCAGCCCCCGTAACCCAAAGCGATCCAGGCGCCTTGCCCCTTTGATCTGACCGAACACGGGCTCCACGATGGTCTTGCGCAGGGCGTAGATCGCCTGCCCGGCCACCGAGCGCAGTTTTCGGTCCATCCGCCCTCGGGCATCCAGATCCCGGAGTGCCCGGCCCCGTGATGGTCTGGGCCGCTGCCCGTGCTGCTGCCGGCTGGTGGAGATGTAGGCGTTGAGCTGCTTGTCCTCACAGGCTTCCAGGTTGGCGGTGCTGCAATAGCCGGCGTCGGCGATCAGGGCAGCGGGCCGCTGGCCGGTATTGGCCTCGATGCGCTCCAGCATGGGCACGAAGTGCACCGCGACGCTGGGCTGGTTGCTAACGCCAATGGCGACGATCACCTGGTGGTCGGCTTCCACAGCAGCCTGGGAGTTGTAACCCTGGATCCAGCTCTCACCGCCTTTGAAGATGTGGCTTTCAGGGTCGGTGAAGTTGCGCTGCGCCTGGGGTTTGGGATTGCCGGTTGTATCGGCGGGGAGTTGCCGGGTGGGCATCGCCAGAGGATCGCGCACTGCCGTGATCAGCGGTGATTCCAGTTCTGCAGCCAGAGCTGTTTCGATCGCCAGCTTCTGGGCGTCATCCGCCCGCTTGCGAGCACCACGGGCACGGCGTGCAGCCCGCTTGCTGCGCTGCTCATCACCACTGTCGTCGGCCTCTGCTACCTCCTGCTCAGCCGCCTCGGCCTGCTCGTCCCGTTGACGAGCCTTGCCAGCAGCAGCCTCAGCCTCCAGCTCTGCTTTGGCCTTCCAGATCCATTCGAGCCGGCTGGAACGGCGCTGCAGTTCCTCGGGCAGCTCATCGCCCCGCTTGCCCTTGCCGTACCGACCGTCCTCCTGGGCGTCGATGATCTCGGCTCTGCGCAGCAGCGCCCGCATCTCAGCCTCCAGCTGCCGCTCGGACTTGAGCATGCGCTCATGGCTCATGGCCTTGTGTTTGCTGGCATTGGCCTTGACCTTGGTGCCATCCAGGGCCACCTGGGCCAGGCTCACCAGACCAGCCTTTTGGCAGAGCCGCAGCACCTGAAGGAACACCCCAGCCAGGGCGTCGAGGTGCCGGCGGCGGAAGTCGCTGATCCGGCTGTGGTCCGATTGCTGGTTGCCGGTGAGCACCCGGAAGGCGGCGTCTTCCCAGCAGGCCTTCTCAATCCTGCGGGAACTGGGCAGGCCGACGCAGTAGGCGTACAGGAGCAGCACCACCATCATCCGAGGCTCGTAGGCCTTCTCCCCCCGCGGATCCTTCTGGCGGTAGACGGCATGAATTGCCTCGAGATCCAGCTCAGCGGGCAGATCCAGCAGGAAAAACACTAGGTGGTTCTCCGGCAGCCACTCCACCGGTGATGGCGGCAGCAGCAGGGTCTGCTCGGGGTTCCAGGGGCGGAAGGACTTGGGCTTGACCATGCCCCATTCTCGCCTCCAGATCCATTGCGGTCACTGGGATCTGGGGCAGATCAGCACGCGGATGTGGAGCGGTCGGCCGCGGATCTATGCGCGACACGCTCCTAGGAGTTTGCTGAAAAACCAGTCGCCCTCTGCGAAAAAGGTCATCTGCCCAGCTCAGATGCGAGGTCAGCGGGAGCGCAGCGGCTCCCTATTCTCGTACGTCTCGATCGAGGAGCGGATCCCAGACAGCCATCCGCTGCGGCGGATCCGCAAGCTGGCGGATCAGGCTCTCGATCGCCTCAATCACACCTTCTGTGAGCTCTACGCCGCAGAAGGCCGGCCCTCAGTTCCTCCCGAGCAGCTGCTGCTGGCCTCGCTGCTGCAGCCGTTCTACGGCATTCGATCCAAGCGGTTAATGCTGGAGCAGCTCAACTACAACCTGCTGTTCCGCTGGTTTGTGGGGCTCAGCCCGGATGATCCGATCTGGCACCCCACCACGTTCACCAAGAACAGAGATCGTCTGCTGAACGAGCAGGTTATGGGCCGTTTCCAGGAGAAGCTGATGGCGGCGCCCGAGGTGAAACCGCTTCTCAGCGACGAGCACTTCTCCCTGGATGGCACGCTGCTGCAGGCCTGGGCATCCCATGCCTCGCTGGAGCGAATCGACGGCGAGGACGATCCACCGCCACCGCCGTCAAGCCCTGGCGAGGGTTTTGGCGCTCCAAAGCCAGGCAGGACGCGAGCCAGAGGGGATTTCCGCGGCATCAAGCTGAGCAACAAGACCCACCGCTCCAGCGTCAATCCAGATGCGCTGCTGTGTCGGAAATCCAAGGCCCATCCAGCACCGCCCAGCTACCGGGGGCATGTGCTCATGGAAAACCGCCATGCCCTGATCGTCGACTGCCGCATCACCCAAGCGGTGGGCACCGGGGAGCGGGATGCCGCCAAGACGAAGTCTTCTCCGAAGGAGTAGGAGATGGCGACAGATCGTCCCGGTGCCCACCAGAAGACCATCGGTGCCGACAAGAACTACGACACCAGGGGCTTTGTCGCCCAGATGCGCCACATCGGCGTCACGCCGCATGTCGCTCAGAACACCAGTCGGCCTGGTGGTTCTGCCATTGATGGCCGCGCCACCCGCCACCAGGGCTATGCCAAGTCGATCCACACCCGCCGCGGCATCGAGAAGGTGTTTGGCGGGATCAAACAGTGGGGCGGTCTGCGCCAGTTCAAGCTGCTCGGAACAGGCAAGGTGAGTGCGGTGTTTGGCCTGCACGTGATCGCCTACAACCTGATCCGGCTGGGCAACCTGCTCAACCCGGCGATGGCAGCGGCATGAACAGGTGATTGCCCAGAAGTGTGCCCAGGTGGTGCCCTCCAGGGAGCCCCAACGGGGCAAAACGGGTGAGATCGGGCGTTTTGAACCGGTGATTCGCTGAAAACGAGCCCGATCAGAGCGTGATCAACTCTCCGGAGGGAAAAACTCGGCCGGCCGGCCGGCTGTTCCGCAAACTCCTAAGCAGCTGCGCCAGCTCAAGGGCGGCAGAATAAGAGATAGGCATGGTCTGGTCTCGGGAAGGTGGTAGTGCTCCGACCAGGGTCACAGACCAGCCCACCCATTCCCCCGCAAGGACTATTAGCAACGGACCGTCAGCACCGGCTACGCCGATGCTGAGCCCAGGGATTTACACCACTCCACGGGACGCCCCCGATTCCGGTCGATGCGCTCTGGCATGCAGGCCCTGATTCACAACATCACGGCACTGCTGGCAATGGCCAGATCAACCCATGTTGAGACTTTGAATCAGCCCTGGGATGCCCTCTGCGAGCAGGAGGAAGACAACTGTCATATCGCACTCCGCCAGCGCCTCATCAGGAATGCTCGTCTCCCTTGGCAAAAGGGCCTCGATGGCTTGAATCATCAGCACCCTGAACTCGAGAGTAGCAGAAGCTGCAGGTGCCGCCCCGGAGCCACACCTGGCTGCAGCAGGCCGAGAACCTGCCGCCACTTGCCCAGCGACACCATTTCTGCTATAATTGAGGCTACGAACAAGAATCCCCAGGCACAATGCACTACACAAGCAATATCAATCTTGCCAAAAATCAAAGAGTTTACATTGACGTTGGCTCGCTTGGAGACTATCTACATATCTTGGTTGAGGGCGACGTGGAAACCGCCAGCTCAGAATCTGTTGAGCTCTACAGCGCCTCCGACAAGACGGACGAGACAATATTATTCTTGGAGGAGACTGGATTTACCATAACACACGTGCTCCCCAACGATCCCGGAAATAATGGAGCCGGAAATGAGCAGTACGTGAAGTTTATATCTAAACGCTCTATCCAAGCCGAAAGCTCTTTCGATAATCTGGAGCGGCCATTATTTGACCTGCGTGCGTACTGGAACCACCTAGCACTGTAAGGTGTTCACCTCTATGAGCTTAGCATTGCTCTCAATCGATGCGGAAAAGACTACTGGATAGAATGCAGCTGTCCGTATCTGTTTTCGGACCATCCTTTGTACCTTTATGGAATTTAGTCGAGATCGGAGACAAGACTTTCCAAGTAGCATTGTTTGGCGACGTGGAGAAGCCCCAGGGAAGCTCAATAAGATACGTCTCCCCTCCTGTATCCTTCCATTCAATGCCAGACAGTGTTCGCATTTCAAAAACTGGAATAATCCTCTGATGGTCTATTACAAAGATTTGCCAACAAAGCCTTGGAAGCCTCTCCAGGGTTTAATTCGCCGCCGAAGCAAGGGTCGCTTGAAAAACTATTCAGACATTGGCTCTGAAAGATGTCATTCCAGAGGAACATCCCAAATAGCAACCTTCACCTTTATGTCTTTTCAGCCTTTTCAGAAATAGCTCATCCCCCATCCGCATCATGTTCTTTGCGCGTATACTGAATCACCGGAGAGATGCATGCTATACAAGAGCTAGCAGAAAAGCCGCCGAACTAATCCTGCGCATAGTTTGGCCTAATGAGCCCATCGCCATTAATAGCCTAATTGATCTTAACAACGAGCTGCGCAGAAAAGGACTTATAGGTGCATCTAGCCTTGTCGCGCAGGCAATAATTGATCAATATCCATCCTCGTGGGATGGGTACGGCAGGTTGGCGGAGGACTGCAAGCTACTAAACAGGTTTGATCGCGCAGTTGCTGTTATCGAGAGAGGGCTATCAGTCACCGGCGACAATCTTATGATACTTAGGATTGGTCATGATATACACAGAAGCTGCAATAGATTGGAGGATGCCATTGCCTGGTCAACACGACTAGTGACTAGATATCCTAGCGACCCAGATTCGCATTTACGACTAGCCAATGATTTTGCATCGCTAGGGCGACACCAAGAGGGCCTAAATGCAATTTCTACTGGGCTAATAAACGTACCAAACGACTTATCGCTTTTAGTCCATGGATCTATTATTTGCAGATCTCTAGGCCTGATAAGCGATTCTCTATCATATGCAAATAAGATAATATCAGCCTATCCTAACAGGTGGGATGGCTACGCAAGAGCGGGCGAGGATCTTGCTGCCCTAGGAATGCGCCGCCGCGCTTTTCAAATTATCAATAAAGGAATAAGAGAATCAAGGCACATAGAATTCTTGCTCGATCTAAAGTCTTCATTGCTATGCAATGCTTCTGCAAGAAAAAGAGTAGCTGCGAAATATCGAACACAATTGCGCTGCCACCCGACTTGGATCCGAGGGCATATACGCCTCGCTTCATTTTATGCACAACAAGGCAAGCTACAAAAGGCGAAAAAGTCATTAAGAAATGCTGAATGCCTGGCCAGCACTCAATCTCCTTATGCGCTAGACATCTCTAACACAAAAGAAATCATCCAATTTTTGGACAATAATAGAATTAGGGAGCTCGCTGAGCGCACATGCTGTAAGGACTATAATGTGCTGTTGATAACAGGAATTATAAGATCGGAAGCAATCTTCAAAAACTTCTTGCAGTTGTTTAAGTTTCAGAATTATATACTCATTATTGTGACCGAGGGAATTACTCGTCAAGAGGTTGTCAATCGACTTGGCATTTTAGACTGGCCTCAAGATGAGATTGTGTTTATTGACTGCAATGACTATCCAGGCGTTCAAGCGCCTCCTGTAGGCTTTCATGTGCCATGCAGGCAATGGCACAAGCTCTCAATAGGAATCAAGGAAGCTTTAAGGTATGAGCAAAAGCATCAGATCACTTTTAAAACCGCTTGGAAGTTGCGAACAGATATAGCGGTCAATTATTCTGTATATGAGACGATTCGCCATCACACTAGCACCTCAAAAGCTCCTTATACTCTTTGTGGATGGCATGACTTTCTTTTTGGAGGGTGTCGTGATTCAATGTTTCGCCTTGAAAACCTTTATGACCAAACGCTTCATTGTCATAGGATACCCCATAACACCTATGATCATATCGACCTACAGTTTTGGGCGGACCTTGCGCTTAGGGCACCGTTTCTAGACTTTTATCCCATTCCCTGCGAGATATGGCACAAAAAGCCTAGGCTTTACAGAAACTTCGCAAGAGCTCTTTTCAGTCCTGGCAGACTTGCAGATGCTCTATATGAGATGCAGCCCTATTTACGGCTATGGAAACTACGGGCAAGTTCCGGCCTTGTTTCGCTTCACTCACTTAGAGTAGCGAATGGGTCTTCTTCACATGCGCACATACCCGAACTTATGCTGCTACGTCAATTGACGAACATGCGCATAGCATACAATTCTCAAAGTTCTAATGATGTACTTTTGATTCCTTGGAGACATTAGTTCTTTGTTTTTTTGCTGAGTTTGTCCAAGGAATCTCTGGGCGACAGGAGTTTGAGTCTATCTGGTCTCGCCATATCTGCTTCTTGCCCAGATTTGACTCTGGGAACATCTCCCGATTGCCCTATCAGCTGGCTTTCATCCTCATCCGACTGGAGCTTGAGCATGGATTGAGGTGTTTGGACACACCAATCCTATGGTCATACTGCTGTCAATAGCTGACGACGGGCAAGGAACAGATTCGTCAGAGCTGCTAGCACATTGATCTTGCAGCGGTTCTTGGCCAATCCGCACAGCCGGGTTTTCAGAAAGCCGAACTGCAGCTTGATCACCCGGAACCCCCTCTGCCAGGAAAGATGACTCCTCTCCATCCCGTCCAGTTCATTCACCAGGGGGCCTGATGGAACCGATCGATGCGTCGTTACAGCGAGGCCGTCAAGGCTGATGTCCGCCGGCGGATGGGCCCTCCCCATCGCCAGAGCGTGACGGAGATTTCCCAGGAGCTGGGGATCCACGTGATCACCCTCTACAAGTGGCGCAAGGCCTGGCGCCTGCAGGGGGAGGTTGTTCCGGCCAGCCAGAACGATCCTGAGGGTTGGGGCCCTGCCGACAAGTTCACGGTGGTGCTGGAGACCGCCGGCCTTAACGCCACGGAACTGAGTGGCTACTGTCGCGAGCGGGGCCTGTTCCCCGAGCAGGTGGACCGCTGGCGACAGGCCGCCCAGGATGCCAATGCCCAGCCGCTGCTGCTGTCCATGGCCGATCAGAAGGATCTCCATAAGCGGCACCAGGAGGATCAGCGGGAGATCAAACGGCTGCAGCAGGAGCTGCGCCGCAAGGACAAGGCCCTGGCGGAGGCGGCTGCGTTGTTGATCGCCTCAAAAAAGATCCAGGCCTACTGGGGCGAGGACGGGGAGGACTGACTGCGGCCGAGGATCGCCGCAGGGCCCTGGAGATCGTTGATGCCGCCATGGCAGCCGGCGCGCGGGCCCAGGAGGTGGCCGCTCTGCTGGGCGTGGGTCTGACCACGCTGCAGCGCTGGCGGCGGCAGTTTGCGGGTGATGGGGATGGACTGGATCGCCGCAAAGGCAGCCACCGCCTGGTCTCTCATCGCCTGAGTGACGAGGAGCGCCAGCGCATCCTGCTCACCTGCAACCAGCACGAGTTCGCGGCATTGCCGCCGGGCCAGATCGTGCCGATCCTTGCCGATCGAGGTCAATACATCGGCACGGAGCGCAGCTTCTACCGCGTGCTCCGTGCCCATGGTCAGGCCCATCGTCGTGGCCGGGCACGGCTGCCCCAGGAGCCCCGTCCGGTGCCGCGGCTGGAGGCCCGAGGGCCGAATCAGGTCTGGAGCTGGGACATCACCTATCTGCCCAGCAGCGTTCGTGGCGTCTGGCTGTACCTCTATCTGGTGATCGACGCCTGGAGCCGCAAGGTGGTGGCCTGGGACGTGGCCGAGCGAGAGGAGGCCCAGATCGCCGCTGCCCTCGTCAGCAGGGCCTGCCTGCGGGAGCGGATCAGCAAGGGCCGGCCCCAGCCTCTGATCCTGCATGCCGACAACGGCAACGCCATGCGGGCCGCCACGCTGGAGAGCCGGCTGGAGGAGCTGGGAGTGCTCAGATCCTTCTCCAGGCCGAGGGTGAGTGACGTGACTCCGTTTGTCGGTCCAGGCCTTATGAGAGTGGGTGGGTGTGGTCATGCTGCAGCTCCCTGTTGAGCTGCCTCCAGGGGCGTACGCCCCTGGGGGGCCGAGTGCGGCCTGATTGCGTTGTACTCCCAGCGCCAACGGTCCGCCAGAATCTGCGCCTCTGGAGCTGTGGTGAACAGCTCGGTGTTGAGGAAATCATCCCGGAAACGGCCGTTGAACGACTCGGCAAAGCCGTTCTCCCAGGGGGATCGCGGCGCTATGTAAGCCGTGCTGGTCGTTGTGCTGTCCTTGCACCAGTTCCGCAGGGCCTGGGCGATGAACTCCGGCCCGTTGTCCGATCGGATGAACGCCGGCGCCGGGTAGAGGCTGGTCAGTTCCCCCAACACGGCCACGACGTCCTTGGCCTTGCACCGCCTCCCCACCCGGATCGCCAGGCAGAGACGGCTGTGCTCGTCGATCACGTTCAGGAACTTGAGCCTGCGGCCGTCGGCGGTGGCATCAAACTGGAAATCCATGGCCCACACCTGGTGGGGATGCTCATGACGTGACCCCCTTTGTCGGTCCAGGCCTTATGAGAGTTGGTGGGTGTGGCATGCTCCAGCTCCCTGTTGAGCTGCCTCCAGGGGCGTACGCCCCTGGAGGGCCGAGTGCGGCCTGAGTGAGTTGTACTCCCAACGCCAGCGATCGGCGAGGATCTGCGCCTCGGGGGCTGTGGTGAACAGCTCGGTGTTCAGGAATTCATCCCTGAACCGACTGTTGAACGACTCCGCAAAGCCGTTCTCCCAGGGGGATCCAGGCGCGATGTAGGCCGTGCTGGTGGTGGTGCTGGCCTCGCACCAGTCCCGTAGAGCCTGGGCAATGAACTCCGGCCCGTTGTCAGACCGAATGAACGCGGGTGCCGGGTAGAGGCTGGTGAGCTCATCCAACACTGCCACCACGTCCTTGGCCTTGCACCGCCTCCCCACCCGGATCGCCAGGCAGAGGCGGCTGTGCTCGTCGATCACGTTCAGGAACTTGAGACGTCGGCCGTCGGCGGTGGCGTCGAACTGGAAGTCCATGGCCCACACCTGGTGGGGATGCTCAGCCCGGTGACGCCGCACCGAGCCATCGGCGGGCCGCGCCCGCTTGCGCTTTCGAGGGGTGGGCCGTTGCAGTCCTTCCTCCCGCCAGATCCGTTGCACCCGCTTGTGGTTCACGCTCCAGCCCTCCCGCCTGAGCCGGCGATAAGCCATGCGCCGGCCCCAGCGGATGTGCTCCGCTGCGATCTCGCGGAGACGATGGTGGAGCTTTGCCTCCTCGATGCCTGTGACCTTGCCGGGGTGACGTTGGGTGCTGCGGTGCTGGCCCACAACCCGGCACGCCAGGCGTTCAGAGGCCCGGTAACGCTCCTGCAGGGCCACAACGGCCCTGCGGCGACGCCCCGGGCTCAGAAGTTTCCCTCGGCAAGATCCTACTGCTGCGCAGAAGCCTGCGGCTAGAGCATCGCCTTCTCCAGCTCGGCTTCCGCCAGAAGCTTCTTGAGCCGGGCGTTCTCCTTCTCCAGCTGAGTCAGCCGCTTGGCTTCCTCGGCCTGCATGCCGCCGTACTGCTGCTTCCAGCGGTGATAGGTCGGCTGGGTTACCTCGATCACGCGGCAGACGTCGGCCACGGTCTTGCCCTGAGCGATCAGCTGCTCGGAAGTTTTGAGCTTGCGGATGATCTGCTCCGCTGTGTGCCTGGTGCGTTTCATGGTGGAGTCCCCGGCCCAGTCTGGCCGGCTGAGGACTCTCATTCACCCTGGACCGATTTCCGGGGTCCACGTCACGGTGACGCCGCACCGAGCCATCGGCGGGCCGTGCCCGCTTGCGGTTCCTGGGAGTGGGCCGTTGCAGGCCTTCCTCCCGCCAGAGCCGTTGCACCCTCTTGTGATTCACGGTCCAGCCCTCCCGTCTGAGTAGGCGGTGAGCCATACGTCGGCTCCAGCGGATGTGTTCCGCTGCGATCTCCCGGAGACGATGGCGGAGCTTGGCCTCCTCAATGTCGTCAACCTTGCCGGCATGGCGCTGGGCGCTGCGGTGCTGCCCCACCACGCGGCAGGCCTAGGAGCGCGTTGCACGTTGCACCAAGGCCGGCAGCCGTGATTGAGCTCCTGGGAGATTGGACGATCTGATTGCAGCTGTGGCGAACCGAGCCAGGGCCTCAGGCTGTTGCCAGCGATGCCCGGAACAGCTTGAGCAGGTTGTGCGTGGTGGCCATCAGCGCCCATTCCCCGTTCACCTTCTCCAGCCCGCGCAACCGGAAGCAATCCAGGCCCCTGGCCCCTTTGATCTGACCGAACAAGGGCTCCACGATGGTCTTGCGCAGGGCGTAGATCGCCTGCCCGGCCACCGAGCGCAGTTTTCGGTCCATCCGCCCTCGGGCATCCAGATCCCGGCCGTGGAGGTAGGTGGCATCCAGGTAGACATACGGGTAACGGCTGAACTCCAGGGGGCGCTGCAGGAAGGCCTGCACTTGGATCAAACGGCGCCGAATACTGGAATGCCTCGAGGGCGATGAAGAATTGGAGGCATGGGTTTCCTTAATCTGCTCGACCAGTTCTTCGTCCGTCAACCCGGGGCGAGCCTTGATGATCAATGCACCCAGTGCCATGCCAAAGGGTTTTGCCGGTCCTCCAAAAAACTTGGAGAATTGCGCCGCGTAGTCGTTCTCAGGCTCATCCCACGGAATAAGATGAGCCAGCTTGATCCAGCGATTGTCACCAGAGAGTTTGCCGCCAAACGGCAGTAGGAAGTCTTCAAACGAGAGCCGATGACGATGCTCACGCCGGTACATATGGAAGACTCCGGGCCGCTTTTGGGCTCAAATCGGCTCGTTTTCGCACATTTTAGCCCTAGAAACTGCTGATATCCATTGCGCTGCAGTAGATCTGGCCTTTTTCAGAAAGCCCTACAGGGGGGAGTAGGGGGAAAAGCCGCGTTGGCAGTCTCGGCAAACGACAACCAACCACCCTGTGCACTAGCAGTTTCTCGACCATGCGTACTCCATGAATATTCACAGTCATCACATCAAGCGATCGCAACGCCGCAACCGTTGAATTCGCAAGCCAGAAATACCAAGATTAAATTAGTCAGGGCATAAAAGCTCCGCACACAAGATTCCGAAGAATTTAAACCCGCCTGGCTCTTGCAAATCAGTCTCAGGGAGAATCGACAGTTTTCAAGTCATAGATATCACCAGCATTCGCTAGCATGACCTGCATGCCTTGGGCGATCACCCCATTAAAAAGAGGACAGACATAAAAGAGATTATTGTAGGTTTGACTGCATTCATTTTCAATTGCATGGGCCAGTGCCTTTAGAAATACCGAAGAGCTACGAAATAGGTAAGTGCCGGCCGACGCCTGACTAGATATAACTTTTTTTTCCGCAGCTTCGAGAACGCGCCCATTTCCATCTATCGCAAGATAACTATACTTAGGATTGCAAGACTCAAAGGCTAGAGCAATTCCACCAAGGGCCGGGGCATTCTGAAATGACTTCTCAACATTGATATCGGCCTTATAGATTATATCAGCCAAGTCGATAATTAAGGGCTGGCGAAAGTTGTCTAGGCTTGACAAGCCAGCAAGTGCGCTGATCGCGGCTCCACGGCTGTATACAGACAAATACACAATAGAACATTCTTTGTACCAGCGCCAAAGAAAGTCTCGCGAAAACTGCCTTGCTTCTTCGCAATCATGAAGAATAAATGAGTAGCGCATGCCCTTAGAAGCCCAAGGCCTTGAGTCAAGCGCATGTTTAAGCAGAGGCTGGCCGTGGTAAGGAATTAATGCTTTAATACTCCCGTTTGCTCTCACGAAGTCTGGCCCAGCCAAAGGAACAATCACGTGCATAGCAGCTTGTCGGGTGAATCAGGCGATGGTGCAGAGCCAATTTGCTCTAAGAAATTGCAAAGATCGTCAGGGGTACCTAGCCCAGACATCGCAACCATGGGCACTTCATAGACTCCAATCCGGGCGCCATTCTTAATCATATAGTTGTAAACAGGGCAAGTGTAGAATTCATTATTAACTCTATCATTGGAAGCCATCATATCCAATGCAGCCCCAACAAAGTCTTTGCCCTTAGCGAATAGATAGATACCCACCGTGGCCAAATCTGAAATTGGTTTCTTCTCTGCTACTTCGAGGACAATCCCAGCCTCATCAACTCTTGCAAAAGACCATTTAGGATCCATGAAAGGATCACTAAAGACAAGAATTGAGCCATCGAGCTTGCGCTGGTTACAGTCTTTAATGAAGTCATTAACATCAAAGTCTACCAGCTGATCAGAATTGGCAATTATCAAAGGCAAGTCATTGTCAAATGTTCGCCTTGCCAATAGAACAGTTGCTGCAGTTCCCTCTGTAAGCCGAGATACCGAAGTAATATGATGTCCGCCTTCCTGCAATCTATAAGCAATTTTTGGATGTGCATCAAGGTGCTCTTGCCGGAGCAGGACTGTAACAGCCGCTCCTGTAGGCGTAACATTGCTGATAACACGCTCAAGCATAAGTTGCCCGTCAACATCAATAAATGGCTTAGGCTTTTTCCAGCCTGATTGTGCAAATCGGCTCCCTTCTCCGGCAGCTGGAATGATGACATTCACAGCCTTCCGTGAAAGGAGGCTTTGTCTGAGTTCCTTTGCATATGAAGATCGCTGAAAATCGGCAATCTTTGATGGTGTATAAAAAGAATGATAGGAACTGCTTGCTATCGGAAGGTGAAGAACTCGGCCACCACCAAGTACAATCTCATTTATAGATGAAGAAATAAAGTACATCCCTTCCACCTGTGCGTCGTTCAAGATGACCTGCTTTGCAGCCTCAAAGAAGAGCAAAGCAGTTTTAAAATAGTAGAAACCTGCAATCGCATTGCGAGATACAACTTTCTTTTCAAGAGTCTGTACTACCTGGCCTTGCCCATCGTCCACCACATAAGACCATCTAGGGTGAATTGAGTCAAACGTGATAACCCCAGACGAGCAGTCATTATCAGAAAAAGTCTTCACTGCTTTGGACAAGTCTTCCTCAATAATCTGATCGCTATTGGCGATAATCAGAGATTCCTCGGGATCGAGCACATCTATTGCCAATAAGCACGAGCAGAGCGCTCCAGATGTTGGGCCAGGCTTCTCTATGATTTTTGTGCTTTCTCCGGCCAAGAGGTGTAACGTGCGGTCTAGGGAGAAAGAACGAGCATCCTCTGGATCAATAACAAAGATAAAGTGTGCATCCTCAAACTGAAGCTGGAGTTGCCTCACAACAACTTCAATCATTGCTATGCCTGCAACCTCTATTAGCGGCTTGGGGAAATAGAAGTCTTCTTTTGGGAAGAAAGATGGATGCCCAGAAATAGGTATGAGAATCTGCATGGGTTTAAACAGCCTCAATTTCACGGATACGAGTTTTGATGGCTTGATATGTTACATCATCGGGAACACCTACTTTGAGCAGGTGAGCGCCTGATGCAATGGCAGCCTTAATACCATGCACATTATCTTCAAGAATTAGGCATTCGCATGGCTCTACTCCTAGATTATTCATAGCCTTTAGATACATTTCTGGATCAGGCTTTCCCTTTTCAACATCTTGGTTTGACACAATCAGATTAAGATAGGGGGATAGGGACGAAAGATTCATCATCGCTTCAATTGACTGCCTAACAGAATTGGAGCACACTGCCAACTTGTATCCATCTTGCTGGAGTCGAGACAACGCGTATTGATGATTAAACACAGGTTTACAGCGTTGGTAACTGATTTCCAACGTGTATGCCTGCTTGAGGGCATTGAGAAAGTCATGAAGGTTCTTGGGTAACCCTCTTGAGCTAGAGAGCATACAAAGTTTCTGCCGAGTAGGCAGACCGTCAAATGTTGAAAGATGGCTTTCTGGGCTAATCGTGTATCCGAAATGCGCGAGAGCGCGGTTAAGAGCCTCATAGTGCCAGTCCCTGGCATCGATAAGAACTCCATCCATGTCAAAAAGAATAGCTTTAATCATCACAGGTCAGGCCTTAGAGAACCGATTTGCAGCTTCAAGGGGAAAATCAGTGCAGAGCTCAAAAAGTGGACTGAGGTGGAGCTCATAATCTATGATTTTGTTCCATAGGATTAAGGGATCCCGTTGATGCAGCTCTGATGATACTATTGTGACCCTTATTCCTTGGTCTACGAATTCCTTAGCACGCTCGACCTGCGGAAAAGAGCCATCAAAGTCATCGACCCATATCCCTTTCGCTTTGTCTAGAAAAGCGGGAACAGGCTCAATATCGCTAATTCTTGAATAAGTCGGAATAGCACCTTTTAAATAACAGAGACTGTCAGGGATGGACATATCAAAGACAAAAAAACGTTCCATCTGAATTCCTTTCGCAAATATCATCGATTCAACATATTTGGCAAGGCCGTCCGACTTAATATTTAACGCAATGCGGCCAACAGTTGGCGATGAACCTAGCGTTTCAAGCAGCCACTCTAAACTAGGCAGAGGGAGCCTCCTTTTAGGTGGATCGTGGGAAATAACAACCTTGCCATCAAGATCTCGGATATCCGTCTCAATGCCAAATCCCTGATCCAATGCACGCTTGAGTGATTTTGAGGAATTTTTATCTGATTGACCAAGAAACAAGCCTCGATGGGCAAGTATAGACGAGCGCTCCATTTCTTTGGCGTTAAGTGTTTGCAGGGTCTAAATTAGGGAGAATCCGGGAAAATCAAGACTGCCCTAGCGGCAATGATACCCTAACAGCTGGCCAAGACTGTACTGAGGGGTGTCAAGCAGTTCAGCTTTGTCCAAAGATGATTTGGGTGAAGGGGATCGACCTGATTAAAATGGGATAGGCAGCAGCGATGGTCAGTCTGACGTGGACCCTGGAAATCGATCCAGGATGAATGAGAGTCCTCAGTCGGCCAGACTAGGTCAGGGACTCCAACATGAAACGAATCCGCCACACCGCCGAGCAGATCATCCGGAAGCTCAAGACGGCTGATCAGCTGCTCGCCCAGGGCAAGAGCGTCACCGACGTCTGCCGTGTCATCGAAGTGACACAGCCGACCTACTACCGCTGGAAACAGCCGTACGGCGGCATGCAGGCCAAGGAGACCAGGCGATTGACCCAGCTGGAGAATGAGAACGCCCTCCTCAAGAAGCTTCTGGCAGAAGCCGAACTGGAGAAAGCTCCTAAATAGATTCTGAGATCGATTGCACTGCAAGGGATCTGACTTATTCAGGAAGCCCTACTAAGGATAGAAAGAAGTCCTCGAAAGAAAGGCGGCTACGCCGACCGCATCCATACGCCTAACAAGGGAGGCAAGAATCCCCCTCCCCCTCCCCCTCAACCAGCCTAGCGAACACATTACAGGAGAAGACACGTAGATATAGACTGAGAGTCATTCGCCTAAGCATTCACGACATCCCAAGCAAGTACTTTATCAAAAGCTGAGGCCTGCATGCTATGGGTTCTGAGGAGGAGAATCCAAATCTTTTAGCCCCGTAAGGCATCTTCAATCCAGGATCTTATCTTGTCTATACACTTAGAAGCTGCAAAGCGGTCACGAGGATTACCAGCAACAAGAGTTTCAGGAAAGAAACCGTCGCCCCAACCATTCGCTTCGCAAAGAGTACCAACGTTTATTGAGCGAGAAGGAGTCCACTCAAAAGCATCAGTTCTGATCATTATTGTCAAGTGGCAATTATCAAATACCGGCTTGCCAGACCCCGCGTCCGCGCTTATACATAACATGAGATCTCCAATTGAAATATCAGCCATCGCAGATGGCATGCTGAAGGAAATAATATCCAAGCAATCGAAGGCAAACTGATGGGCCAACAATAGATCATGATCGTTCCTACGCAATACAGGCTCTATCCTGCATCCAGAAGGAGGATTAAGCATCAGAGACGCAACAAGGCTAGTTGCTTTTATGCGACATTCTGACGCAGGGGCAAGATTCTCAATCCAGGCAACATCCACAAAAACTTGACGACAATATATACTTGGCTTAAACGTCAAGGATACTGCGTTGGCAACGTCTAAGGCTGATAAATAGCCTGCAGGATAACTTTTGGACAGAAGGTCAGCAAGATCATGATAAAGAGAGAACTTCTGATCAGGTATCTCTGCATACACTGTCTCAACGAACTCCTTGTAAAGGTTGGCACAACTGGCGGGGGAATTATGTGATTGAGCAACGATGCCCGCTTTTTCACTGAGATTGGCCCGGGTAGCCTCAGACTTATAAAGCTCGTTCATCGCATCTACGAGATCACTATTTTCAAAGTTATCGTCCAACATCCACACGCTACTTTTATCAAGCTCAGCCATACTACCATTTGCATTAACAATCAAAGGCAATCCAGCAAGCATACAGTCGACGACGCATCCAGAGGTTTCTCCTCGAGAATCCGTTCGAAGCTGAACTGCCATATCAGCCGCCGCTAGATAATTAACAAAATCATCATCATCCGCCCATCCAGTTATCTTTACGTGGCCAGGTTTGTTGTGGTTATTCACTCTTAGATCCAAGGCTTTTGCATAATCGCCCCAAAGATTACTTCCAACAAATACTAAGTGACAAGAATCAAGGCCAGACATCTCCGATTCAATCCATGCTTCTAATAATCTATCACTATGCTTTGTAGGGGCAATAAATCCAAATGAACAAACTATAAATTCATGTCGCTTAAAACCAAGACTTAATCTCGCAGTTTCACGAGATGGCAATCTTGTGTGATTAGGCAGCAAAGGAACTATAGTTCTTTTTAAACTATTAATGCTATACCATTTGTCGATAAGGTCATAAGCATACTTCGAATGAAGAATGACTCCCAGGCTGTTCTGAATTACCTGTAGGTTGCACGGATATTCCTTGATTGCAGATCCTACATCGCCCGATTTATACATCACAGCGAGACCAGCATAGCCATGGCTTCGATAGATCTCTAAAGCAAAAATGCTTATATCACTTTTACTAAGACTATACCCAAAAAACAAACCAGAGAGATAGAAGTCATGAACAACAACAACGCCCGGAGCGACTGTTAGCAGATTTATCATGTAACCATGAAAATCTGAATTCCCGAACTGATAGACTATTCGATCATACAGTCTCCAATTTAGAACAAACCAGCTCGCACTCTGGACAGCAAATGCAGTTGTGTTTTGATGATTAACCGGAACACCATCTGCTACGATAATATCTATATCATAGTAACGCGCAAGCTCAGCTATTAAACAAGATGAGTACGCTGCAATCCCTGTTTTCTGTGGCGGCATTGGTGATACGAATGCAAGTTTATGTCTTTTGCACTTGAATACATCACGAAGCTCGGTCTGATTTGTATTGCCGGAATAAGTCTCCAAAATACTTAGTGTCTCCTTGGCCGATCTATCCCAAGAAAACTTCTGCGCCTGAAGTACCGAGTTCTGCCTAAGCCGTTCGAGAAAGCAGTTATCCAGCAAAGCTCTTTTCATGAGACTCGATATAGACTCAATTGAATAAGGATCAAAAAGGGCTTCATTCAATCCAATTACTTCAGGAAGACTTGTAACATTGGAAACAATTGCAGGTGCGCCGCATCTCATCGCTTCTAGCACAGGGAGCCCGAAACCTTCATGCCAGGACGGAAACACAAAAAGGCTACACATGTTATATAGTCTAACCAAGTCATCATCCGAGACATATCCTGTTAGAACTACTCTATCGTCTCTATTTAGCAAACTACTTGCACAGGTGCTTAGATAAGATTTGGCCTCATCTGACGCATGGCAAACTATTGCCAGCTGGTATTGATCTATCAGCGCCACAGGAAGCTTTGCATAAGCTTTGATGAGACTTTCAATGTTCTTGCGGTGGTCTATACCACCTGTATACATAATATAATCTCCTTTAAGGCCTGTCCTTGTGAGGGCTTCTTTCCGGATATTGTCATCTATTTTTAACACCTTAAACATACTATCGGCATCGGCAGAGATGCAAAATACCTTCTCTTCTTCAAACGCTAAGTGTGCAACAGCTTCTTGTTTCGATGAATTAGAAATAGCCAATAATATATCTGCTTTTGTGAGATGAGCCAGCTTCTGTGAATACCAGTGTTCTAGAGCTGGATTGGCAAGGTAGACTTCTTTGTGAACATGGGGAATTAAGTCATACAATATAACAGCAGTAGCATATGGCAAGTTGTCATCGATGCTGGTAATAGCACTGTCCCCGAAACCCTCAAACAAGCTTGTCAGAAGTAGAACATCTGGCCTTAATGAATCTATAAAATATTTTCTTATTGTCTCGGAAGCCTTAATTTGCAAAAAAGTATTTTTGTCGGCCGATAGAACGCTAGGCAGTGGATACCAGATCCTAATATTATCATTTGATATATACCTCGAAAAAGCCTGAGCTATGGGCTTTATCGTGTCAGGAAAGCTGCCGTTGAGAGCAATGACGATTTCGTGAGAAAGTGCATGTTTTGCAATAGCCAAAGCTAGTGATATTGAGTACCTACCAATACCTCGGCACTTATTGGAGGCTTGCGCTCCTTGCAAGTCAATTACGATTCTCACGGTATTGTTACTCCCAATATTGAGTTGGATTCGTTTAAAAGCCGCTTGTATATGATTGAGGCATGGGGCGATGATGAATACTCGCCAACAATCATCGGTACCGACCAAGCTGTCATCTTCGTGAGTTCGGGATAATAGTGATCTCTACTGATCATTATTGGTGTTAGCTGATATTTTCCGCTCTCCAAGGGAGCAATAACAGTTAATGGCACAATCCTCTTCTCGCCAGGTTCGACAGCAAGATTAAGACGACTGTAATGGGGACTTTCGTTATCAATAATTTGTCCGCAAGAGCTTTCAAGTCTGTAGCCAAGAAATATATGAGAAGCCTCTGAAGGTAGCCAGCAAATTGAACTTGTATTAAAAACCATAAGATAGATCTTTTTTGCCTGTCCAATGTCAAGTCGTATCGTAGCAGGCAGTATCCTTAGTTCTCCAGAATGAGTTTGGCAACATTTATATATCTCGAGGTCTGGCCTGGTTCGATATGGCATGTTCATACTCCTCCTTGGTAAAGCCTTTCCTGAAAGTCACCTTGATTATTGAAAGCCATAGTTTACGCCTTAGCTATTGGGTTGTTCAGAATACTTTTGTCGAATTGATTGGCTGATTCTCCACCAAGCCCACCACGTTGAAGCCCTTCAGCCGCAGGATCGGCTCCTTGCGCGCTTCCTCTCGGTCGGCCGCCACCATCTCGGCGGCCAGCTCTTCCAGGGTGGTGGTGGGCGTCCAGCCCAGTTTCTCGCGGGCCTTGGTGGGATCGCCAAACAGCGTTTCCACCTCCGCCGGGCGGAAATAGCGCGGATCGATGCGAAACACCACCTCGCCCGTGCTGCGCCTGCCGATCTCCTGGATGCCCTCGCCTTCCCTGGTGAGGGATCCCCAGCCCAGCTCCAAGGCCGTGAAATCGATGAAACGGCGCACCGATTCCTGCCGGCCGGTGGCGATCTCGAAGTCTTGCGGGGCCTCCTGCTGCAGCATTCGCCACTGCATCTCCACGTAGTAGCGGGCGGGGCCCCAATCGCGCAGCGAATCGAGGTTGCCCATGTAGAGGCAATCCTCCAGCCCCTGGTTGATCCGCGCCAGGCCGCGGGTGATCTTGCGCGTCACGAAGGTTTCCCCACGCCGCGGCGATTCGTGGTTGAACAGGATGCCATTGCATGGCATACATGCCATAGGCCTTGCGGTAGTTCACCGTGATCCAGTAGGCATAGAGCTTGGCCACGCCGTAGGGGCTGCGAGGGTAGAAGGGCGTGGTTTCCTTCTGGGGGATTTCCTGCACCAGGCCGTAGAGCTCGAAGGTGCTGGCCTGGTAGATGCGCGTTTTCTGGGTCAGACCCAGCGTGCGCACCGCCTCAAGGATGCGCAGGGTGCAGAGGGCATTGCTGTTGGCGGTGTATTCCGGCGCCTTGAAGCTGACGACCACATGGCTCTGGGCGCCCAGGTTGTAGATCTCATCGGGCTGCACCTGCTGGATGATCCCGATCAGGTTGGTGCTGTCTGTTAAGTCGCCGTAGTGCAGCACCAGGCGCGGATCCAGCTCGTGGGGGTCTTGATAGAGGTGATCAATCCGGGTGGTGTTGAAGCTGCTGGCCCGGCGCTTTATGCCGTGCACGGCGTAGCCCTTCTCCAGCAGCAGCTCAGCCAGGTACGACCCGTCTTGGCCGGTGATGGCGGTGATCTGGGAGGCTTTGGTCATCGACATCTGTTCAACAGCAAAACACACCAGTCAACAAACAAGCATAATAACTAGAACAAATCACCTCGGTACATTTTCTCGACGATCTCTTGTGTAGAGCGACTGGACTTCCAGCCTAGATCTCGCTGAATCCTGCTTGGATCCATAGCAGAGTAACTTAAATCCGCCGGACGTTTAAAGGAGTCATCAGACTCCAAATGGTTGTCAATCTCGAGCCCGGCTTCGTCGAAGGCACTCTGCACAAAGTCGCGCAGTGACGTTGTCGTCCCAGAGGCGATGAGATAATCCCATGGCCTGTAAGCCTGAAGCATCAGATGCATCGCCTTGACATAATCCGGAGCCCATCCCCAGTCACGCCACACTTCAAGGTTCCCTAGCCGTAGCTTGTCAAGCTCGCCGGCCTTGATTGACTTGACTCCTTCAATCACTTTCTGCGTCACAAAGCGCTTCGGGCGAAGTGGCGACTCGTGATTAGCTAGGATCCCTGTGCAGGCAAACATCCCATAAGCTTCACGATAAGTTGACACCTGCCAAAAGGACGCGGCTTTCGCCACGGCATAGGGGCTGAGGGGGTGAAGTGGGGTCTCTTCGGTTGCAGGCGTTTTCCCGCTATCTCCAAAGCATTCCGAGCTGCCCGCGCTGAAGAAGCGAATACCTTCACCCAGGTAGCGAATCACTTCCAGAAGATTGAGCGTGGCCACCGAGATCGACTCCATACATTCCACCGGCTGCTCAAACGACAGCCCCACGCTGGTTTGGCCAGCCAAGTTATAGATCTCATCAGGCGCTGTTCCCGACACCACCTTTAGCACACTGCGAAAGTCGTTGGGCGCCAGAGAGACGATCTCGATGTCATCTGCCACCCCTAAGCGTTGCAGCCTAGAGGTATCGCACATCTGGGCATCACGGCTGGTGCCCACCACGCGATAGCCCAAACCCAACAGGTGGTGAGCCAGGTAGGCGCCATCCTGGCCCGTCACGCCCGCAATTAGTGCCGTTTTGCTCATGCGGCCACCTTCGCACTGATCGAGCCAGTGCGGCCGTAACGGTCTTCAAAGCGCACGATGTCGTCCTCGCCCAGGTACGGCCCGCTCTGCACCTCGATCATCTCCACCGGAATCCGGCCCGGATTGGTGAGCCGGTGCCGCGATCCCAGCGGGATGTAGGTGCTCTGGTTCTCGCCCACCAGCTCCTGCTGGCCGTCCTTCTCCACCAGCGCCGTGCCCTGCACCACCACCCAGTGCTCCGCCCGGTGGTGGTGCATCTGCAGCGACAGGCTGGCCCCGGGGTTCACCACGATCTTCTTCACCTGCCAGCGATCCCCCTCGGTGATGCCGTCGTAGCTGCCCCAGGGGCGGTAGATCTTGCGGTGGGCCTTGCTCTCCCGCGCCCCCTGGCGCTCCAGCAGCCCCACCACCTCCTTCACCTCCTGGGCCCGGTCGCGGTGGGCCACCAGCACCACGTCGTCGGTCTCCACCACCACCAGATCCTCGACCCCCAGGCCCACCACCAGGCGGTGCTCGCTGCGCAGGTAGCAGTTGCGGGCCCCCTGGCTGATCACCCGGCCCCGCAGCACGTTGCCGGCGTCATCCTGATCGGCGGTCTCCCACAGGGCGCTCCAGCTGCCCACATCGCTCCAGCCCGCCTCCAGCGGCAGCACGGCGCCGCGATCGGTCTTCTCCATCACCGCCACGTCGATCGCCACGTTCGGGCAGCCGGCGAAGGCCTCCCGCTCCAGCCGCAGGAAATCCAGATCGGCACTGTCGTGCTCCAGCGCCGCCCGGCAGGCACTCACCACCTCCGGCGTCAGCCGCTCCAGTTCCGCCAGGATTGCGCTCGCCTTGAACAGGAACATGCCGCTGTTCCAGGTGAAGCGGCCGGTGGCCAGAAACTGCTCAGCCGTGCTGCGATCCGGTTTCTCCACGAAGCGGGCGATCGGCACCGGCGCCTCGGCTCCGGCCAGCGCCTGGGCTGCCTCGATGTAGCCGTAGCCCGTTTCCGGCGCGGTGGGAACGATCCCGAAGGTCACCAGTTGACCCGCCTCAGCCGCCGCCAGGCCCGCCGCCACCGCCTGGCGGAAGCGGTCGCCATCGCGGATCACATGGTCGGCCGCCAGCACCAGCAGCAGGGGGTCCTCCCCCTGGGCCGTGGCCTTCAGGGCCGCCACCGCCACCGCCGGCGCCGTGTTGCGGCCGATCGGCTCCAGCAGGATCGCCGCCGGCTCCACGCCGATCTGGCGCATCTGCTCGGCCACGATGAAGCGGTGGTCTTCGTTGCAAATCAGCAGCGGCGCCGCCAGGCCCGGCAGCCCGGTCAGCCTTTGCTGCGTCTGCTGCAGCAGCGTCTCCTGCCCTTCCCCCGCCAGCGCCCAGTACTGCTTGGGATAGGTGGCCCGCGACAGCGGCCACAGCCGCGTGCCCGTGCCCCCGCATAGAATCACCGGCACCATGGCACTGCCGGAGGTGCTGGGGAGATCCAAACCATGCATCGGCACTACCCTCTCCAATCACTATTAAACCAGCAGCCCAACGCCCTACGCAGCTGGCGTTGATACGACTGGGAACAATGTGGGTGATGTAAATCATGCACGAGGATATCCTTCCCCATCCGCGTCACCCGGCACTCTTTTCTGAGTCGTGAGCCCTTGGCGAAAGGCAGCCACGGTGCTGGCCAATCCTTCGGCGAGTGGAATCCGCGCCTGCCAGCCCAGGGCCGCCAGCCGGCTCACATCCAGCTGTTTCTTCGGGGTGCCATCGGGCTTGCTGAGATCCCACTGGATCGTGCCGCGAAAGCCCGTGGCGGCGGCCACATGCTCGGCCAGCTCACGGATGCTCAGATCCAGACCCGTGCCCACATTCAGCCAGGTGAGCGGCACACCATCGCCTGCCAGCGGGGCGCTGCTGGCCTGGGGATCCCAGCGCTCCAGCGCAAACACGCAGGCCTCACCCAGATCGTCCACATGCAGGAACTCGCGCAGCGCAGTGCCGCTGCCCCAGCAGCTCACAGTCGCACCCGCCCCATGCCCAGGGGCCCGGGCCGCCTCGTGAAAGCGACGAATCAGCGCCGGCAGCACGTGGCTGTTGGTGGGGTGGTAATTATCACCGGGCCCATACAAGTTGGTGGGCATCAGACTGATGGCATCAAAGCCGTATTGGCGCCGCAGGGCTGCGCACAGTTTCAGGCCCGTGATCTTGGCGATCGCATACCACTCATTCGTGGGTTCCAGCAATCCGGTGAGCAACGCCTCCTCCTGGATCGGCTGCTCGGCGAATTTGGGATAAATGCAGCTGCTGCCCAGAAACAGCAGGCGCCGCACGCCGCTGCGCCAGGCCGTTTCAATCACATGGGTCTGGATCTTCAGGTTCTCCAGCAGAAAATCGGCAGGGTAGCTGCTGTTCGCCTCAATCCCGCCCACCTTGGCTGCCGCCAGCACCACCACGGTTGGCTGGTGTTCGGCGAACCAGCACTGCACGGCCTCCGGGTTCAGCAGATCCAGCTCCTGGCGCGTGGGCGTAAGGATCTGGCCATAGCCCGCCCGCTGCAGGGCCCGGCAGATCGCACTGCCGGCCATGCCGCGGTGCCCGGCCACAAAAATGCGGTCAGTCGGGCTGATCAGGGGCGTCATGAGCCCTGAGTTCCCTGCGCTTGGGCCACCGCAGCAGGGTTGGTGGGTGGATTCTCCATCGACCCCACCACGTTGAAACCCTTCAGGCGCAGGATCGCCTCCTTGCGGGCTTCCTCCCGATCCGCCGCAACCATCTCGGCCACCAGCTGCTCCAGGGTGGTGGTGGGCGTCCAGCCCAGCTTCTCCCGCGCCTTGGTGGGATCACCCAGCAAGGTTTCCACCTCGGCTGGGCGGAAATAGCGGGGGTCGATCCGCACCACCACCTCACCACTGCTGCGCCGCCCCACTTCTTCGATGCCGCTGCCCTGCCACTCGATCGCACCCCAGCCCAGCTCGGCGGCGGCCAGCTCAATGAAGCGTCGCACCGATTCCTGCCGGCCGGTGGCGATCACGAAATCCTCCGGGGTGCCCGGCTGCTGCAGCATCCGCCACTGCATCTCCACATAATCCCTGGCATGGCCCCAGTCGCGCAGGGAGTCGAGATTGCCCATGTAGAGGCAATCCTCCAGGCCCTCGTTGATGCGGGCCAAGCCGCGGGTGATCTTGCGCGTTACAAACGTTTCACCCCGCCGTGGTGATTCGTGGTTGAACAGAATCCCGTTGCAGGCATACATCCCGTAGGCCTCGCGGTAGTTCACCGTGATCCAGTAGGCATAGAGCTTGGCCACGCCATAGGGGCTGCGCGGATAAAACGGCGTGGTTTCCTTCTGCGGGATCTCCTGCACCAGGCCGTAGAGCTCGCTTGTACTGGCCTGGTAGATCCGGGTTTTAGCGGTGAGGCCCATGATGCGCACCGCCTCGAGGATGCGCAGGGTGCCGAGGGCGTCGCTGTTGGACGTGTACTCCGGCGCTTCGAAGCTTACCGCCACATGGCTCTGGGCGCCCAGGTTGTAGATCTCATCCGGCTGCACCTGCTGGATGATCCGGATCAGGTTGG
>Ga0194129_10002250_pt1 | contig 29365 bp, 22 predicted proteins | sample TA2KigCa35mmetaG_FD_150862 | JGI IMG/M metagenome (GOLD analysis project Ga0194129, IMG submission 150862) | Freshwater microbial communities from Lake Tanganyika, Tanzania - TA2015038 Kigoma Deep Cast 35m | ecosystem: Environmental > Aquatic > Freshwater > Lake | place: Tanzania: Lake...
GCGCTGATGCCGCGCGACAGCCAGAGCGACGTCGCGCGCCTGCTGCCCCAGCCGCTGCGGCTGGCGACCGCCGAGCACCTGCTCGCCTCCACCCGCATGGCCCGCGCCGAGAGCGAGTTCATCTTCCAAAGCATCGCCGCCGTGCGCGAAGGGCGCCCGTTGCCGCCGACGCCGACGACGAAGGCCGCCGACCGCGGCCCGGCCATCGACGGCGCCACCGCGCTGTCGGTGCTGTTGCCGCACCTGTCCCGTGAGCAGCGCGTGCACCTGTTCCAGCAGGCCGTCGCCAAGAGCGGCGGCAACGCGCCTCGCTGGTTCGAGGACATCCTGTTCGGCGCGATGCTCGACCGGCTCGAGCCCGACGTCCGACAGGACCTGCTGCTCGAGGTCGACATCCGCGGACTCGCGGCGTGGCTCGCCTCGCAGGAGCAGGAGTGGCAGCGGGCCTTCACCGCGTCGCTGTCGACGTCGCTGCAGGCGGCGCTGCGCACCAACGGCTCGTTCGCATCGCGCGAAGAGTCGCTGCGCTTCGCGCGGGTCGGCCACGACGAGCTGACCCGCGCGTTGAAGCTGCTGTACGCCAAGGAGCGCGTGACCTTCTTGAGCCTCGCCGCATGACGCGTCCCGCTCCCGCGCCGACGCGCCCTGTCCCCGCGTTGTCGACGTGGGCGGGCGAGTCATGCGGGTCGCTGGCGCGATGGGCGACGCTCGCGCTGCTCGCGGCGACGACGTCCTGCGTCGACTGGATCGAGGCGGCGCGCGTGCCGCTCGTGCCGGCCAACTCCGGGTTCGCCCTCGCCGACGCCGTCTGGTTCGAGGACGAGCACACGCTGTTCGTGTTCTGGCGCTTTCACGCCGATCAAGGTCTGGGGCCTACCTCGCGCATCGAGCTTGGCGTTCAGACCGCCAGCGGGGTGCAGGCGCCGCAGCCGTTGGCGTCGTTGACGTCGGTGCATCGGCACGACGACGTCGACTGCGGGGCGCGCGGGCGCTGCGGCAGCTTCAGCCTCGCGATGCGCGAAGAGCCCCTGGCGGTCCCGATCCAGCTGCGCTGGCACGAAGACGGCGAGCTGGTCTTCGCGCAGGACGCGGCGCTCACGATCATGCGCGCCGGCGACCCTTGGAGGCAGCGCAGCGCCGTCGTCTACGGCGTCTTCGACGAGGACAACGCCCTCGTGCAGTGGCGGCTGCGGCACCAGTTCCCGAACCTCGGTAACCACGACGTCACCGACCTTGGCCTGCGCCGCGCCTTTCGCGTGACCGCGCCGCGCATCGGCGATCTGGCCGACGGGGCGAAGGCCGGCTTCGTCGACAACCCCTGGGGCTACGCGCTGCTGACCGGCTGTCCCGCCGCCTTCGTGGCCCACGACGAGCCCGAGCTCGCCAGCGACGAGCGTGCGGTGTTCTCAGCGCGCGCCCTGCCCGACGACCTCGTGACCCGGCAGGTGCTGTGCGCCGACAGCGTGGTCACCGACGCCGACGGCGAGTTCGCCGCGACGGCGCTGGCCCGCCGCAACCCCGACGTGGTGCCGGCGTTTCCGTTCCTGCGCACCCCGGTGACCGAGGCGCGGCGGATCACCCTCGACCTGCTCACCTGCGCCAACGTGGTCTCCGACGCCCATCTGGCGATGCAACAGCAACGCCTGCTGCACGACACCGACACGGTCTGCGTCGACGACCTCGACGAACCGGGCCGCCGCGCGGCGCTGGTCCGGCGACTGAACGCACGCATCGACGAGGAGCGCCGCGCGGGCGACGATCTGGTCTTGAGCATCGTCTTGAACCGCGACGACGCCGACGAGGCCGTGGCCGAGGCCCTCGAGTCAGCCCTGCAGGACGTACTCGTCGAAGAGCGGACGAAGACGAGCCCGCGTGCCATCGGCGCTGTGGTCTACGACAGCAACAGCTTCGACCAGCGCATCCCCGAGGTGAAGCCCTACCTGCTGTGGTGCCCGGCGGCCCTCGGAATCGACGACCTCGCCGAGCTCGTCGATCCGTCAGTGCTGAACCAGCTGTTCCACTGCGCCGTCAGCCTCGACGTCGCCGTGCCCATCGACCTGCCCGAGCCCCTCGACCGCCTGACCATCGCGCAGCTGCCGCTTCTGGCGACGCGCCGTCAGTTCCTGAACTACGTCGCGCGCTACGGCGAGGGCGCCGTCGGCGAGACGACAGGGATCACCGTGCTCGCGCCCCGGCGCAGCGCCGATGCCCGCGACGTGGTCGTCGGCGACCGGTTCGGCTTCGGCGACCTGCTCGATCCGCTGTCGCCGTTCTCGTCGACGGATATCGCGACGTTCTTCGACGACGAGTACCTGACCGTGCTTCCCGACGAGGCGCTGTCGGTGTGCGCCGGCGACGCCAGCGGCCACGTCGTCGCGCAGGCCGACCTCGCCGAAGAGCCGCTGCCGCTCGACGCGCTGCCCGCGCGTCACGCCGACGATCCGCGCCCGCGCTACCAGCTCGGGCTGCGCTGGGACGGCGCGTTCTACCTGCGCTTCGACTACCGCGCGGTGCTGGGCACGACCACCGAGGTCGTCGGCCTGACCCTGCCGTTCTCGCCCAGCCTGCCGGGCAACGTCAGCTTCCGCGAGCAGCTGTGGACGGCGGCGACCTTCGACCTGCGCGACGAGCTGACGAAGTGCCGTCGCTTCTGCGACCACCCGACGTTCGACAGCGCGGGCATCTATCAGGTGCAGGCGCTGTTCGCGCCGACGTACCAAAATGACTGCTACGCGCCGCGCTTCCCGACGCCCGACGACGGGGGGTTTCCCGATGACCCGTGACCCGCGCCGATGGACGGGACCACGGGCCTCGCGCTGCGCGGCCGCGTGGGCGCTCGTCTCGTGGTGCGCGACCACGGGCGCCCACGCCGAGGACACCGCGGCCTCGGTGATCGGGCCCGCTGCGACGACCACGCCGACGTCGGCGACCACGGCCACGACCGCGCCCGCAGCGACGGCCGCCCCAAGCTCCCTAGCACCGTCGACGCAGTCGGCGACGGACACCACCGCAGCATCCAGCGCGTCTTCCACGGCAAACCTCACGGCGACGTCCGAAGACCTGCCGTCGACGCGGACGCCGCTGCCGCTGCTGCAGGAGCGGTTCGTCGGCGTCGCCTCGCGGGCCGTGCGCTTCGACTGGCGCAGTCGCAGCGGCATGGTGGCGCTAGTGGGCAGCGAGCTCATCGAGCGCAACAACTTCGCCTCGGTGCGCCTCGGGGTCATGGGGCGCAAGGCGGTGGGCGACCTCGTCGTCGAGGGCGCCGTGCTGTGGGCCGACTCGTTCTCGACGTCGGGCTCCGAGCTGATCGCGCTGACACCCTACAGGCAGGCCGGCCGCCCGCTGCGGGTCGAGCTCGAGGCCAACGTCGCGTATCCCCTCGCCGAGGCGTCGACGACGGCGTCATTGTGGTTCCTGCCGCCTGCCGAGATCGTGATCAGCGCCGTCGCGGGCGGCCGCTACCTGCTGTACCCGCAGCTGTTCTTCGCCGAGCGACCACCATCGGACCTGCCGTTCGGCGTCGACACCGCGATCAGCGTTGTCTCGCCGGTGCTCTCCGACAGCGACGTCGTCGTCCTCGAACGCGACGCCGTGGCCGGCATGGCCATCGACCGGGCCCGCGTGCAGACGCTCGTGGGCCTCGGCACCGATGTGTATTTCCCGCCCGGCCTCTTCGTCAGCCCGCGTGCGCTGCTGGCGCTGCCGCTGCTGGCCCCGGTGTCGTCGACGTCGATCGGCTGGTGGTGGGAGCTCGGCGCGGTGGTCGGGTTCACATGGTAGCCGCCGCGGCGCTCGCGCTCTTCGCCGCCGTCGTCGGCGCTCCCGTCGCCGTCGACAGCGAGCTTGAGCGCCTGCCGCCCCACGACCGCGTGCTCGCCGAGGCCCGCCGCGCGCTGGCCGCGCGCGATCCCCAGGGCACCCTGCACCTGTGGCTGTTGCACCGCGCGATGCCGTGGGACGCGTCGTTCGCTGACGAGAGCGCGTTCTTGTCGACGGTATGGGTGGCCACCGGCGAGACGGGCGTGTGCCCCGACGGCCTGCCCGACGACGCCGAGGGCGCGCGCCTGTGGCCGGTCGCGCTGCACAACTGGCTGCTAGCGCGCGTGCGGCGGGGACCACCCGACGACCTGCCGCCGACGTGGGGCACGTTCCCAGTGCGGCTGCAGACGCGCCCGATCTCGCTGTTCGACACGCTCTCGCTGGAGGAGCTGCGCACCGCGCGCCTTGTCGTCGGCCCGTGCAACGCGCACCTGTGGGCGACGACGCGGCTGCCGACGCTGCATTGGATGGACCTGCAGGATCGGCTCAGCGTCGGCCTCGTGCTGCACGAGCTGCTGCTGCTCGCCGAACGGGTCACCGACCCCACGTTGGTGCGCGGCAAGCCCCTGCTCGCCGCGCGGCGCTTCGACCTCAACGCATCCCTGACCCGCCTCGCCCGCGACCGGGCCCGGGCCGACACGACGCTGGCAGCGACGGTGCTGCGCTCGTCGGGTCTGGCCACCGACGGCCTCGTGTCGTGGCAGCAGGAGCGCGCGCGGACGTTCGCCACCGGCACCACCGCGGGCTTCTGGCAGGTCGCGTCTTCGTGGCCGGCCTCGACCTGGCTCGACCTCCCCACCGACCGGCGCGCCGGCCTCTTCGTCGAGGCGCGCGAAGCGCTGCGCGCCGCCGGCGCCGAGGAGCGGATCGTGCTCGGCGTGCTCGAGGGCGTGATCGACCGCCGCGACGGCGACGACGTGCAGCGCTGGCTTGGCGCCGTCGACGGCCTGCCCGACGCGCCGGCGATCCGCGCGCGGCTGATGACCGGCGACGTCGGCGCGCGGCTGCTGTCGCTGTCCCCTGACGATGGCTTTCGCGAGCGCGCCGTCGTCTCGCTGCACCGGGGCGTCGACCGCGTGCAGGCGGGCGAGTCGCTGGCGGCGCTGCGGTCCTTCGCCGACGCCCTCGCGACGGCGGAGACGTCGACGGTCGCCGGGCCGGTGCACGATCTGACGCTCCGCTGGTTCTCGTTCGTCGTCGGCAGCTACGAGGCGACGCCCGCGGTGCTCGAGATCGTCGAGCGCTTCGTGCCAGGCGCCGACCACGGCGCGGTGCTCGAGGCGGTGCTGTGGCGCGCCCTGTTTCGCGGTGACGTCGCGTCGTATGAGCGCGCCACCGCGCTGCTGCCCCGCGGCGCCCGCGAACAGCGCGCTCGCTTCGCGCTGCTCGCGCCCATCGCGGGCGGCGATGTCGACGCTGCCTTTGGTGCCTTCGACGACGCCCTGCACGAGCGGCCCCGGGCGATGCTCGATCTGGCGGCCCGCCTGCTCGACCGGCTCGCTGACGAGCCAGCAACGCTGCGCGCCCGCCACGCGCCGTCGCTGCAGCGGCTGCTGCCTACCCTGGAGAAGACCGCCAGCACGAGCGAGTCGAAGGCGCGCCGGGCGACGGCGGAGAAGCTCGCCGCGCGGGCCCAGGCGATGCTCGAGAGCATCGGCCGCTGGCGGCAGGAGACCAGCGCCCGCGCCCGCGCCCACGCCCCCGACTACGAGACCGACGCCGGGGCGCTGCGGCTGGCGCCCGCGGACCCCCTGCCCTGGCCGTTTGCGATCGTCGCGCCCCGCCCCATGGACCCGTTCACGCCGATCCGGATCGTGCCGGTGCGCTGGCGGGGCCCCGACGGCGCGGTCGTGCAGGGCTGGAGCCTGCGCGAATGAGCGACGCCGTCTCGCCCAGCCCGGACGCCCGCGGCGCTGCTGCCGCCCGGCTGGCGCAGGCGCGGTCGGGTCGGCGTGCTCCGCCGCTGCCGCGCGTCGACAGCGCTGCCCTGCTCGACCGCGCGCGCTCGCGCGCAGAGGCCGCGCGCGCCCGCCTTCCTGCGGCCGCCTCAGCGGTGCGCACACCCCCGGCGGCGGCGTCGACGGAGGCGCTGGCGGCGCTCGGGCCTCGCCTTGGCCGGCTGCGTGACACGGCGCTCGCCGCCCGCCGACGCGCCGCCGACGCGTGGGGAAGGCGGCCATCGACGGGGGGCGCCGGCGCGACGGCGCCGGGCCCGGTGTCCCGCGTCGTCGCCGTCGTCGCCGTGCTCCTGCTTCTGCTCGTGCTCCTGCGCGTGGCCTGCGCGCCTGCGCCGCCGCCGCCGCCGCCGCCGCCGCCCGAGGCCGCCGAGTGCGCGGCGTGCCCCGAGGCGCCGCTGTGCGTGCCGCCGGTGCGAGTCGCGAAGAAGCCGGCGTCGTCACCGCGGGTCCGGTCGAAGGTGCCCCCGACCCCGCGCGAGGCGCTCGACGTCAGCGAGCGTGCGCCGCCGGCGTGGCTCGAGACGTTTCGCCGTCAGGTCATGGCGCGCAGCACCATCCTCGCCGCGTGCTTCGCTGGCACCGAACGGCCCGGCGCCGCGTGGTGGACGGCGCGGCTCGACCCTGGGGCAGGCGTCGTCGCCGACGGCGCCCTCGAGCCGGTGGAGGGCGGGCCGCCGTTGTCGACGGAACAGTCCGCGTGCGTACTGCGCGGACTGCAGGGTGCACCCTACGCCCTGGGGGCGACCGCCACCCTCGACCCGACGCAGCGACGACTGCGCCTGCTGATCGAATTCTGAACGCTGTTTTTCAGTCTTTCAGCGCGCCCGCTCGCCGAGCCTTGCGAGCACGCGAGCCAGCGGCACCCCGCGGGCGCGCAGCGCGACAGCGACGTGGAAGAAGAGGTCGGCGGCCTCGTCGACGACGTCGTCGTCGCTGCCCTTGTGCAGCGCGCGCAGCAGCTCGACGAGCTCTTCGCCGAGCTTCTTCTCGCGCTTGTTCTCGTCCCCCAGCAGCGCCGTCGTATAGCTGCCGGCGGGCCGCGACGCGGCGCGGGCGGCGAGCACATCGTCAAGGGCGACGAGCGCGCCCCCGGCCGCCGACGTCGTCGCCGTCGGCGCGAAGCAGGAGCGCCAACCCTCATGGCACGCCGGCCCGCGCGGGCGCACGCGCACGACGACGGCGTCGTGGTCGCAGTCGAGCGCGAGCGACACGACCTGCTGGGTGTGCCCCGACGTGGCGCCCTTGTGCCAGAGCGCGCCGCGCGAGCGCGAATACAGCCACGTCTCGCCGGTGGCGCGCGTGCGCTGCCAGCTGTCGGCGTTCATGTACGCGAGGGTCAGCACCTCGCCGCTGTCGGCGTCGACCAGCACGGCGGGGAGCAGGCCCTGCGCGTCGAACGTTGGGCTCGCGCCGGCCGGAAGAACGGGAACGCGCGCCGCCTGACGCACGGCGACACCGCGCACCGCCATCGCGTCCTTGACGTCGTCGATTGAGAGCGTGCGCTCGTGGAAGAGCGTGGCGGCGAGCACCGCGTCGGCGCCGGCCCGGGCCGCGTCGGCGAAGTGCGCGGCGCGACCGGCGCCGCCCGACGCGACGACAGGCACGCGCACGCGGCGACGGACCTCGGCGAGCAGCTCGACGTCGAAGCCCTGCCCGGTGCCGTCGCGGTCGATGCTGGTGAGCAGGATCTCGCCGGCGCCTTTGGCGACGGCCTCCTCGATCCACGCCAGCGTCTCGCGCTCGGTCTGGTGCTTGCCACCGCGGGTGAAGACGCGGTGGCCGTCGGCGGTGCGCTTGCTGTCGACAGCGACGACGACGCACTGGCTGCCGAAGCGCTCGGCGCAGCGCGTAATCAGGCCAGGGTCGGTCACGGCGGCGCTGTTGATGCCCACCTTGTCGGCGCCGGCCCGCAGGAGCGAGGCCACGTGCTCGACGTCGCTGACGCCGCCGCCGACGGTGAGCGGGATGAAGACCTGCTCGGCGACGCGCCGCACGACGTCGAGCATCGTGCGGCGTCCTTCGAGGGTGGCCGACACATCGAGGAAGACGAGCTCGTCAGCGCCGGCCTCACCGTAGAAGCGCGCGTGCTCCACCGGGTCGCCCATGTCGCGCAGGCGCTCGAAGTTCACGCCCTTGACGACACGGCCGTCCTTGACGTCCAGACAGGGGATCACGCGCACCATGACCATGGGCGATCTTGTAGCCGACGTCACCACGAACGGGATCTCCGGCGCTCCTTGCGTATTTTCACATGGACGCATAGACTTGTCGCACATGCTGCAACCACAGACGCGGGCCGATCTCTTCCGGCTCCTCGGCGACGAGGACCGACTGCGGCTGTTCGCGCTGTGCGCTGACGACGAGCTGACGGTGGGCGAGCTGGCCGAGGTGCTCGACGACAGCCAGTCGCAGGTCAGCCGCCGGGCGCAGGCCCTGCGGGCGGCGGGGCTGTTGTCGTCGCGCAAGGACGGCACGCGCACATACCTGAAGGCCCTGCCGGACAGCGGCGATGACGCGGGGATCGTGGCCGCGGCGCTCGACGAGGGTCGGCGGTTGTGTCGCAAGGACCGCCTGCTGGCGAAGGTCCCGCGCATCCTGCGCGCACGCGAAGACGGCTCGCGGCGCTTCTTCGACGAGGCGACGGCGCCAACGATGACGTCCGCGGCGCCGCCGGCGGTGCTCGGCCTGCTGCCGCTCCTGCGCCCGCTGCTCGCCGAGCGCGCCCAGGGCCTGTGCGTCGACGTCGGCGCTGGCGACGGGCTGCTGCTGCCGCTGCTGTCGCCGCTGTTCGAGCGCGTCTTCGCCGTTGACCGCAGCCCGGCGCGGCTGGCGGCGTGCGCGCGGCTGACCAGCGACCTCGGGCTGCCCAACGTGCGGCTGCTGCAGGGCGATGCTGACGACGTCGCGGTGTACGAGGCGTGCTTCCGCATGGGCGGCGCCAGCGTCGTCGTTGTCGCCCGCACGCTGCACCACGCGGCCCGCCCCGTCGACCTGCTCGCCGCCTGCGCGCGGCTGCTGCGCGAAGACGGCGTGGTCGTGGTCGTCGACTACCTCCCGCACGACGACGAGCAGATGCGCGAGCAGGGCGACGTCTGGCTGGGCTTCTCCCCCGACAAGCTCGCCGCGCTCGCGCGCGACGCCGGGCTGTCGCCGCTGGCGTCGGCGCCGATGCAAGCGCCAGCCTCCTTCTCCGACTCTCACCTTCCGTGGCAGTGGATGGCCGCCACGAAGGGAGCTCCCCGGGTTCGCGGCTCCGCCGCGGTCCAGTAGACGTTCGATAGGCCACCGTTCAGCAGCAACAGGAGACAGCGATGCAGCACAAGACCGAATTCCCGTCGTACAAGGTCAAGGACATGTCGCTGGCCGAGCTCGGCCGCAAGAAGATCCTGATGGCCGAAAAAGAGATGCCCGGCCTGATGTCGCTGCGCGCCGAGTACAAGTCCTCGCAGCCGCTCAAGGGCGCGCGCGTCGCCGGCTGCCTGCACATGACCACCGAGACCGCGGTGCTCATCGAGACCCTCGTGGCGCTCGGCGCCGAGGTCACTTGGACGTCGTGCAACATCTTCTCGACGCAGGACGAGGCGGCGGCGGCCATCGCGGCCGCGGGCGTGCCGGTCTTCGCGTGGAAGGGCGAGACGCTGACCGAGTACTGGGAGAACATCGAGCTGCAGCTCGGCGCGTTCAAGGGCGGCGCCGCTCCGAACCTGATCCTCGACGACGGCGGCGACCTGACCCTGCTCGTCCACAAGGGATCCGAGGTCGAGGCGGCCGGCCACAGCCCCGATCCCTCGACGGCCACCAACGACGAGATGAAGGTCGTCCTCGCGGTGCTGCAGAACTCGCTGGCCAAGGACAAGACGCGCTTCACGAAGCTGGCGGCGTCGATCCAGGGCGTCAGCGAAGAGACGACGACCGGCGTGCACCGCCTCTACGAGATGGCGAAGCAGGGCAAGCTGCTCTTCCCGTGCATCAACGTGAATGACTCGGTGACGAAGTCGAAGTTCGACAACCTGTACGGCTGTCGCGAGTCGCTGTTCGACGGCATCAAGCGCGCCACCGACATCATGGTCGCCGGCAAGGTCGTCGTCGTCGCCGGCTACGGCGACGTCGGCAAGGGCTGCGCCCACGCGGCGCGCGGGCTCGGCGCCCGCGTGATGGTCACCGAGATCGATCCGATCTGCGCGCTTCAGGCGGCGATGGAGGGCTACGAGGTCGTCACGATGGACGACGTCGCCGGCCTGGGCGACATCTTCGTCACCGCGACGGGCTGCGTCGACGTGATCACAGGCGAGCACATGCGCCGCATGAAGGACGGCGCCATCCTGTCCAACATCGGCCACTTCGACAGCGAGATCCAGGTCGCGTGGCTCGAGAAGAACCCCGAGGCCAAGGAAGAGAACATCAAGCCGCAGGTCGACCAGTTCATCTTCCCCGACGGCAAGCGCATCACGCTGCTCGCGCGCGGTCGTCTGGTGAACCTCGGCTGCGCGACCGGCCACCCGGCGTTCGTGATGTCCAACTCGTTCTCGAACCAGGTGATGGCGCAGATGGCGCTCTGGGCGAACGCGCAGAAGGGCAAGGACGACATGACCGGCATGTCGTTCGCCAAGGGCACGGTGTCGGTGCTGCCCAAGAAGCTCGACGAGAAGGTGGCGATGCTGCACCTCGCCAAGGTCGGCGCGAAGCTGACGAAGCTCTCGAAGGACCAGGCGTCGTACATGGGCGTGTCGGCCGAAGGTCCGTTCAAGCCCGACCACTACCGCTACTGATCAGCGGGCCGTTCGCCGGTCCATGAATCGCGGTGACCACCGCGAAGCACCGGACGCTGGAAGCCCCAGCGTCCGGTTGTTTTTTTTCGCTGCGACGACCGACGTCGCATCGTCCACGCGGACGGCGAGCGCGACGGCGCGGCCAAGACAAACTCCTTTTCGCGATCGGCGACGCATGACAAGAGCCGCCACGGAGGCGAAGTCATGGCCACGAAGAAGCAGAGATCCACGGCGCCGTCATCGCTGCCGCACTCGACGCCGGCCCACGAGGCCCGCATCGAGGGCGCCATGGCGCTGGCGCGCGCGCTGCCAGCGTCGGCCGTGTTCGAGCCGTCGCGGCGCACCACCGCCCTGCTGCGCGACGCACGGACCATCGCCGCCGCCTGCCGCGCCCACGCCGACGCGCTGATCGCCCGTGGCATGCCCTCCCACGCCGCCGCCGACCTCGTGGCCCGCGCCGACGCGCTGTCGCAGGCGCAGGCGCTGTGGCTGGCCGACCGTCGCAGCGGGCTGCGGGTCGAGTCCACCGCGGTGCTGCTCGCCGACGCCGACGCGCTGCGCGACGACGTCACGGCGCTGGCTGGGCTGGCCTTGCGCAAGAGCCGTGATGGGCTCGAGCGGCTGGCGTCGTTGCGCGACGGCGAGGGGATCGCCGAGCTGATCGCCGACCTGCGCGACCTCGCCGCCCTGGCCCGCGACGCCGCTGCCGCGTTCGAGGACATCAACGAAGACCCTGGCGCCCTCGAATCGCGCCTGCTCGGCGTCAGTCGCAAGCTCGAGGCGGCGCTCGCCGCCGACGACGCCGGGCAGATCGTGTCGTCGGCCAAGGACCTGCGCGACCGGCTCGCCGTGCTCGTCGAGGACGCCATCGACGAGGTCCGCGCTTTCGCTGCGGTGGCCTTCCGCGGCGACCCCGACAACGCCCGCCGCGGCTCCTTTGCCGTGCTGTCGCCCCGCGGCGCCTGACGCGCGCGTGACGCCCGACCGGCGCCTGTTCCTCGACGCAAACGCCAGCGCCCCCGTCCTCGAGGTGGCGCGCGCGGCGTTGCTCGACGCCCTCGACCTCACCGCCGGCGCCAACCCGAGCTCGCCCCACGCTCGCGGGCGCGCCGCCCGGCGAGTGCTCGACGTCGCCCGTGAGCAGGTCGCCGTGGCGCTGGCGGCGTCGCCGAAGGACGTGTTCTTCACGTCGGGCGCAACCGAGGGCAACCGGCTGGCCGTCGAGCTGCTCGTCGGGCAGGCGCGCCGGGGGCGACCGCTCGTCGTCGCCGCGAGCCCCCTCGAACACCCCTCCCTCGCCCGCCCGCTGGCCGCCGCCGCCGCCGCCGGGCTGCTCGACCTGCGGGCCCTGCCCGTCGCCGATGACGATATCGCCACCGAGGGTGACGCTGTCGACGCCGCCCTCGCCGACGTCGACGTCGTCGTCTGCACCGCCGCCCACAACGAGACGGGGCTCGTGCCGCGGCTGGAGGCGCTGGCCCGCCGGCTCGCCGACCACGTCGTCTTCGTCGTCGACGCCGCGCAGTCGCTGGCCCGCCTCGGCCCGCCGCCGGCCCGCGCCGACGTCGTCGTCGCATCGGCGCACAAGGTTGGCGGCGTCGCTGGCGCCGGCGCCGTCGTGCTGCGCCAGCGGGCGCGGTCCCTGCCCCTGCCGTGGACCGGCGGCGGCCAGGAGAACGGCCTTCGACCGGGCACCGAGGCCGCCGCGCTGCACGCCGCCTTCGGCGCCGCCTGCGCCGTCATCGACGAGACCCGCCGCGCCCACGCGGCGCTCGCCCCGCGGCGCGATCGGCTCGCCGACGCCGTGGTCGGGCCGAGCCGTGGTCGACTCCTCGCGGCGGGGGCGGCGCGCCTGCCCAACACCACGGCGGTGCTCGTGCCCGGCGTCGATGCCGACGCGCTGCGGATGCTGCTCGACGGCGCCGGCGTCGACGTCGGCTTCGGTGCCGCCTGCAGCGCGCTGTCGCCCGAGCCGTCGCCCGGCCTCATCGCGCTCGGCCTCGCCGACGAGGACACGCGCCGCGTCGTGCGGCTCAGCCTCGCACCGGGGATGAGCGACGAAGATGTCGACGAGGCCGCGCGGCGCATCGCGGACGTGGTGCATCGCCTGCAGCGCTGACCGTCGCTGGCGTTCCCGACGTGGTCCGCGCCATTCGAACGCGGCCGCCCTCAGCCGGCGGCGGGCTGCAGGCCGGTCTGGGTCGCGCGCCCCGCCTTGCGGACGCTGGCCAGCTCGCTCTCGGCCCGCTGCAGCTTCTTCTGCAGCGTCAGGGCCCGGGCGATGCCGCCGCCGCCGACGCCGAGGCCAAGGACGCTGACCACGAGGAACACGGCGACGAGCACCTTGACGCGCGTGGCGGCGTGGTCGTCGGCGACCTTGATGCCGAGCACCGCGGTGGCGGTGACCGGCCCGCCCACGCTGCCGCCGTCGGCGAAGACGTCGACGAGCTTGGCCGGCTGGTTTGGCTTCATGACGACGGCGACGTTGGCGGGCTTCAGGTCCTCGATGGAGGCCGCGACGAGCTTCTGCACCTCGTCCTGCGAGATGAGGCTCGTGCCGCGGTCGTCGAACGCGTTGTAGACGATGGCCACCGACGCCGTGGCCGCCGGCGGCGGCGTGTCGAGGTCGCGGACGATGTCCTTGTCGGGCTGCACGACGGAGACATGCGCCGACTGGATGCCGGGCAGGCGCTGCAGCTTGCGCTCGATCTCGCCCTGCAGGGCCATCAGGAACTTGGCCTTCTCCTCGGACTTCGTGGGGATCAAGCCGCCGCCCCCGGCGGGGTAGACCTCGGCGAGGCCCAGTGGACGGCGCTTCGGCATCTTGTTGGCGACGAGGATCCGCATGGCGTCGCGCGAGTCGGACTCGGGCACGATGACGGTGTAGGCGACGACGCGCCCTTCCTCCCTGGTCTTGTCGCCCGAGATCCCCTTGGCCTCGAGCACGACGAGGATCTCGTTGGCCTCGAACTCGTCGAGCCCGTGGACGATGTCCTTCGGGCTGTCGCAGGCCGAGGTAAGCGAGGCGAGGACGACGGCGACGAACAGCAGGGGGGCGACGCGCACGTTGCGGCTCCAGACGGCGGGCGGTCGGCTCGACCACCACGAGGGACGGTCGCCGGACGGCCGGCGCGCCGGCAGTCTCTTGCATTGGGCACGCCGCTGTCCACCGTCGACGACGCCGTCGGCGCCGCCCGCACGGACGTTGCCGGGCCGGCGGGGATCCGCGAGACAGGCGGCGTCACTTTTGCGGCGCATCGGGTGCGGTCGCTAACATTCAGAGGTCAGCGGCCTGGTCCCCGTCTCCGCCGTTTCACGAGGTGATAAATGCGTTGCGTCAGCTGCTCGGAACGCACCCCTTCCGCCCACTCGCCAGCCCTCGACGCGCCGGACCGCGGCGAGGCCCGGTTGTGCTCGTCGGTGCTCGCGCTCGGCGCCTTGTTTGGCCTGATGGCCTCGCCCTGCGCGCGGGGCACCTTCGTCAGCGCCTTCGTCATCTTCGGTGTGCCGCTGCTGACGTTCTGCGTCACTGCCCCGGGGCGCCTGTCGGCGTGGTCGGAGCTGCGCTTGCTGGCCCGCGACGCGCAAGCGGGCCTGCTCGGTGCGCTTCTGTCTCTGGTCGGTCGGCGCCGCGAGGCCGCGAGCGTCCTGCACACGCACCGCGCCGACATCGAGCGCGCCTACGCCGCCCACGAGCGCGTGCGGCCGCTGGTCGAGGCCGACCCGCTTCGCCTGCATCACGCGCGTCGGCTCGGCATCCTCGGTGCCGCGCTGGGCGTCGGGGCCGGAATCTTCCTGCCGCTGCTCGAGCCGATGACGTACACATGGGGCAGCGGCGCGTCAGGCGCGCTCGTGTTCCTGTTCGACGTCGTCGTGATCGGCGTCGCCGGCCGGGTCGTCGCTGAGCGGATCGCGCTGCGCTTGTTCGAGTCCAGCGCCTCCCTGGCCGGCGGCGGCGTGTGGAGCAGCCGCCTGCGCTCGGTGCCGCTCCTGACGCTGCTCGGTGGCACGCTGGGCGCCATCGGCTCCCTCGTCGTGCTGTTCGCAGCGGCGGCGGCGTCCGGTCTCGAGACGTTGGCGGTGTTCGGCGCCGACTTCGGCGCCTCGGCGCTGTGGTTCCTCCGCGCCACGGCGCCAATGGCGCTGTCGCTCGGCGCTGCCATCGGCATGGTCATGGGCTTCGGGGCCGGGGTCGCGCAGACCGACCGCGAGTAGCCAGCGTTCGCATCCTACGCACACGAAGCGGGCGCCGGCGACGGCGCCCGCCTCGTTTCCTCGATGCGTCAGTCGACGCGGGTCCAGCCCGACGTGCTCCCGGTCGGTCCCTGGACGCCAACGTCGTAGGACGCGCGCCGGTTCCGCAGCTCGTCGGTCTCGTCGGGCGTGGGCACGGCGGGCTGGTCCTCGCCGAACCCGCGGGCATAGACGGCGACGGGGCAGCCGTGACGGCGGAACCATCCCGCAATGGCCAGGGCGCGCGCCTGCGACAGAGCGCGGTTGCCCGCGACGGCGCCGACCGTGTCGGTGTGCCCGGCGACGAACAGCTTCACCGTCGCGCCGGCCGCCTTCATCGCCGGGCCAAACCGGCGCGTGGCCTTCTCGATCTCGGGCAGCGCCGCGAGCAGCTTCGGCTCCTGCTCGGGACGGACGATGCTCTTACCGCTGTCGAAGACGACGTCCTCGTGGGGGATCGAGATCGAGTACGGGAAGAGGTCGACCGACTGGAACGATCCGATCTCGTCGTAGGCGATCACCCGCAGGCGCAGCACGTCGGCCTTCCGACGCGGGATCCAGCTGACCGGTACCAGCTGCCCCGGCGGCACCGGCGGGTCGAAGCCCTGCGCCGACGCCACCAGCAGCTCGTCCTCGTCGGTGTAGACCTCGACCTCGACCTTCGCCGTCTGGCGCTCCGACGTCAGCTTCAGCGCGTCGTTGGTTAGATCGAGGTGGCTGGTCGCGTCGAAGCGGAAGTCGCGGCTGACGACCTCGGTGGAGAACTGCAGCGGCATCGAGCCCGACGCACCGTCGGCGAAGACGACGGTCAGCGAGCCCCTCCACGCGACCTTGCCCTGTTGGTCGTGGGGCAGCGCAAACTCGAGGGTCGCCCCCGACGACGCCGGCCCCTTCTTGTCGAAGGCGCGCAGGCCATACCCGACGCCGCTCCCGGTGACGTCGAGCCGGGCGCTCTCGACGTCGCGTTGGAGCACCAGCGTCAATTTCGGTCGCTTGCCCGGCGCCGCGCGCGCGTCGACGCGGACGTCAACGTCGTCGGCCAAGGCAGGCGCAACGACGAGCACGGCAGAGGCCAGCGCGACGGTGAGGGTGAAGGAGCGCATGACCGGTTCATGCCACACCCGGAGCGCCCTCGCCCCCGGGGAAGCCGCGCTTGACGGCCGAGACTCTGGTGACGCCCGAGCGGCGCTGTCGAGCTTGGCGGCAGGCCTTCAGTGGGCCCACGGTGCGCCTTCAGTGGCGCACGACCTTCTTGTCGGCGAAGGGATCGCCGCGCGTCGAATAGACGGTCAGGACCTCGCGCTGCGCGAACTCGTCGTCCTCGCGGGCCACGACGGTGACGACGTTGACGCCGGGCTTGAGCGCCAGCGAGTGACGCAGCGTCGCCGCCGTGGGGCCGGCCGAGGCGAGGCGCTGGTAGTGGACCTTCTGGTCGCCGACGAAGACGTAGGCGTCGGCGACCGCGCCGTCGTCGGCGATCTGGGCGACCAGCTCGAGGGTCGCGGCGTCGGTGGTGACGACCTCGCCAAGCGCGGCGCCGGCAGCGTCGACGAAGCGGATGGTGGGTGGATCGCGGCCGTACACCATGCTGAAGCCCTGCGGGATGCCCTGAGCCGTCGTCGACGCCTTGCCACGGGCGGGACCGACGGCGCTGCCAGCGACGTAGCCGTAGAGGTTGCCGCCGCCGAGGTCGAGGCGCACGAAGCCGTTGGCCTCGCCGACGCTCTCGACGCGGGCGCCGGCGTCGAGCCGACCGAGCACGCGGGCTTGGGGCTCGGCGGCGGCGAGCACCGGGATGGCAGCGCTGGCCTCGACGACGGCCCGCGATCGCGCCGTCGAAGGCGACGGAGCCTTGATCGGCAGGGTCAGCTTCTCGGCGAGGTAGTCGCCCATCACGCCGTCGAACACCTGCAGGCGCAGCTGCACCTTGCCGGGCGCGGGCTGGTCGGGCGAAGCGGTGACCTTGAACGAGAAGCGGGCCAGCCCTGTCGCCCCGGGGGCGAGCGCGTCGAGCCGCTGGCGACCGACGTCGATGAAGACCTCGGCGCCACCGAGGTTCTTCAACAGCGCCGTCGGCTCGGCGGCGGCCCCCTTGCCGGTGTTCTTGACGCCGACGACCAGCGCCACGCGCTCGCCAACCTGAAGCAGCCCATCGCCGTTGCCGCTCGTGTCCTTGCCGTTCCCGTCGTCGACGACCAGCGAGTAGGCGAAGCGCGGGCGGTCGAGGCCGATGATGGTGACCGGCACGTCGACGGTACCGAGGGAGCGGGCGTCATCCGCGAGAGCGACGCGGATGACGTCGCGGCGCCCCTGCAGGTCGCGCGGAATCTTGACGTCGACAGTAAAGCGCTTCGCCTCGCCGGGACCGAGGCGCCCGTAGAGGAACTCGCGATCGGCGAGGTAGCCGAGGGTGCTCTCGGTGTTGCCGCGGACACGGAACGCCGGCGTGCTGCCGTTGTTCTTCGCCTCGAGGGTGAGCGACAGCGTGCCGCCGGCGAGAGCGGGCTTGTTGTCGACGACGCTGACGACGATTGGGCCGGCGGACGGGGAGCCGGAGGGCGCGCGCGCCCAGTCGACGCCAATCTTGCCGAGCGCAAGGGCGATGCGTTGCTCTTCTTCGTCGCGCATCTGCGCGACGACGGTGGCGGCGATCGCACGCAGGCCATCGCGCCCCAGCGGCGTCCGACGGAAGTCGGTGCCCGCCGGCGCCTGTTCGAGCAGGCGTCGGGCCAGACGGATCTCAAAGTCGTCAACGAACTTCGCGTTCGCGGCGCGCCGCTCGGCCTCGTCGGTGTCGACGGTCTCGGCGAGGTAGGCCAGCTCGAAGGCGGGCTTGTTGGTCTTTGTGCGGGCGTCGTTCAGGTGCCGGTCGAGGTCTTCTTCGCGGGTGTTCTCGTCGGGCAGGAGGTTCAGGTTCTCGCGGTCGGCGGCGAGGACCGGCTGCAGCTGTAGATCGGGCGTGATGCCCACGCTCTGGATGCTCTCGTCGCCAGGGGTCAGGTACTGGCCGATGGTGAGCTTCAGCGCCGACGTGTCGGGGAAGTCGTAGAGCTGCTGCACCGATCCCTTGCCGAAGGTCTGGTCGCCAACGATGAAGCCGCGGCCGCGGTTCTTCAGCGCGCCAGCGACGATCTCCGACGCCGAGGCGCTGCCGCCGTTGACCAGCACGACCACTGGCAGATCGACGCGCTGGTTGGCGGGGTTCGCCTTGACCTCGCGGCGGCTGCCGACGCCCTGCCCCTCTTGCGTGACGACGAGGACGCCATCCTTCAGGAACAGGTTTGAGACCTCGATGGCCTGCTCGAGCAGCCCGCCGGGGTTGTTGCGCAGGTCGAGGATCACGCCGCGCAGCGGCGCCTTGCCGCGCGCCGCCTTGTCGATGCCAGCGGCGACGTCTTCGGCGACGTGGCCGGCGAACTGCTTGATCTTCACGTAGGCGAAGTCGCCCGTACGCTCGGTGCTGACGGCGTCAACCTTGATAACAGCGCGGACAATGTCGAAGCGCCGGGACTCCTCCCAGCCCTTGCGCATGACCCAGATGGTCACCGGCGTGCCGGGCTTGCCGCGCAGCCGCTCGACGGCCTCGTCGAGCCCCATGTTCACCGTCGACTCCTCGCCAATCTTCACGATCTTGTCCTGGGCCTTGATTCCCACGGCGTCGGCGGGGGTGCCCTCGATGGGGGAGATCACGGTCAGGCCGCCGTCGCGGATCGAGATCACGATGCCGAGCCCGCCGAACTCGCCCTTCGTCGACATCTTCATCTCTTGACTGAAGCGTGGCTCGAGCAGCGTCGAGTGCGGGTCGAGCTTGCCAAGCATGCCGTTCACCGCCGCGTACTCGACCTCGCGCCGATCGACGTCGGCGCCGAAGCGCGTCTCGAGAAACCGGAAGATCGACGCGAGCCGGAAGGACATCTCCCACAGCGACGTCACGTCGCGGGTCGGAAACGTTCGGACCTCGGTGCCGGCGGCGCTGCCGATGAAGACCTTGACCGCGTCGTCGCCGACGTCCTCGACGAGCACCTCGGGCACGCTCTTCTCGACGGCCTTGAGAGCGGCGCGCAGCATCTCGCGGGGCTCGATGCGTGCAGGCTCGACGTACTGCTCCTTCACGAGCACGACGACGCGGTTGAACACCGCGAGGTCCGAAAGCTGCTCGCCACGCGGCCGCTGGGCGATGGCGTCGCGCGCGACGCTGCCCACGCCGACGGCGAGCATCGCTACGATCAGGGCGCGCGGGAGGAGCGATTGGAGCGGGGGGCGGTGAGCGTTCACGGGCCATCCTTTGCGGCGCGGGGCGCACGCAGGGTGACCTTAGCGAAGAAGACCTGCCGGGCGCAGGTTGCCGTCGTGGACGGCCCCGCAATCGCCGCGAGGACTACTCGCGGGGCGGCTCGGGCGATTTGGCGTCCGCCGTCGGCGCCGGCGACGCGACGTCAGGCGGCGGCACCGGCAACGGAGCGGGCGGCGGCCCAAACTCGCCGACCACGGCCGAGCGCAGGTCGGCGGCAGCCTCGATCTGCGCCAACGATAGTTCCTGCGTCGCCGCCGGCGCGCCGAAGGCCCGCGACTCGGCCTCGATCTGCGCCAGCGACAGCTCCTGTGTCGCCGCCGGCGCGCCGAAGGCCCGCGACTCGGCCTCGACCTGCGCCAGCGACAGCTCCTGTGTCGCCGCCGGCGCACCGAAGGCCCGCGACTCGGCCTCGACCTGGACGAGGGATATCTCCTGGGTACGGGCGGGCGTCTGGAAGCGAGCGCCCCCGGCAGCTGCGGCGATGGCGGCCAGCGAGATCTCCTTCGTCATCGCTGGCAACGGCGGCGCCGCGGCCGTCGACTCCGGCGGCAAAGACGACACGTGCAGCTCGGGCGGCAGATCGCTCGGCGGCAGGTCGGAGAGGTTCAGCATGCCGGTGAAGGCGTTGCCTCGGTGATGATCCGCGCCCGCGCAGAAGGCCGGCTTCTCGTTGCGGCCACGATCCAGCGTCGTCGCCCGACGCTCGCGCTGCCACGACTCCCAGCGCTCGCGCCGCGCGCCGGCCTCGGCGTCGGCCTGCAGGATCTCGGCACCACCAGCGCACAGCGCGTCGATCACCGCGACGGCGTTGACGTCGGCGCGCTCGACGCGCTCGCCCAGCCGGTTGGCCACGATGACGAACCAGGTCACGGCGTCCTGGACGCGGGCGACGAAGTTGTTGTTCTCGAAGTGCGGCCCGCGGGCGACGTGGTCGGCCACCCCGAGGGTCGGCGGCAACCCACCGAGGGCCGCCGGAGCGACCTCGGCGACCAGACCCTTCATCCACCGGGCGATGCCTTCGCGGCCGGGGCCCTGCCCGAAGGCCGTCTTCAGCGCCCCATCGACGTGCTCGATGGCGCGCTTGTGCAGGCCGGCGTCGGCGAGGTCGGCGATCGGCCGCCACTCGTGCTCGAGCTCGCGGGCACTGGGGATGGCCGCCTGCAGCCAGAGGCGCGCCTGGGCGCGCTCGACGCCGGCGCGATCGGCCGTGGACGGCGCCAGCGACGACGTCGAGGCGGCGAGAAGCTCGTGGGCGAGGACGCCGAGAGCGACCGAGCAGCGGGCGAGGGGCCCGAGGTCGTTGGCGGGCAGGAAGAAGCGCTTGACCAGCTCGGCCCGCGGGGACGACGTCGCCGCCAGCTGCTTCTCCCAGCGCGCGGCCTCCGAGCCGCGCGAGAACAACCGCTGGAAGAACCCCATGCCCTTGCGCTCGACCCCGGGCAGGTGCGGCAGCGCGGCACCGAGCACCACCAGAGCCGGCCGGCGGGTGAGCGTCTCGCCGATGAGCGGATGCAGACCCTCGGCCAGCCGCAGGCGGCGTGCGAAGGCGAGGTGCAAGAAGAGGTCGGCCATGTGATGCGCGAGACCTTAGACGTTCTGCGCGCTGAACACCAAACGCATTCGGGCGTCGGTCAGGGTCTGGCGAAAAATCGAGCGTGACGCGGCGTGGGACGAGCAGCGGCGCATGGCCCGCACGTCGAGCACGGGTCACTCATGAGCGAGCGACGACGGCCGGCAACGCACTCGCTGCCGATTTTCCGTCGGACCCGCAGCATTGATCCTTGTCAGGTGCCCCCCGATTGCTACGTTCCGGCGCCGCGACGTCTTCACGCCCGCGGTGACGCCCGTCAGAAAGGGACTGCCCGTGTTGAAGCTCGTTGCCGTGTCCGGCGCCCCCGAGGCTCGCGCCGCCGACTTGATCGCCTTCGCCGTCTTCACCGAGGAGCGCGGCCCCGCGACCGGGACGGCCGGGGCTACGACGACGAGCGCCCGGTTGCAGAGCGGCAAGAAGGCCGGCGCGCGCAAGGCCGCGCCGACCGGGAAGCGGGCGGGCGGCGCCCGCTTTGCCGGCTCCGCCGAGTTGCAGCACATCGATGTGGCGCTCGACGGCCTGCTGTCCGACGTTGCCGCCGCCGAGGCCTTCACCGGCGCCGCGGGCCAGACGCTGTTGCTCCACACCCACGGCAAGCTGCCGGCGGCGCGCGTACTGCTCATCGGTCTCGGCGCCGCCGACAAGACGGGCCCCGACGCGTTTCGCCGCTTCGCCGGCACCGCCGTCCGCGTCGCCGACCGCTGCAAGGCGAAGAAGGCCGTCGTCGTTGTTCCCGAGGACGGCGCGGTGCGCCTGGAAGCCCGGGTGCAGGCCGCCGCCGAAGGCGCGCTGCTGGCGTCCTACCGCTTCGACAAGTACCTGACCAAGGATCGGCCGTCGTCGTCGCTCGAGCAGGTCGAGCTCGCGCTGCCAACCCGAGTCCGCGTCGACGAGTCGTTGACCCGCGCCCGGGCCGTCGCCGACGGCGTCGGTCTCGCCCGCGACCTCGTCAACGAGCCTGCCGGCACGCTGACGCCGGTTGAGTTCGCGCGTCGCGCGGTGGAGACCGGCAAGGCCGCGGGCTTGAAGGTGACCGTGCTCGACGAAAGGGCGCTGGCGCGCGAGCGCATGGGCATGCTGCTCGCCGTCGCGAAGGCGGCGTCGCCGTACACGCCGCCGCGGGTGGTGCGCCTCGAGTACCGGCCGAAGAAGAAGGCGACCAAGCACATCGTCCTGGTGGGCAAGGGCCTGACGTTCGACTCGGGCGGCCTCGACATCAAGCCCGCCGACGGGATGCTCGACATGAAGGTCGACATGTCGGGCGCTGCCGCGGTGCTCGGCGCGATGCTGGCCATCGGCCGCATCCGCCCCGACGTCGCCGTCACCGGCTACCTCGGCTGCGTCGAGAACGGCATCGGCGGCAACGCCTACCACCCCGGCGACATCCTGAAGTCGCGCAAGGGGCTGACCGTCGAGATCAACAACACCGACGCCGAGGGTCGGCTGGTGCTCGGCGACTGCATCGATCTGGCGATCACCGAGCAGAAGCCCGACCTGCTCATCGATCTGGCGACGCTGACCGGCGCGTGCATGGTGGCCCTCGGGCCGAGCACCGCCGGCCTGTTCACCGACGACGACGCGCTGGCCGAGGACATCAAGACCATCGGCAAGCGCAACGGCGAGGACTTCTGGCGGCTGCCCCTGAACGACGACCTGCTCGGCCAGCTGAAGAGCACCATCGCCGACATGAAGAACACCGGCCTGCGTTACGGCGGTGCCATCACGGCGGCGCTGTTCCTGAAGCAGTTCGTCGACCAGCGGACCAACTGGGCGCACCTCGACATCGCCGGGCCGGCCACCACCGACAAGGACGCCGACTACATGGTGAAGGGCGGCGCCGGCTTCGGTGTGCGCACGCTGGTGGGCTTGATCGACCCGCGCTGAGCCGCGGCGACCAGCCGCTGGCCCCACCCCGGACACCGCGTCGTCACCAGCGCGGTGTTTCTTTTTCCGGACGACGGCGGGTGACGAGCGGCCCAAGGGCGCGGGGTGAGACCGCGGCCCACGCGGCCGCGAGCTCGGCGTCGTCGGCACCAAGACCGCGCAGCAGCAGGCACACCGTCGTCGTCGCCACCCGGGCGCTGGCGTGGGCGGCGGGCACCAGCCGGTCGCGCTTGCGGAAGTGCGTGACGCCGTGCAGGGCGGCCCACAGCGCGAACGAGAAGCGCTCGCGCTCGCCGCGGCGCTCGTCGTCGTCTTCGTCGGGCACAGCGCCGGCGAAGGCCGTGACGCGCTCGTGAGCGAGGGCGAGCAGCGATCCCAGATTGGCCTCGAGGGCCGCGGCGTCGGCGTCTTCGTGCACCGCCTCGAGCCGTGACAGGGCCTCGTCGACGAGCCGGAAGCGCGCCGGGTGGGCCTGCGGCTCAGCGAAGACGACATCGGCGATGGCGATCAAGGCCGCGATGGCCTGCACGCGCGCGCCCAGCGGCTGCGCCCGCGTCGCCGCCGCCGTCGAAGCCTGCGCGAGCTCGACGTGCAGGCCGGCGAGGGCCTCGCGCTGCAAGGCGGCGACCACCGCGGCCTTGCTCGGAAAGAAGCGATAGAGCGCGCCCAGCGCCGCGCCCGTACGCCTCGCCAGCGCCGTCGTCGTCACGGCGTCGAGGCCGCCCTCTTCGACGAGCAGCAGCGCGGTCTTCAGGATCTCGTCGCGCCGGAACGCCCGGCGCTGCGCGCGCCGGCCCGCTCCGGCGGGCTCGCTCCCCGCACCACCCTCGCCGGCAGGCTGTCGATCCTCGTGTTCTTCGTCGTGACGAGCCATGGCGGCGCCCCTGGTTGACAGACTTGTGAAAGCCTTTCACAAATAGCAGGTCTCGTAACCCGGAGGATCCCATGGCGCGGTTCGACATCGTGATCGAGGGCGGAAACGTGGTCGACGGCACCGGCGCGCCGGCGCGGCAGGTCGACGTCGGCATCGTCGGCGACACCATCGTCGCCGTCGGCAAGGGCCTGCTGTCGGGCGGCGCCAGCGCGGGTCGCGTGATCGACGCGCGCGGCAAGCTGGTGACGCCCGGCTTCGTCGACATCCACACGCACTTCGACGCGCAGGCGACGTGGGACCCCGAGATGACGCCGTCGGCAAAGCACGGCGTCACGACGGCGGTGATGGGCAGCTGCGGCGTCGGCTTCGCCCCGGCGCGGCCCGACAAGCACGAGTGGCTGATTGGCCTGATGGAGGGCGTCGAGGACATCCCCGGCGCGGCGATGGTCGAGGGGATCACGTGGGGCTGGGAGACCTTCGGCGAGTACCTCGACGTGCTCGGCCGGATGCCGCGCACCCTCGACATCGGCGCGCAGGTCGCTCACGGCCCCGTGCGGGCCTACGTGATGGGCGAGCGCGGCGCGCGCAACGAAGACGCCACCCCGGACGACACCGCCGCGATGCGCGCGATCGTCAAGGAAGCGCTCGACGCCGGCGCCCTCGGCTTCTCGACGTCGCGGACGAGCCTGCACCGCGCCATCGACGGCGAGCTGGTGCCCGGCACCACCGCCGCCGAGGACGAGCTCTTTGGCATCGGCATGGCGCTGAAGGACGCCGGCCACGGCGTCTTCGTCGCCGCCTGCGAGCACAAGGACGTGCCGCTCGAGATCGAGAAGCTCGCGCGGCTGTCGAAGCAGATCGGCAAGAAGGTCACCGTCAACGTCAGCCAGATCGAAGCGCAGCCCGAGCTGTGGCGCGAGGACCTGCGCCTCCTCGAGCGGGCGAACGCCGACGGGGCGCAGCTGTTCGCGCAGGTCGCCGGCCGCGCCATCGGCGTCGTCATGGGGCTCGAGCTGACGGCGCACCCGCTGCTCCTCGCGGCCACATACCTCGGCATGCACGGCGACAGCCTGGCCGAGCGCGTCGCCCGCCTGCGCGACCCCGAGGTGCGGCGCCAGCTGCTCGCCGACGACGTCATGGATCTTGGCCCGCTTGGCGAGCTCGTGCTGAAGAACACCGACTCCATGTGGATCGTCGACGGGGCGCTGGACTACGAACCCGACCCGGGTCACAGCCTCGCGGCGCTGGCTGGAAAGACCGGGCGCTCGACGCGCGAGCTGGCGCTCGATGCGCTGCTGCGCGACGACGGCCGCGGCCTGCTTTACCGACCGCTGTTCAACTACGCGCAGGGCAGCCTCGACATGATCCGCGAGGCGCACCTGCACCCGCAGTCGCTGATGGGCCTGTCCGACGCCGGCGCGCACTGCGGCGCCGTCTGCGACGGCGGCATGCCGACGTTCATGCTCGCGTTCTGGGCCCGCGATCGTCGTCGCGGCGAGCGCCTGCCGCTCGAGCTCGTCGTGCAGCGGCAGACGCGCGACACCGCCCGCTTCTTCGGCATGTACGACCGCGGCGTGCTGGCCCCGGGCTTTCGCGCCGACGTCAACGTCATCGACTTCGACAAGCTCGCGTTCGAGAACCCGAAGGTCGTCTATGACCTGCCAGCTGGTGGCCGTCGCCTGATCCAGGACGCGCGCGGCTACGACTACACGCTGTGCCGCGGCGTCGTCACCGTCGAAGGCGACGCGTTCACCGGCGCGCGTCCCGGGCAGGTGGTGCGCGGGCCGCAACGCCGCTGACGTCCACGCAGCGTTCTCAGAAAAAGAGAGGCCCGCCGACGGCGGGCCTCTCTTCGTGTCGTCCCATCGCTCAATCAGAGCGAGGGGCGACCAGCGCTCACTCGGCAACGGCGCAGACGGCGGGCGTGTCAGCGCCGTCGTTGTCGGTCACCTGGATGGCCAGATCGACCAGCTCGTCGCCGTCGGCGAGGCAGACCGGGCAGAGCACGAGGGTGCCGACGTCCGCGATGACCTCGCGGCTCGGCGAGTTCGAGCAGGAGGTCACGTCGCCGTTGCTCAACGAGCTCGTCGCGATGTTGACGTCGCTGCCGCCCACGTCGTCCGTGAAGTTGCCGTCGGTGACGACCACCGAGGCGAAGAAGAGCTGCTGCTGGCCGGCCGTGATGCAGAACGTGCCGTCATCGAGGCCGTCCGAGCTGAAGGACGCGCTGTCGACGGTGAGCGTGCCGGGGCCGAAGCCGGACGTGTCGCACGCCTCGCCTTCACCCTCGCCCTCGCCCTCGCCCTCGCCTTCACCCTCGCCCTCGCCCTCGCCTTCACCTTCACCTTCGCCCTCGCCTTCGCCGATGCCGTCGGCGAGGCAGTCCGCGGCCATGAGCGGGACGGTGATGCTGGCGGCGGCGATGGTGAGCAGGAACTTGGTCGAGACCTTCATGTCGAACTCCTTGCGGCGCGAGGCCGGAAATCGACGGGGGGCGTGATGCACCTACCCCGTCACGCGGGCGGACGATGCACGAACGTCGCGCGGTGCGCAACCTTGCGTGCGTGCTCAGGGATTCATGCGGCGTGCCCGAAGCAAGGCCGCGACCGATCGCGGGCGCGGCCGCGACCGCGGGGCCGAACCGCGACAGCGGCGTCACGGTGTCCGCGCCTCACCGACGACGCGGGGCAGCGGCGGACTTGTGTTTTCGCCGGCGGCCTTCTACCCCGGACAAGTGCCGCTCGACCGCAAATGGCTCCACGCCAAGGTGCACCTCGGGTCGAGGGTGCTCCTGCACTACGTCCGCAAGCTGTGGCCCTGGTCGCCGCGCTTCGGGCTGGCGCGGTTCCAGCAAAACTACGTCGTCGAGGGCCTGCCCCCGTGTTCGCCCGAACACCGCGCGGTGGCCCACGAGGCCGGTCGTTGCACCGGCTGCGGCGCCTGCGACGACGTCTGCCCGATCCTTGCCGGCGCCACCGTCGTCGACGCCGACTCCTTCAGCGGCCCGCAGGCGTTCGTCGTGGCCGGCGCGCGCAGCGGCCCGCACCTCGACGACGCGGGCTTCGCGCTCGACACGCTCACCGGCCCCGTGTGCGCCGCCTGCCGCGCCTGCGACCGCGCCTGCCCCGAGTCCATCCCCCTCGCCGCCCTCGCCGCCCACCTGCAGGCGCAGCGGCAGGTCGTGCTCGCGGCCCGCGCGGGCGCGCTGCCCATCGCCGGCGACGACGTCGCCCCGCGGGCAGCGGCGGCGCGTGGGCGGACCGGCTCGAGGGCAACATCCCCCCTGGCACTGCCGACCGGCGCGCGGTCGACGACGGAGGAACGCTGACGTGGGCGCCTTGAACGGTTCGCTGTCGTACATCCGCTTCCTGATCGACGGCGACCTGCCGAAGAACCCCGGGGCGACGTTGGAGAAGTCGCTGGAGTCGCGGCGGTTCACGCCGCTGTCGCCGAGCCAGGACACCGCCGAGAGCGCCGGCTGGGTCGCCACCGAGGCGCCCTTCGACGACGGCCGCCCGCTGACGCGCGACCTGTTCCTGTTCGGCGACCTCGTCGTCGTCACCTACCGCGAGGATAAGTGGGCGGTGCCGCGGCCGCTGCTCAAGCGCGAGACGGCCAGGCGCATCCAGAAGATCATCGACGAAGAAAAGAAGGATCCCGACTCGATCGGCAAGGCCTTCGTGAAGGCCGTCGAGGCCGCGGTGCTCGTCGAGCTGAAGCAGAGGACGTTCCCGCGCAGCAAGCTCGTCGACGTCGTCTGGGACACGAAGCGTCGCGAGGCGCGCGTGTTCGGGCGGGGCACCATCGTCACCGAGCGGGTCGCGAGCCTGTTCGAGCGCACCTTCGGGCCGCGCGTCGACGTCGGCGTCTACGCGGCGCGGGCGTGGTCGCTCGATCTGGGCAGCCGCGCCCAGGGCGTGCTCGAGCGGCTGTCGCCCGGCTGGTTGTTCCCCGACGCACTGCAGAACGCCATCGAAGACGAGGCGCGCGAACGGCTCTCTGGCGACGACGACGAGCCCGTGCCCGCGAAGGCGACGAAGGCGAAGGCGAAGGAGGCATCCGGCGCCGACGACGACGCCCCCCCGTGGGACAACTGACGGCCTGACGCGTGATCGGCGACGCCCTCGTCACCGGTCTGTGTGCTTCGCCCGGCGCCGTGTCTCCCCCGGTCTTGCCTCGGCGCCGAAGACGCGCGCCCCGCCCCCGACTCCGACAACGTTCACCTTCCGCTGTGGAGCGACGATGCGCCCCGACGATCAGGACAAGTCCGCCCCCGCCCCCGAGCGTGTTCGCAAGATCGCCGACAAGCTCTTCCTGGGCCCCGAGTTCCTTACGTGGCTCTATTTCACGCTGCTCGAAGAGGGCCTCGCCCTGCCCCGCGCCGAGCTCGGGCTGCCCGCCCCGACGGGCGCCATGGCCCCGGACAAGCCGGCGTCGTCGAGCGGTGACGCCGACGGCGATGGCGACGATCAGGATCTCGTGCAGTTCGCCATCGGCAAGCGCGCGGTCTTGAAGACTGTCGACGCCGGCGGCGCGCGGGTGGCGTTGTCGGGCGCCGGGCTCGATGACAACGGCGAGATCCTGCAGGCCATCCGCCGCGGCGCGTTCCTCGACACGCTGGCGCTGGACATGAGCCTCGGCCACCGCGTGTACTCGTTCACGCTGCGCGCCGACGACGGCGGCTTCGTCGGCGTCAAGCTGCCCGACCTGTTCTCCGAGCCCGAGGACGACGACGGCCTGCAGGATCCCCTCGGGCCGCCGAAACGCAAGCGACGGCCCAAGCTGCCGCTCGAGGACATCCTGGCGCTGCGCATGCTTTGCCTCGACGAGCTCGAGGCCGTCATCGATGCGCTGTTCGCGCGGTTCGTCACGCGCCGCATCGCGCGGGCGTGGCACAGCGAGGACGTCGCTGGCATCCGCAAGGCGGTGGCGCGGGGCCTGAAGGCGCGCCTCGTGGACGCGTGAGCGACGCCCGGCCGCGGGCGGGCAGCGCAGGCGACGAAGGCGACAGCGTCACCCCGGCCGCGTCGACGCGAAGCTCGGGCGCTGCAGCCAGTGCTCCATGGCGCTCTTCAGCCGTGGGGTCGTGGTGACGTCGAAGGTGCCGCGGAACTGCATCCAGTCGAGGGCCGTGACGAGCGCCAGCTCGGGGCGACCGAGCCCGCCTTCCTTGGCGGCGCGCTTCGTCAGGTGGTGTCCGATCACGGTGTCGTCCAGGTGGCGCAGGATCGACGCCGCCCGCTTCTGCTCCTTCTGCAGATAGGCGACGCTCAGGTCGGCGCCGTCGCGCTGCAGATAGAAGAGCCGCACCAGCGACAAGAGCGCCTCGTCGACGAGATTGACGGCGTTCTCTTCGTCGACGCGCGCAGCCGGCTCGGCGAACGGAGCGCGCAACGGCGCCCACGGGGCCTTGGCCCCGTCGACACCAGCGCCTTCGGGGTGGCAGAGCTCGTCGAGGATCACCCGGCTGTCAAAGACGACGCGGCCGTCGGCCAGACGCGCGGCGGGCACCTTGCCGATGGGCGAGATCGCCTGCAGCTGCGTGAGCCCGTCGTCGGTCGCGGTGCCGACCAGCGTGAACGGCAGGCCTCTTTCCATCGCCACGATGCGTACGCGGCGCACGAACGGCGACGTTGTCGTTCCGTAGAGCGTGAACATGGGGACCTCAGGTGACCAGCGGGCCTTCGTTCTTCGGCAGGATGCGCAGGACCTCGGACGGCACGGTGAGCCCCTCGGACAGGAGGAACGTCGCGTAGCGCGCGAGGTTCACATAGTTGCCGTCGGAGGCGACGTTGCGGATCTCGTGGGCCGGCGCGCCGCGCGCGATGGCCTCGCGCACCGCCGGGCTCACGAGCAGCAGTTCGTAGACGCCGGCGCGACCCTTGAATCCCTCGCCGCGACACTGGGCGCAGCCCTGCCCCTTGTAGAACTTGGTACGGCCTT
>Ga0194129_10002252_pt1 | contig 29346 bp, 29 predicted proteins | sample TA2KigCa35mmetaG_FD_150862 | JGI IMG/M metagenome (GOLD analysis project Ga0194129, IMG submission 150862) | Freshwater microbial communities from Lake Tanganyika, Tanzania - TA2015038 Kigoma Deep Cast 35m | ecosystem: Environmental > Aquatic > Freshwater > Lake | place: Tanzania: Lake...
AAATTTATAGAAAACAATTTTCTTGAAATTCGTAGAAAATATTTATAAAAAATAATAATAATACTAGGTAATTTTAATAAAAACACCAACTAATTATAGCAAGTAGCATTTTTTGAGTTGCGTTGGTGTCTAACTTTTATAGTATTTATGCTAAAATTTGTAGAAAACAATTTTCTTTAAATTTGTAGAAAATATTTATAAAAAAAATTATAAAAATATTACAATGATTTATTTATTTAAAAATTGAAGTAATTGTGTATTGATATTTTTTATAATATATGGATACATCACAAAATACTCAATCACTAACAATTGTAGAAACTTTTGTTGGTGCTGGAGGTGCACATTTAGGATTTAAAAAAGCAGGTTTTAAATCTCTATTAGTTAATGATATTGATAAAGATACTATAGATACATTAATTAATAATAATGTAATAGATGAAGATAAATATCTTCTTTGTCCTATTGAAGATATTGATGAAGATTTAATTAAGTCTAAAATTGGTAATCTACAAGTTGATGTACTATTTGGAGGTATTGTTTGTAAAGGGTTTTCATTAGCAGGTGTTAGAAATCCATTTGATATACGCAATTATCTTTATAAACACCAATTAAGATTAGTTGAAATATTAAAACCAAGAGTTAGTGTTATTGAAAATGTAACTGCTATTAAAAATATGATATTATATGAAAATTGTCAAGAAACCGTGAAAACATTTGAAGATTATACTAAATTAAGTGATGCCAATAAATTATTAAATGGAGAAAAATCAAGTAAAAGAAAAAATAATGAAGACTATAGTAATTTAAATGTATTAATAACTCAAAATAAAAAATTAATGGAACAATTATTAGTGAGTATTGATAAATATAAATATTCTGTTTTAGATGATATTAAAAAACTATATCTAAAATTGGGTTATCGTTTTTATGAGAAAATTTTACAAACGGATAAATATGGTGGATATACAAATAGAAAAAGAATTATTATGGTTGCAGTTAGAAATGATATTACTAAAGAATATGTTTATCCACAAGAATTAAATACTAATTATACATTAAATGACGCTTTAAGTTTAATAGACTATCACGGTATTAACAATCCAACCGTCGATGAAGATAATAAACCTATGAATCATAACGAAAAAACAGTTAATAGATTTAAACATATACCTGAAGGATTGAATATTGCCCAAGTTGTTGATGATTTACCTGATGAATTAAAAATAAGTGCTTTCTATTCTAGAGGTAATACACAACGATTACATAGAGATCAACCAGTACCTACACTTGTTCCTGGACATAGCAATTTTCCTATACACCCATTTGAACATCGTTCTATTACTGTTCGTGAAGCCGCAACTATTACTGGATTTCCCATAGACTATAAATTTATAGGATCTCATAGTTCAAGATGTGTACAAATTGGAAATGCTGTTCCTGTTCAATTATCATATCATATTGCTCTTTCTATTAAACAATTATTAGAATAAAAAAAACATTGGTTATTATTTTCTCTATTTTTTTGTATTTAGGGTGGACTTAAACCACGATCCACAAAATACTTCCGCATTCTCTCAAACTCTTCCAACATGAATAATGATGGATCTTTGTTGCATTTCCTATCATTACATCTGCTGCAAAGTGCATTGCCGTTTGATAAGATAGACTCGCCTCCTTTTTCTCTCGGCATAAAGTGATCCACTTCTAACTTTCCCTTGTAGCCACACAATTCACACTTGCCATCAGCGCGCTTCAAGATCTCCTTCTTGTCCTTTTCGCTAAAAGAATGGCATTTGGTTGAACCAGAAAATTGCTTATATTTCTCTACATTCAACCTGAAAGGTCCGTCCTTTTTCCCAGTCAGATTGTCCCAGCAATCGTCGTATTTCTCGGTGCGGATTTGTTCCAATTTTCTTCCAGGATCTCCAAACAGAGAGGCACTCCCATCTGGATTTTTCTTTGCTCCACTCTTCGTTGCCCAACCAACACCACCATCTGCGGTCACTTTCGTGTTACAGTAGGCCTGTACTTGGGGCTGTGTCCAATAAGAACTGGTATCTTGTTCCAAGAGAAACATCTTGAAATAGTAAACAAGAGACCCATTCATTGGTTTTGGAAACATCTTGTTAACAGAATCAATGTATTCTTTTTGCCTAACGGCTTCTTCTTCAGTCATGATTATCCTTTAATAACAGGCGTATTGATAATATTCTACCAAAAGTGGACTACCATCAATTTTTTTTTCATATTAATAGCACGATTTTTCATTTCATTTATGAATTCAAAAAAAAAATCTACATTAATTTTTTTTATTAATATATCTAGATATTACTTATAACTATAATATGTCAAAATCGCGATATGCTTTCAAATTTCAAAAATTCGCATCAGAGCTTCATTCTTCCAATCTTCTATAAGTCTGCCGATTTCTGGAGGATTGTCTTCATTTTTCCTCACACCCATCGCTTTTCGTACCTGAGCAATTTTCTTCTCCAGCTTTGCTTGCTCTTCCAACATCATTGATTTTCGTTCTTTAACTTTCTTCTCGAATTCTTCTTGAGCCTTTTTTTTCCCTTTTTGACGAGCCAAAATTGCTTCTGCCTTTTTTTCTCGCTTTAATTTGATGGCGGCACGAGCCGCTGCTAAGCCATCAATGGAATTACCCTGGTTATTTTCTGGATTTATAGTATTTTCAACATTCATCTTGGTGCAATCGTAGGTTTCCATTCATATCACCAAAGATTTTGGTTAGGTTTCAATTTTTTTTTTCTAACAAACTACCGAAATTAACATTAAAAATATCTTCTTCCCCCCAAATTACATATCAACCTAGACAGAAACAAACTACAATATATCATAAGATATTATAATTAGTTCTAACTCAATAGATATTAGATAGATCTAATCATATAAAAAAAATGCTCATTACGAGGCTTGAACTCGTGACCTTGGGCACATAAGACCCACGCTCTAACCAACTGAGCTAAACGAGCTAATGTGTAATCAACATTCTAGTAAAATGAGTTAGTTAATATATGGAAAATTGTAATGATAGTCTGCTTACCTGTGATCCCACTAATAATTTGTTTTCTTATGTGTAATTACTAGGTTATTATCCTAATAATTACTAATATACCAACGACAGGTTTCGATCCTGTGTCCTCCGGCTCATAAGGCGATAACCATCCTCAAAACGACCCTTGACAGGTATTAAAGTAGAAGACGGTGTTTTACGGCGCGCTTCCTCTGCGCTACGTTGGTTTTACTATTATAATCTTTTTACAGATTACAATATCTTATTAAAACAGGAATACTTATCAATTTTTTTTTTACACATCTTCTATTTATTACCTAATTAAAATCAAATGTTTATATGGTGACAACTAAAAAACAAATTTACATCAAGCAGTGCTCAAACCTGCGCATCCTGAGATATTTGGAGTTAAGTCTACCGCGTTAGACTACCATAAAATTGTTTGTAAAAAAAATACGGAGAACTGGGTTTGAACCAGTGACCTCGGAGTTATCAGTTCCGCGCGCTTCCGCTGCGCCATCCCCGTTTAAGCCTTGGCGCGAGTTTCGATCTCGCATAGTGAGGTGGATCAGACCTACTTGTTTCCGTAACCAAGGTGAATGTGCTAATCTACAGGTTGTTATCCTATATGATTGCTAAGATACCGGCAACAGGTTTCGATCCTGTGACCTCGGAGTTATGAGCCCCGCGCGCTAGCCACTGCGCCATGCCGGTTAATAATATGTCTTAAAAAGGTTGTTATCCTATATAAGACTTGGTGCCGATAGTAGGTTTCGATCCTACGACCTCTCTGTTATGATCAGATAACCATTCGCAAATCGGACCTTGAAGGTCAAAAAGAGAGCAAACGGTGTTAAGCGCTCTTCCACTGAGCTATACCGGCTTGTTGCCAATCACTAGGTTATTATCCTAGTAATGACTTAGATGTCCACGGTAGGTTTCGATCCTACTTATCTCCAGGTTATGAGCCTGGCGCGCTTCCTATTTCGCCACGTCGACTTATTGTAATCATTAGGTTGTTATCCTATATGATTGCTGGTACCGGCGAGGTGATTCGAACACCTGACCTCGGAGTTATGAGCCCCGCGCGCTCCCTCTGCGCCACACCGGTTTTTGATACTGGATACAAGCGTTGATCTTGTAACTTGGGACGCAGATGTCCCACGTGTTGCCGTTTACACTAATCCAATTTTGCTCATCATCAGGTTGTTATCCTATATGAAAGCTAATGTGCCCTCGGTGGGTTTCGATCCCACGACCTCCTAGTAATAAGCCAGATAACCATTCCCATGCGGACCTTTTTTTTTAAAGTCTAATAGTTGGAAACGATAGCGCTCTTCCACTGAGCTACAAGGGCTTGAATTTGCTAATCATCAGGTTGTTATCCTATATGATTGCTAAGATACCGTCAGTAGGTTTTGATCCTACGACCTCAGGATTATGAGTCCTGCGCGCTGCCTCTGCGCCATGACGGTTTGTCCCCATCCTCGTCCTATTATCTATACTCCCTACTACATTTGTCAATTTTTTTTTTCTATAAGTTACCATAAATCATCTTAGATTATATTAGACCAACCTATAAAATTGATTATATTTATAAAATAAAAATAAATATAATCTATGATGATTTATGACTACCTATAGGGAAAAAATTTGATAATTATAGCCTATTTTTTAGGTTAATAGGTAATTATTGCGAAAGTCAGAAAGATGTCAGAAAAAGAACAAACAGATAATAAACCAAATACTGTTTCCGCAGCAGCAGTTCCATGCTATGTGTGCAATACGTGTGGAAATACCATCTCATCTGATTTGGGTGGCTACACAGTGCACTACACGGACTTATCCAACCCAGAAAATGGGAAAATTGAGTGCGAAGATTGCTGTCCACCGTCTCCAAATACGCTGAAGTGGATTGCTCAGTATGAAAGAGAACAAGCCGAAGAAGCAGCTCAGTATGAAAGAGAAGAAGCTAGGCGGAATGAAGAAGATGGATACTCGTCCGTCGATTACCGCTTGAACGACGACTATGATCCTGACTACGACCCTAACTACGACCATGCCTTCAACTGTCCGTGCAATTCCTACGATTGCCGTCAGTTTATGACTACAATTTATGGTCGCAACTACACGGAATACGACCACTCTGAAGAAGCCAGTTAAGCTGCCAAGAAGGTAAGCGAGGTAAGTATTTTTTTATTCAATTTTATACATCTTATTATAGTTTATGTTTTCGTGTATATTCTGTTTTTTTGTTGATCTATAAGCATATTCAAAATAATTTTTATAATTTTCAGGTTTTACTTTTTCTATTGATGCAACAACTTTCATTTTTTTCCTAAAAGTTACCATAAATCATCATAGATAATATTCATTTTTTTTGTTTTAACATTTCAAAAATATATAAATATAATTGAATAGTTTTATTTATATAACTAAAATGGCATTTATCCATTATAGTGGAATAGGTTGTAAAGAATCTTAAATACATTCTATTCAAGAGTTTTTAGATATTATGAAACACGCTCCATCTCATTATTATGAAATGACTTCTTTAGGATTTGATATGGAATATAAAACATATTTACTACCTGATGATTTTATAAACTTTACATTAGAAGAATGGATAGATTATACAGGCGCTCAATATTATGACAACGATAATTTTATAGGGTGTACTCAAATTGGTGTTTAATATGTATAAATACTAATTTTATATATAATATTTTATTATTATACAAAAAAAATAAAATAGAATATATTTTTATCTGAAATCTACAATAATATATAAAAAAAATAATTTGCATCAAGCAGGGTTCGAACCTGCGCATCCTGAGATAGTGGGGCTTAAGTCCACCGCCTTAGACCACTCGGCCATTGATGCTAGTACCACCCACAGGTATCGATCCTGTGCCTGCCTTTTAATGATAAAGAGATAACCATCCGCTATTCGGACATTTCTGTCATAAGTTTGCAGACGATAAACTGCCCTCCATGGGAGTGGTTTATGCATATCATCAGGTTGTTATCCTATATGATTGCTAAGATACCGGCAACAGGTTTTGATCCTGTGACCTCGGAGTTATGAGCCCCGCGCGCTTGCCTCTGCGCCATGCCGGTTTATTGTAATCACTAGGTTGTTATCCTCGTGATGACTAAGTAGTTCCCTCGACAGGTTTCGATCCTGTGTCCTCCGGCTCATAAGGCGATAACCATCCTCAAAACGACCCTTGACAGGTATAAAGTAGAAGACGATGTTTTACGGCGCGCTTCCGCTGCGCTACGAGGGATTTGCTAATCATCAGGTTGTTATCCTATATGATTGCTAAGATACCGGCAACAGGTTTCGATCCTGTGACCTCGGAGTTATGAGCCCCGCGCGCTTACCTCTGCGCCATGCCGGTTTATTGTAATCACTAGGTTGTTATCCTTGTGATCACTGATTCCCCCAACAGGTTTCGATCCTGTGACCTTCCGCTTATAAGGCGATAACCATCCTCAAAACGACCCTTTACAGGTATAAAGTAGAAGACGGTGTTTTAGACGCTCTGCCGCTGAGCTATAGGGGATTATTGCATATCATCAGGTTGTTATCCTATATGATTGCTAAGATACCGACAATAGGTTTCGATCCTATGTCCTCTGAGTTATGAGCCCAGCGCGCTGCCTCTGCGCCATGTCGGTTTATTGTAATCACTAGGTTGTTATCCTCGTGATGACTAAGTAGTTCCCTCGACAGGTTTCGATCCTGTGTCCTCCGGCTCATAAGGCGATAACCATCCTCAAAACGACCCTTGACAGGTATAAAGTAGAAGACGATGTTTTACGGCGCGCTTCCGCTGCGCTACGAGGGATTTGCTAATCATCAGGTTGTTATCCTATATGATTGCTAAGATACCGACAATAGGTTTCGATCCTATGTCCTCTGGGTTATGAGCCCAGCGCGCTGCCTCTGCGCCATGTCGGTTTTTCCCCATCCTCGTCCTAATATATATCATCCCTGCTACACTTTTCAATTTTTTTTTTCTAATGTTTCCTCAAGTCAACATTGGATATATACATTTTGGTATTTTAGTGAATATTACATCATAAAGAGCATTGCTTATTTTTGTATAAAATTATTTATATAAAATTTTGTATTAATTTGTTATTTTTTTAAAAAATATACAAGTTGTCAAAAAGCTATAGAAGTTAGATTCAATTTAATCCTATATTATTTATAATTTCATTATATTAATGTTTATATACACAAATAAAAATTTTATTAATAACTTCTTGTTAAACTAATAAAATATTTAATTTTATATGAAAACTACATATTATAACTGACACTGTAAGGGTTAATATTTCAAACAACGATTTTTATCGTATTAAAAATGATGTATCTATTATTTTACCAAGTTTTAATTTTTCAAGAGTTAAATTGCATAAGTTCTATTATTTGAACACTTTGACGGCGCTGTGTAAGTTGACGACGGCGTTTAATAATTAAAAACAATATAATTGACACTACTACTACAATACCAAGAGTTGTTCCAACTGATACAGCTACAATAGTTGAAGTTGATAATGTAGGTGTTGAGCTATCCAACCTTGGATAGCCGGCATCAACCGCTGCCAATATAGCCATACGGTCATACAAACAAACTGGCATAGATGGACTAGTTCTTGACATAACACACTGCACTTCATTGTTTGACGTGTCACAATTGAAAACTTTTTGAGAATATTTGGACACTTCACAATCTGGATCCCAAGCACCACATTCACAATCACACCCATCTTTTGATCCATAGAAAAGAGGATTACACGTCCATGTTGTTGGAACATCATCGCGAGTATAAGTCTTCGTATAATTGCCCCAAGGTGATCCATCAATATTGGTATCATTTGAAAAAAAGAATTGTGGATGATGAACTGCTACTCCTGATTGAATTTGTATTAGCTTTCTATCACTTAGAACTTCGTGGCGCAAAGCACAAATCGGTTGATTCAATGGTCCTGGAATACAGATATCATCATTATTTGGACAATTTATTGACACCGCCTCAAATGAATCACAATCTGGATCAAAAGCCCCACAGTTGCAATGACATCCATCCCCAGACCCATAATGTTCAGGTTTACAAGTCCATTCCAAAGGTATTTCTGGTCTATTTTTCAAACTTAATTTGGTTCCCATATCACTCGGACGAACTCCTAGATTACGGTATAGGTATGTTGAATAAGCACAAGTAAAAGTCCAGCACACATTGTTTCTTCCAATTCTTGGAGTCCATGACCATGTGGTTGGATCACAAGTAATTGATGATAGACCTCCGGCTATAAGACCATATTGGGCTGTATTCCATCCACCACCTACCAATGCTGAAATTGTGGAGCGTTCCTGTTGAGCTGTAGCCGCCTTAGCTACTCTACCTTGTAATTCACCAATAAACCATGATGAACATCTGTATACACCACCTGGATTTTGTGATTCATCTCTAAGTGTTCCTCCATTACCATTTTCATATCCAATATCGTTCCATTGCGTAAAAGGAACACGAATACCACAATTTCCAGCTTGGACACAGGAATAATCCATTTGAACCCAAGTATGAAATGGTATAGATGTGGAACGACAAATTTTAGCACCATCAGCCAAAGAAGATGAAGGTATGCCAATATAGAAAAATAACAGCGCAAAAATTGCAGCAATGAATTTCATGATATAAGATATAAAATATTATAAGATTTTATATATTGATCAAAATTACTAATTTACTAAAATTTAGTCACAATTTTATCATTTATAATAGACTTTTACATAACTAAAGATCTATAAATACTAAATCCATATATTTATAGACATAATAGTAATATATAACAACACACCCTATATATTTATAGATGATTTGAAGAAATCTATAGAAAAAAAAATTGATGGCTATGGTGAGGCTTATTGATAACAGTTACAAGCAAAGCATGACTACTCAAGGACACAATAACACTATGAGACTTCGTGGCGGAATGCAAGTCTTTGTCAAGACACTCACTGGCAAAACAATCACTCTTGAAGTTGAAAGCTCAGACACCATTGACAATGTAAAAGCCAAGATACAAGACAAGGAAGGAATTCCCCCTGATCAGCAGCGCCTCATTTTCGCTGGCAAACAACTTGAAGACAATCGCACTCTCGCCGACTACAACATTCAGAAAGAGAGCACTCTTCACTTGGTTTTGAGACTTCGCGGCGGAATGCAGGTCTTTGTCAATACCAGTCTTTTCGCCATATCCTCACCTCAAAAAGCCGCCTATCAACACTTTCTCTAACGCCGCAGATACTCTGGCTCTGCCACCCCTGGAAGTAGTAGGCCGGTCAATACAATCATTGGTAAAACAATCACTCTTGAAGTTGATAGCTCAGATACCATTCAAGATGTCAAAGCCAAAATTCAAGACAAGGAAGGAATTCCCACTGAACAGCAGCGCCTGATTTAGGCTGGCAAGCAACTTGAAGACAATCGCACTCTCGCCGACTACAACATCCAAAAGAGATCACACTTCACTTGATTATGTGAGTTTGCAGCAGCAAAGAAAGGGGATCATGTAAATATTGGAAAAAATCATCATCACATCGCAATGGTGCATAAAGGCACTGGAGCAACAGTAGTCTGAGTGGCGCAGACGGTAAGCGCGCAGTGGGGAAGCTAATAAGCACCACTGAGGTCGTTGGTTCGATTCCAACCTCGGACAATATGTCAAGCTGGACAATAAACGCAGCAAATTTTAACTGTGTTAGCTCAGAGTGAGAGCGCTCGTAAATAGTAGTATAAAAAAAAAGAGAATCTCTTTTTTTTTATTAAACTACAAAACAAATGAATATCTTATTATATTCAAATTACTAATGTTTGTTATTAGATTAGACAGAATTTTCAGTAAATTAGTCTATATCTTTGTTTGGGTCTAAACTTCTAATTATGTATATACAATACATAATTTTTAGATATTGATGCCAATCTTTTAGACGAAAATTACCAAATAGATAAAACGCCATTAATGATTTCTATATTCTACAACTATTTTTTTTTGTATTGTCTGTTTACAATCAATCCATAGTATCAAGTTTATTGGTGCCTTTTATGTATAAAAAAATTGATAATATTCTATAACTATGTAATTTTAAATAGAATATGTCAATTGTTTATGTTGTTCTTGAAAATGGGAAACTATACCCTAATATTTATAGCACCTATGAGTTAGCTCGTGAAGCAGTCCTTACAAAATATGCTGATGTATTGGAAGAAGAACGACGAGACTGCGCTGACTGCGATTGGGTGACTATGGCATCTCAGGTTGATGTCGAGGAAAACACAGACACATCAGGGCAAACAACACTTTACGTGGAGAAGGAGATATACATTACTATACAACGTTATACTGTTCCAAAATAATTTCAGTCTGAACAGCAGCGTGTCATTTTCGCTGGCAAACAGCTTGAAGACAATCGCACTTTCGCCGACTACAACATTCAGAAAGAGAGCACTCTTCACTTGGTTTTGAGACTTCGTGGCGGAAATTAACGGAAAAACAAAAACAAAAACAAAAACAAAAACAAAAACAAAAACAAAAACACACAGAGAATCTTGCTAATCTCTTTTTTTTATCTATTGGTATTTAAATTAATTGCTACAACATTTGTCATCCTAGAATTCATTAAAATATTATATCATTTATTATTTTATAGCATGTACATATTTGTTATTTTTATTATACAAAATTACACAACAACTTCAAATTATTTCATATAAATTTTATCTTTACTCTAAAAATTATTCACACTATACAAGATATTGAAACAAATGAATTTGATAGATTAGATTTTTATAAATACTTTTCTTGTATTTATAATAATAATCAATTAGTTTAGAATAGGATCTTTAGTAAAAAAAATTGAAAGCCTATGCGATTAGTGTAGTATTAGATCGACCCAGCCAACATCTATGCAGACATCAAAAACCAGTCATAACACCCTTACTAAAAAAAAAGAACGCAAACCAGATTACACTGCATACTGGAAAATCGTTTGGCGTGCTATATCCCTGAATAAACAGAAGACATTGAGTCAAATCAAGAACAATTAACAAATACATTAGACTATTTCTAATGTTTTTTTTATAAAACATAAAAAATTGATAAAACCTATGATTTTCCAATATAAAAAAGACTAACCTCAAATGCCTTGGAAGTATCCAAAAAAAAATAATAGAGATCCCAAACAGATTAGGCGTTTAAGGCAATCTCAATGGCAAAATCGCCGAAGGGAAGACCTAATAAAATTAGTGTCAAAAAGTATAACATCTTGTGCGAGTCATGAATCCAGATTAGAAGGAGACATTGCCATTTGTTCAAGAAACGTTAGAGAAATCGCCAACATTATCACTGGCAATATCTTAGATGAAAAATATTTAAAACGTTTCTTATTTGAAAAAATATCAAATATCAGCACTTCAATGCCATTTCTACATAGCAAACTGATTAACTACTCTCAAAAACATCAAGAAGAGATTGAACCTATCATTAACAAATGGAGTTGTCCATTTTTTGTTGAATGTTTTCAATATGATTTTCATTTCTGTAGACATAATTTTCAAGATTTTAAAATTGCATCAGACTGGTCCGAGGAATATTCACAATATTATAAAAGTGAATGTCAAAAACATCCTAATGTCTTACAATGGTATTTTTCACTGTACAAAGAATGGCACAATGAACGAACTTGGAACTCACAGTTTCATTTTTATGGTTGGATAACAAACAAAAAAAAAGAGATTCCGATACCTCTTCCCTGCCAAAAAGGGTTTCGCTGGTATAATGTAGATGTTTTATTACAACACGTTTTCAGTAACATCATCGAAAAATATGAAACAGACCTACCAGTTCAACCAACGATTTATGATGTTGCATTTTCAAACTACTTTTCAACGATTAGGATGAATTCTAGACTGGGTAGAGGTGCTTTGCGAATAGATTTTCAAAGTAATATATCTAAATGTTTTCCATTTCCAGACAGAATTGTTATTACTAAAATACGATATCTAAGATTATTATCACTCAATAGTATGATAATATTACTATTAAATAAATGGGTGAGTAGTATAGGCACAATTCTATCAATTCACAGGGTTTTTTCAAAAATGCTATTACGCTATCTTTCAGGAGGTGAATATTTAATATGCGTGAATAGCATCTTCAGCAGCTTCCCACAATATTGGCATAGACGGTATCATAGAAAATTTTAAATTTTTTAATAATAACCGGCAATATGGTATTTATTATTTTTATTTTTAGGTTTAATTGAGTAGTCTATTTTTTGCCAACCTGTTGCCCAAAAAATTAATATTTTATAATCAGTATTTATTGCGTTTTGAACACATTTGTTTATAGTTTCAATAAAATATTCATCATTTATCTCTTCATTACAAACCATTGCATCATTATGCGTATTTTCTATTAATTCTTGAGTATTTAACCATTTTTTATTAAACCACTTAAAATACATTAAAATATATTTCAATTTCCATTTAGAATAATATTCGTTTAAATTAGGTGTTTTTGCGATATGCATATATCTTTCTACAGTATATTTAGCCATTTCATATAAATGCTGATTGCCAACTTTTGTAGCAAAAAAAGCAACACACGGTTTTTTATTATGTAAGACATAATATTGCTCATGCTTTACAATTTCTTCAATGCCTTTAATATAATAATTATCTAAATCACTATAAATACCACCATATTTATGTAGTATTAAAAAACGTAATAAGTCACATTTTTTTACATTATATTTATAATTATTTACATCATCATAATATTCTTTAAAAATACCACCATATTCATCAATTAATTCTTGCGACATCTGATCATCCCATAACCTTATTTCAAAACCATCTTTTTCTAATGTTTTAAATCTATTATAACAAGTAAGATATTTAACATTCTCTTCTAATTTTTTACCAGTGCCAAAATCAATGTAAATAAGATGTATTATTTTGGGAATAAGATTCCCCCCTATATAATTTTTTTTTATTGATTTTTTATTGATTAGTTTATTTAATTTTCTATAACTATTCTTTTTCATATATAATATTTACATATATTATGTATCTACATACTTTCTAAATATTTTTATTAAAATAAAATTAATTTAAACTTGTTATTTTTGCATTTGTTTAATCAAATATCAACATAAATTTTTGATTACAATAGTATTAAATCTATTTATGAAACACTAGTATGCTTAATAATCATTTTAGACTTAAAAAAAATTCTTTAAAATTTATTGGTATAACTTTTAAATTTAGAAATTAGCAAAAAAAAACCTAAGCCTTGTTCTAATCACTTTATTTCTTTTAGTTTACTAATCTTATCAAGACCGTCCACAGTGATAACATGAAGGATAAAAGATACCTCTATTAATATCATCTTGCTGCCTTTGTAATAATCCAATCATTTGCTTCACTTTTTGTTTTTTTATTTTAAATTTAAATTCTCTTTCATCAAGTATTGAACTAGTAAGACGTTGTGTTTGATATAACTTAACTTGCGCATCACCTAATGATTCCCATTCTGACTCCAAGTTTTCTTTCTCAAACGAATTCTCTCTACGCTTAAGTTCTTGCTCCTTTTCATCAATCATTTTCCGATATATATCTTGTTTTGCTTGTCTTTCTGTCAAAAGCCGTTCTCTTTCAATGAGTCTCTGTTCTCTCTCGTTAAGGTCATTCTCCCTAGTGGATAGTTCTTTAGTCATTTCAGGTGTATATGGATCTATTATAATTTTATAAATATAAAAAAATCTATTTTTTTTATACCATTGCTTTACAAGTAATAACTAATACCTGAAGTTGACATAATACACTTACATTTTATACTATATAAAAACCCTAATTCTAAGGTCTGATAAACAAATTTTTTAGTTAAACTCATCATTCAGACCCACAATAGCAACATGAACCAAAATGACTGTGGTTATTATGATCATCACGTTGAGCTTGAATGCTCTGTTGCAAATTTTTCATTTGTTGTTTTTTCAACCGTAATTTCTTTTCTTTTTCATCAAGTGCCAACGATCTCATTCCAAATTCTGTTTGATTTGCCTTGTCCTGATCTTCTTCTAATTGTTCCCATTGCTGATCCAAGTCTTCTCTATCAAATTCTTTCTCCCAAACGTTGAGACCTTGCTCTCTTTCTTCTAGTATTTTCTGATATTTGTCTAGTTCTGCTTCATTTTCTAACAATAGTCGTTCTCTTTCCTGTAATCTCTTTTCTCTATCTAATAAGTCTTGAACGATATCAATGGACTCTGTTGAACCCTCTTTTGACATTATAGATATTTTATTATAATTTTATTGGTATTTATCATTTTTTTTTAAGGAGTTTTTATCCAACTTATTTCTATAGTGCTAAAGACTGACTTATACAAACTATTTATTCTTAGACCATAATTATAGTATTTTAACTAAATTACAAATTTCTATATTTTGTATCAATAGATTTGCAAACATTTTTTAAAAACAAACAACATAACTAAATGAGATTTTGCCTAAAAAACCACATATTTTACAATATATAAATTTATGAAAATAATCTAATTATTTAAACTAAAACGAAATGGTTTACTCAAATCAGTATATATATTTAATGTTCCATAAATTGGATTATCTATAAATCTATTATTATATTCTATAAAGGATGGATGTTTAACAATTTTTTGTAATTCAATAAATGCTCCATCAACATTATAAATAGTCTCATCACTTATTAATATATTTTCAGGACCAAACATATTATGTTCAAATTCAAATAATTTATTATCAATTAAATTTTTAAACATATTTAAATATTCTATATCAGGCAGATCACTAAAATCTGTATTTTTTTTTAATGTTAATAAAACACGCAAATCTGCTGTTTTATTTCTATTTGTTAAAGCAACATAATTTGTATCAGGTGTTGGATTTTCAAATATACCATCTTTAATATGCGTTGATGATATTTTATATCCACTTTTATCACCACATTTATTTATACATACACGATTTGTGAAATCGATATTTTGATTATCATTCTTACAAACAATACTCATAATATTTTGAGTGTTATGAATAAATGCAGAAAATTTTTTACAATCAATCCAAGATCTACCATAATCTATAATAACAGGTATATAAAAAGATTTATAACTATAGTTATCACCGTTTGTGTTTATAAAATTGATATTAATACTTTTATCAAAAGGCATTTTTATTAATAAAATATTACTTAAATGTAGATCATTATGTGTAAAATTATCACTGAATAACGACAATGAATAATAGATTAAATGTAATATAGATATTAATGAAGGTATATATTCCAGAGTTACACTTTTAAATTTAAATATTTTTTTATCATTAACTATTTTTTTTTCTTTTTTTTCTAATAAAAAATCATAAACATACTCATCTAAATTACTTAATGATGATATGTATTGAGTAATTAAAAATGAATTACTATTATTCATACAACCAAGTTTAATAAAATCTTCTATATTTGATTTATCAACTATATTAATATTATCTGAAAAATTATTATGTAAATAAAAATAGGAAATTGAATCTTTTAATAAGTTAAATACTTCTTTATTTTCCCAATATCCACATAAATATGTTCTGGAAAAACAAGGTGTATATTTTACAAATTCATTTACACAAATTCCTACTAAATATTCGTAAAAAAGACTATCAGCATTTGTATTTTTAGAAGATTTCATTATTAAAGGAACATTTATATCATTATAATTATATTCAATTTTATGAACAATTCCGTTAGATGAAAATGATCCAATTTTTATAAATTTTTTTTTATAATTATTTAAATCGGAGATATTAACAATATTAAATAAACTATAGTATTCAATACCACCATATTCTTTTATTAATTGTTTCATAAAATATGTTTTATCTATCATAATATTTGGTTTTGGAAAATTTTCTAATGCGTGTTTTAAAAACCGATTCATATATATATATATTATTTTTAAAAATAGTTTAATCTTTCTATTTCAAAAGTGGTGGTTTTAATATCTAAAAATTTACCAATGTCTTCTACCAATTGTCTTATATAAAATCCTGAACTTACACTAATGGTTATTTCTAAAATTTGAAATAAATATTTATCTATATATTCTAAGTTTTTCCATTTTTGTATTATGTAATTTTGATTAAAATTATTATACAAATTTATAGTATTAATACGATTTATTGCGGTTTGTCGTAAATCGTTAAATGTAATACAATCTAGCTTACCAATAGTATACTCATATATTTTTTTCTCAAATGCAGGTATTTGTATCTCATTTATTCTTTTATTTTTAGTCCACCACCATAATGGATTGATTATTCCATCACTATTACTAACACGATAACTACTATAAATTGGTAATTTTTGAATATAATTTTTTTTTAAATTTTCTAAGAGTTCTATTATTTTTACTACATCAATAGTTTTATCTATAGATATAATAGGTTTTCCCAATAAGTCTAGACTATCTGTTTCAATTCCGAAAATAATTTTAAATCGATATATTTTATTACGATTATATAGATTTTTTGCTAATTTACATTTTTCATTTAATAATATATGTTGAATTCCATGAGCTAATGGGTCAAGCCTTCCAACAAAACAACCCTTTTTTGCCGCTGTTTTTTGTATGACAATATCTACAATTTCTTTAGGTGTCATTCCTATTGGTTTATATACCATTAATTCCTCATCATTTAAAATTTTATTTTTATGTATTTCTATATCTTCAAGTTTTAACATTTATTGTCAAAATATTTTTAATAAAAATATATCAATTTTTATATCATTACAACGAAACTATTTATAATATACTTATATTCTTGATTTCGTTTTAATGTAATAATTATATCCAAAATACTAACTCAAATAGTAACTGTATTAGTCTATTTTTAAAAACATACCTATAATTGATTTATTGAAAAGTAAATTATTTCTATAAATTAATAATTAAAATAACACAAATATTTGTCAATAAATTCATTTTATATGTGCTGATACACATATAAATGCTATATGGAAAAAAATCATATAGTGATAATATATTAAATTAAAAAATGTATTAATTTTTTATTAAAAGAAAAATACTATAATAAAATATAGATAATGCCTGGTGGCACTTTACAAATATCAGCATATCACGTGGATGGACCTGATTTTACAACTACAAATCCAAATATCACATATTTTAAATCCGTTCATAAAAGATATACAAATTTTTCTATTGAAAATATTTTAGTTAATTTTAATAGTTTTGATGATGCAAATTTTAATGAAAAAATGAATTTTAATTGTAAACTAGATAACATTGGGCATCTTCTAAATAATGTATATTTATATATAGATGTTCCTACATTTTTTCAAAATGATATTTTAAAAATTAAATGGATAGATGACATTGGCATAAATATCATAGACAATATTTCTCTTAGTATAGGTGGTGAAGTTATACAGTCATTTAGTAATGATTGGATTAATATATACTATAAAAGATATCTTACATATGAAGAGTATCTATGTTCGAAAAAAATGATAAATATTTATGATTCTCCTTATCCCCTAAAATATTTAAACACACATAATAAATTATATGTATATTTACCTTTTTATTTTTCAAAACAAAACGGATTAAATATTCCATTAATGAATTTAAAATATCAAGATATCATGATCAATTTAACACTTAAACCTATATCTAACTGGTTCACTATTATTGAACAAAATAGAAATAGTCCATATTTTGGAAAGAGAATAAAACCTTATGGAGATTATATAACATTAATTAAAAATAATATAGACAAAACTAGAGGAGAGGCTTTTTATTTTTCATTAGAAACACATGTTATTTTTTTAGAAAAAGATGAACTTAATAAATTAACTTACTCCAAACATGATTATTTAATTGAAAATATAAGTGAGATAATTATTGATGATGTAACAACTATTGACACATTTGTTAAATTAAATCAAAGGCTCCCAATTAAAGAGATTTGGTTAGTAGCAATGAGAAATGATATATATTCAAGAAATTGTTGGGGACAATATTCAAATATTGAAAATGTTGATGAAGGCGATTTATCATTATCTAGAAATAATGTAGAATCAATATATACACCAAAACAATTTCTTTTACAATATTGGGATGATATAAAAGACAAAACAAAATCTATTTTATCAAAAAACATCATTAAAAGTGTAAAAATTATTATAGATAAACAAGATAGAACATTTGAATTATCTAACAGTTATTTAGCATATGTAAATCCATATCAATACAAACTAAATTATAATATTACAGAACAAATATATTACTATTCATTTTCATTAGATCCTTTACAATATCAGCCTACTGGATTTTGTAATATAGACCGGTCAACTGATTTTATATTGAAAATATCTCTAAATAATATTCCACCATTAAAACCTATTAATACTTTTTTAATACAAACAATAAATACTCCAGCACATAAAGACGAATACAAACCATATAATAATGATGTTTTTGCTTGGAAATATACTTTTAAATTAATCTTAGTTAATTATAATATATTACGAATAAATAGTGGTATGGCAGATTTATTACTTAGAAAATGATTTTTCTGATCCTAACATTTTGTTTATTAGAAATTATTTTTTTACACCTTATGACATTTATAATGCGAATTATTATATAATTATATATATTATTATATATGATATGAGTTTAGAAGAAATAGTTGATAATATGAAAACCGACAAAAATACAACACACTCTTATTTACACTTTATCAAAAATTATTGATATCAAAAAAAAATACCGCTAAAAATGTATTAGAAGTTGGAATATATAATGGTGGAAGTATAAAATTATGGAATGATTTTTTTACAAATGCAAATGTTTATGCTATAGATATAATGAATATTAATGATGTTTGCGAATGTTTATAAAATAATGATAAAATTATATTACATACATCCAGTGACGCATACAATAATGATTTTTTTATTACTCATTTTTTAAATAAAAATATAAAGTGTGATTTTATGTTAGATGACGGTCCTCATACTTTAGAAAGTATGAAACAATTTATAAAATTATATTCACAAATAATGACTGACGATGGAATACTGATAATTGAAGATGTTCAATAATGGAATTGGATTGACATACTTAAAAATGAAGTTCCACAAAATTTAAAACAATTTGTCAAAGTATATGATTTAAGACACAACAAAAATCGTTATGACGATATTGTTTTTACAATTGACAAATTAAATTAGTTAAATTCATTACTATAATTAAAATGGTCGTTTTAAATATGCAGAAGTTAAACAGAAATTTTATCATAATGATAGGATTATTTACTATATATTTTATTAAGAATTATAATTGTTCCTAATAAAAAATAATCAAAATAAGAAACTTACATAGGCAATACCCTAGGTTGTAGTGTAGGATTGCTAAAAGGGTTAATCATTTTAGGTTGAACTGGTTTGCATTTAATAGCGCTAAAGTTAGTTGTATTAGTCAAAATTTTAGGAAAAAGATTATTATTTTGATGATTAAAATAATTAGGAGGACTTAAATTATCAGTGGGCATCAAAGTGGGGTTTTATATAATTATATAATATTTTATTTCTTTATATATTCAACCTATTTAAAAAAAAATACGTTGCTTATAAATAATTCATAATAATAATGTGATATTAACGACGAGAACCGCCAAAATTGGTTGTATTTCCTGAAAATATATTTCCAGTGGTTATATTAAATGTTAATTTAGCATCTGGTTTAGTGACACTGAAATCTAAAATGCGATTATCAGTGTTAGGCACGCAAATTTTAGCACAAGCATTATTATTTTGAATTTTAAGACAGTAACGAGTAACAGTAGTAGGGGTCATCAAAGGGGTTTTTTATATACTATTATTATATATTATTTAATTTGGTTTTACATAAAATTTATAATCATCTATTTTATCTCCTTCAGAATTATCAATTTCAAGTTTTTTATTTTCCTGTATTAATAAATATTCTTTTTTTGTTTCTTCATCATCCTTACTAATTAAATAATGACCTATATTTTCTTTGATTTGAATATTTGTCTTTTTATATAATTCTAATAAAGAATGTATATTATAATATTGAAGTTTATTAGAATCAGCACCTAATACATCACTTAAACGATAATCTCGCCCAATTACTCCAACCAAATAATATAGATTAGTTTGTTCTTGTTTTTTTTTTGACAATTCATATATCATCTCTAATTGTGGATTATGTTCTTTATTTTTATAAGTGTATAACATTAATATAGATATACTTTTAATAATATTCCCTCCTCTGTTAAGAATTTTACTAATAATATAATTTTTAATCAAAAATAATAATTTAAATTGTAAATATAAAATAGTCATTGAACCTATAGTGGAAACAATTGCCCCTGCTCCTGATTCAAATGTATTTATGATTAAACCTAATCCTAAAATAGATGCTATTGTTTTAAATTGATTAATAATCCAAGTGATTGCTTCAGATGATATATACATTAAAGCCAATTCACTACTTTCTTTTAAAAAATAGCAAAATATTATTACTTTTTCTTCTACTGTTAGTTTATCAAATTCAATGGGATTATATTCATTATCTATAGGCAATAATAGCATTTTTTGCTTCCAAACATTTTCAAATTTTAATGTATTTAAAATAATATCAAATAAAGTCTCTCCATTTTCGGATTTTTCATAAAATCGTAATAATTTATTATATGTGTATTTTTGTTCATCATATATACACGCTATATTTTTAAATCCAGTAGTCATAATATTTTGACGATGATTTCCATATTTAATAAAACTTGGATATGCGTGGGATACAACAACACGATAAGTATCAAATGCTCTTGTAAATATTGCATTTGTCTGTGATTTTAAAAAAAATCTCAATAAATCACTATATCCATTTATTTCTTTTTTTGCAATATCTATATCTAATCCTATGTTTTCACTAATATAATTTAAAACATATTTTTCAATAAATTTGTATATATTATGTTTTATAGATTTTTTAATAATTTGTTGATTTGTAATTATTTTACGACCCCACATCCCAAAATATATAAATATATAACTCTTATTCTCATCTAAATTTTCAAATTGACAATATTTCAAATCATTAACATTAGGTGGATTACTTTTTTTTAATTTATAAATATAACAAGTAAAATTCTTATTTTTAACACCTTGATTGTGAAGACACAGGTATTGATAACTATCTTTATCAGAGTTTTCCATATTTGTTTTACATTGTCTACAAGCTATAGAATATTTATCTAGAACCACTGATTTTAAGTATTCTTTTCCTTTTTCTATAAATGAACCTCCTGATGCAGTTGATACAGAACCTATCCAATTTAATAATTGGAAATGCTGAGTTGGCATATTAGGTAAAGCATATTGATCTTGTGATATATCTTCATCTGTTTCACCCATTTTTAAAAATCGCATACTTATATTTTCAGGTATAACTAATTTTATTGAGTTTTTTTTATAGTTAATCATTTCAGTATTGTCATTAAAAAAAATATCATAAGCACTATTACTCATTTCCCATAATATACCTGGTATGTAAAGTGTTTCACCTGGTTTGTTCTCACCTAAGGCAAATTGTATTGAATTAATAGATAGATTAAATTCTGGTTCTTTTGGTGGATTCCATTTTTCAACTTTAGGTCGTAAGCCTGCTATTTTTTTTTGAAAAAAACAGTTTTTTATAAATAAATTATTATAATTAATATTATTTATAGTATTAATTCTTTCTTCATTTATTTTTTTTGGCAAATTTGAAAGTATATTATATAAATCGCATAAATTATTTTCCTTGTATCCCAATATATATTTCATAAATATTTCTTGAATATCTAAATTGTCTCTAATCAACTTTAATTGATCCACATTTATAATTTCAGAGTAATGTGCAGAACTCATCGTAATATTTTCAAAATTTTTACAATAATGACAATTATTTGAACCTGTATTAATTTTTTCAAAACATAGACTATCATATGAATTATTGATTACAGATGTATCATCCATATATTATAAAATTATATTAATTTTTTATCAATAAGTATTTATTATTATAAATTATAAGGTTCTTGTATATATTGCATATTTGTTTCAATACTATTACTAGACAATTCACTACATAACTCTAGGTTAGTTTGTCTTGGATCGCATTTGTTAAATCTTTTACGATTATTAGTTTGTTGCAGATAAGATGGATAGCGTGTTATATCTGATATGCTTTTATATTGATAATATCCTGATTTAGGGAAATAACCCATGTTTATTTTACGCAAAGGTAATAACGTGGTGTTGAATTGATTAATATAATAAATATAATAGCCTAATAATGTTATTGTTAAAAATATTACAATAATCATATATAATTATTGTTTATTTTTAATACTGAAATATATTATAAAAATACTATATTTATGTTTTTATAATATAAATAAATAAATGATAATTTTTATTAGTGTTTAATAAATGATAAAACAAAATATTACCTATAATTATCGTTGTAACACTCTAATAAAATTCTAGTTATTTTTTGTTCAGGTGAAAATTTTGATTTGAGATATATTTAAATGAAACAAGCAAAAAATAATTTTATTTATAAATTATATAATGACGATAAATGATACTAAAATAAATTCTTCCTCACTTTATTCTACTATTTTTAATATAAATGTTTTAACATCTTTTTTTATTTTAGTAATAAGTTATATTATTGCTAAAATTGCTTCATATAAATTAAATAATATTAATACAAAAAATAGTAGAAAAATAATTATTTTAACATTATCTAATATAATTTTTTATGTAATTTTATTAATTGGATTATTAATTGCTTTACTAAATCTCGGACTACAAATAGGTAGTGTTATTGTTTTTTTAAGTAGTATAGGTATAGCTATTGCTTTAGGAGTGCAAAATATATTAAAACAATTTGTTTCTGGATTAATAATTACATTTAATAATATGTACAATGTAAATGATCATATAATTACAAATAATTCAGAGGGAATTGTAACTAATTTTAGCTTGTTAACTACAACATTGACAGATCCGGAAAATATAACAATTATAATTCCTAATGATAAAATTATAAATTCAAATATAACAAATATTACACATAATGAAAGTGTAAAAGTTAAATTAGATTTTACAATAAATAATCAAGATAATTTTGATACTGTTAAATTTATAGAATTAATTAAAAGAACTGTATTATTATCCAAATATGTTATGAAACCTGATATAGATGTTAATATTGTGAGTATATCACACATTTTTGGAACTAAAATAGTTGTAAAAGCTTATATTAATAGCAAACAATATCGTAAAGCAAAAAATGAAATACAAATATTATTATCTAGAGCTTTAAGTAATACACAATTGCTTAAAGGTAAAATAAATATAGGAATGATTGAAAATTTATCATAATTTATTTGTCCATAATTTTATAAATTCAACTGACCATTCAGGCAATGTTGTCATAGACTCAAATTTTTTAGAAATAATAGATTGAGATGCATTCCATATAGATAACATAGCATCAGGATCAGTGAATGCACAATTATCTCTTACTTTTTCTAAGTCTTCTTTAAAGTGCTGTTCATTTTCTGGTATCATTTTTATTAAATTAGTTAATAAAAATAACAGATTTCGTCTCTTAGTTGATTTATTCATTTTTTGAATACAACCTTTATTTATATTTTATATCAATTTTTAATATTTTATAAATTTAACAAATAGATTAATGATTTTTTTTCAATACTTATTGTTTATTTCAGTAAAAATTATCAAAAATTAAATTACTTAAAAATAACTCTACATACACATTTATAAATGGATAATACAGAAACATTCGCTTTTCAAGCTGAAATAAATCAGCTAATGTCTTTAATAATTAATACCTTCTACAGTAATAAAGATATTTTTTTAAGAGAGTTAGTTTCCAATGCCTCTGATGCACTAGATAAAATTAGATATCGTAGTTTAAATGATCAAAGCGTTTTGGAAACAAATAAAGAATTATACATACATCTAGTTCCTAATAAAACAGATAAAACACTAAGTATAATTGATAGTGGAATAGGGATGACTAAAACAGACCTAATTCATCTTTTGGGAACAATAGCACAATCTGGAACAAAAACTTTTATGGAGGCTGTTTCAAATGGTGCTGATGTATCATGTATTGGTCAATTTGGAGTTGGATTTTATTCAGCTTATCTTGTTGCTGATAAAGTAACTGTTACGTCCAAGAATAATGAAGATGATCAATATATTTGGGAATCTAGTGCTGGAGGTTCATTTACAGTTCGTAAAGACACAACAGGTGAACTATTAGGTCGTGGAACTAAAATTACTCTCCATTTTAAAGAAGATCAGCTTCATATTTTAGAAGAACAAAAACTAAGAGATTTAATTAAAATGCATTCCGAATTTATCAATTATCCTATTTCTTTATGGATTGAAAAAACGGAAGAAAAAGAAGTTACAGATGATGAGGTGGAAGAGCAAAAACCTGAAGACGATGAACCTAAAATTGAAGAAGTCATAGAGGAAACATCTAAATCTAAAAAGACTAAAAAAGTTAAAGAGGTTTCTCATGATTGGTCTCTTACTAATAAACAAAAACCTATTTGGACACGAAATCCAGAAGATATTAAACGTGAAGAATATGATACATTTTATAAATCAATTTCTAATGATTGGGAAGAACCATTAGCTTATAAACATTTTAAAACAGAAGGACAATTAGAATTTAAAAGTCTGTTATTTGTTCCTAAAAGAGCACCATTTGATCTTTTTGAAAAAAAGAAAAAACAGTCAAATCTAAAATTGTATGTGAGACGTGTTTTTATAACTGATAATTGCGAAGAATTATGTCCTGAATGGCTTTCGTTTGTTAAAGGTATTGTAGATTCTGAAGATTTACCTCTTAATATTTCTCGTGAGATATTACAACAAAACAAAATTTTAAAAGTAATGCGTAAAAATATTGTTAAAAAATGTATTGATACTTTTTTTGAAATCGCAGATAATGAAAACGATTATAAAGTATTTTATGAACAATTTAATAAAAATATTAAATTAGGAATACACGAAGATGAACAGAATAGAACAAAATTAATAGAATTATTGCGTTTTCACTCCACTTATAGTAAAGATGGTTTGGGCACATCTTTGAAAGATTACATAAGTAGAATGTCTGAATCTCAAAAAGATATTTATTACATAACAGGTGAATCAATTAAATCAATTGAAAATGCTCCTTTCTTAGAGAAATTGAAATCTAAGAATTATGAAGTTCTATATTTAGTTGATCCTATTGATGAATATATGGTTCAACAAGTTAAAGAATTTGATGGTAAAAAATTAATTTCAGCAACAAAAGATGACCTAAAATTTGATGAAACGGATAATGATCTTGAACAATTAAAAAAAGAAACTGAATCTCTCTGCAAATTAATAAAAGAAACATTAGGTGATAAAATAGAAAAAGTTGTTTGTTCAGAGCGTATTGTTAGTTCACCTTGTTGTTTAGTAACAGGAGGATATGGTTGGACTGCTAATATGGAGAGAATAATGAAAGCTCAAGCTCTTTCAAATAATAATATGGGATTTCAAATGGGTTCAAAGAAAATAATGGAAATTAATCCAAAAAATAATCTAATTAGAGCATTAGTTAAATCTGAGAGCGACACAACAAAGCGTGATTTTATATGGTTATTGTATGAATCTGCTCTATTGACATCTGGATTTAGTCTTGATGATCCAAATGCATTCGCTCAACGAATTCACCATATATTAAATGCTGGTTTAAATCTTGATGAAGCACCTATTGTTGAAACGGCTTTTCCGGAAGAGGTTGTTAATGACATTTCAACAATGGAAGCGATTGATTAATAGAAAACATGATATTTGTTATCATCATATATTTTTTTAAGTAATAATATGTTGATATTTATACAAAATATCAAAATATTTTACAGTCTGAATTAATAGCAAATAATCTAGATATAAGTGGTAAATTGATTTATAAAATCATATCATTTTTTTTTGAAAAGATAAATGCTATGAAATGATATGAATTTTGTTTTATTAAATAAAATTTAGATCAATAAAGATGACATAAAACAAGATAAGAAATGTCAATAAATATTTAATAATTCATATATAATTATCTAAAATTTAGGCCATATATATCAGATAAATATGGTTAATATGTAAAGAAAAAACAAAAAAATATCAGGCCGTTAATATTTGTTCATAAAAAATTGATACATATTATTAATTATAATTATATTAAAAGCAATGGAACAATTAGCAGAATATTTTGGTATGACCGAAGAAGGTCTAGGTCAATTACTCTATACTACAAACGCATTTATAGCAGGTAGTGCTCCACTTGCCGTATTTCAAAAAAGAATGTTTGAAGATATGGATTTGGATATATTTTTAAGAATACCTGTTGAATGGGATAAGCAATATGATAAGCCTTGGAAACAAACATATACTGATAAAGGATTTTACTACAATTATGAGGCTTTAGCTAAAGAAAAAATCAATGGATTTTTAACAATCCGTGGATATAAGCTTGTAAATGATAATGCGTTGGATAGATGGAAAAAGCATTACAATCAATCTCTAAAAAAAATAGAAACTGATGATATAGAATACACGCAGAGTGCTCTTTCTCACTTTATCAAGAATATTACTACATATCAAGATAAAGAAGATAGAAAAATTCAGATTATTACGCTCTATGATTGTTCTATTGAAACCTTTATGAAAACATTTGATTTGAATATTTGCAGACTGGTTATTATTGGATGTCAAGGTACTGATTGGGGTATGGAACTGATGACGGATCATTTAGTAGAACTTCAATTAGATGAGATCCGTAATAAAGATATGTATATTTACAATCCACTCTATCGTCCCAATTTGGCAAAACGGATTCAAAAATATATTGGACGTGGATACAGATGGGTACGCCCAAGAACATACGAACCACTTGTAGAATGTAATCATAGGCTCAATTATATTCAAACATATGAACCACTTGAAGAATATAGCCATAGTCTTGGTAATATTCGTGAATATATTTCTGAAACATTTATTCCAGAAATAACGACATTTGAAGAATTTATGGAGGCAAAAAAATCACATCAGCAAACAGCCTGTTATTCAACAGAGGAAGAAAAAGGAAATTGTGATTATCTCAGTCCAAAAGAAATAGAAGATGAATACGATAGTGATGTAGAATTACATAAAAAAGATCCATTTCAGACTCTTTATCTTAATGAATTGAAATAATATTCTATTATATAATAAATTGAATTTAAAATATATATATTATAAAAATACAAATAAAATGGAAAATATAATTAAACAACCGCTATATTTATGGGCTTTTCAAACGAATAGAGAACAATTAAAACTCCTTTTTTTTCCGTTCCGTTCTGAAAAACACACAAATATACCAATCAAAATATTGGTAGAAGACAAAATACATTTTAACAAGCAAATCAAATCTAAAAAATTAAAATTATAATTAAATATATATTTAAAAACAAAATTGTATATTTAATTTCCAAAAAAAGTATAGTTTTTTCAAATAAAAATATACCTTTTTTATATATTAGAATATTGTTATTATTATAAAAATATTGTAAAAGATATATTACTGCAGCTTGTGATTGATAACTGATTTATAAATATAAGTAAAAATATCTTCTAAATAGGTTCTCTACAATAAGGACAAGCACTATTATTCTCTAACCATTGATTTATACATTTATCACAATACTTGTGTCCGCATTTTGTTACTAAACACTCTATAAGTATAGTATCCATACATATAGGACATTGTAATGTTTCTGCTTCATGTATTAATTCCTTTGTAAGTGTGTTTGGTATGCTAATTCCTATAGATAATAAGAGTGATCTATATTGATAATATTTTGAAAGTTCAATGGTAGGTTTCCATTCATAAAGTTGTCTGACTACTTCTAAATGTCCTTGACTACAAGCCGTTCTAAATGCCCATTCATCTTCGGCTGAAATATCAATTGTAGGTTTCCACTCATAGAGTTGTCTGACGACTTCTAAGTGTCCATTATAACAAGCCCATTGAAATGCTTCATCTTCATCGGCTGAAATATCAATTGTAGGTTTCCATTCATAAAGTTGTCTGACAACTTCTAAATGTCCATTAGCACAAGCGGTTCTAAATGCCTCTTCTTCTCTGGCTGAAATATCAATTGTAGGTTTCCACTGGTAGAGTTGTCTGACTAGTTCTATGTGTCCATTTTGACAAGCCGATGTAAATGCCCGTTCATTTAGAGCAGAAATATCAATTGTAGGTTTCCATTCGTAGAGTTGTCTGACGACTTCTAAATGTCCATTATTACAAGCATCTCTAAATGCCTCTTCATCTCTGGCTGAAATATCAATAGTAGGTTTCCATTCGTAGAGTTGTCTGACTAGTTCAAGGTGTCCGTTTTCACAAGCCTCTCTAAATGCCCGTTCATCTTTGGCTGAAATATCAATTGTAGGTTTCCATTCGTAGAGTTGTCTGACGACTTCTAAATGTCCTGTTGAACAAGCGTATCTAAATGCACCTTCATAGGCTGAAATATCAATTCTAGGTTTCCAATTGTAGAGTTGTCTGACTACTTCTAAATGTCCATAATCGCAAGAGGTTCTAAATGCAAATTCACCAACGGCTGAAATATCAATTGTAGGTTTCCATAAATAGAGTTGTCTGACAACTGTTAAATGTCCTTTAGCGCAAGCATGTCTAAATGCCTCTTCATCTCCGGCTGAAATATCAATTGTAGGTTTCCACTCGTAGAGTTGTCTAACTACTTCTAAGTGTCCATTAGCACAAGCCCATCTAAATGCCCATTCATCATCGGCTGATATATCAATTGTAGGTTTCCACTCGTAGAGTTGTCTGACTACTTCTAAATGTCCTTCTTTACAAGCTATTTTAAATGCCTCTTCATCATCGGCTGAAATATCAATTGTAGGTTTCCACTCGTAGAGTTGTCTGACTACTTCTAACTGCCCATTTTCACAAGCCGATTTAAATGCATCTTCATTACCGGCTGAAATATCAATTGTAGGTTTCCACTCGTAGA
>Ga0194129_10002253_pt1 | contig 29338 bp, 23 predicted proteins | sample TA2KigCa35mmetaG_FD_150862 | JGI IMG/M metagenome (GOLD analysis project Ga0194129, IMG submission 150862) | Freshwater microbial communities from Lake Tanganyika, Tanzania - TA2015038 Kigoma Deep Cast 35m | ecosystem: Environmental > Aquatic > Freshwater > Lake | place: Tanzania: Lake...
GCCACCTCGCTCTAAGTGGAATATCGAATATATCGGAGTGCCAGAGGATACAAAAGCAGCATTTAAATACGCAGTTGATATCTGGGCTTCATATTTTGAATCAACAGTTCCCATTGAAGTTAAAGCGTATTGGGAGCCATCAACTATAAATGGGGTTCTAGGTTCAGCTCGTCCTGGTGATTACTTCAACGCCTTTGATGGAGCTCCAGACTTAGACCTTTGGTACCCATCCATTTTGGCAGATCGCTTAGCAAAGAAAGATCTCGCTCCAGGCAAGCCAGATATCGTTCTTCGTTTTAATTCAAATGCGCTCTGGCATACCGCAACTGATGGCAAGCCAGGACGATTTAGTTATGACCTATCCAGCACTGTTTTACATGAAATCGGCCATGGCTTGGGCTTTGTCTCAAACGCCGAATATGACAAGTTTTTTGGAACTGCGTATTTGATTCAGCCAACTCCATATGATGCGTACGTTCAACTCAGTGATGGTCGATTATTTACTGACTTTTGTGCTCGCTCAGTAGAGCTTGGTAAAGCTATGACATCACAGCTTTACTGGGCTGGCTCACTAGCAACTGCTGCTAACAATGGTGTTAAGCCTAAATTGTATTCACCAAAGCCTTATGAAGAAGGCTCCTCAATTACACACCTTGATGAGGCCACCTTTGCCTCCTCTGGCGCTAACTCCACAATGACTCCAGTTCTTGACTCTGGTGAGGTTTTTAGAAGCCCGGGAAATATTGCTCTAGCGATGATTGAAGATATGCTCTTAAAACCCCCAGCAAATAAAGCGCAGAGCCTTCCGGCAAAACCTATTGATGTTAGAGCTTTGGTTGGCGATAAATATGCGCTACTTACTTTTGATTCCCCTAACTGCCGCCGAATTGATCGAGTGACTGGATACACAATCACTATCAGCCCCGGAGGCCAGGAGCGAAGCTTTACTAAAAGCCCAGCAAAAATTACTGGGTTAAGTAATGGAAGTAGTTACTCATTTTCTATTAAAGCTAAAAATGACAATGGGGAATCCGATGCTGTTACTAGTAATGAAGTAACTCCTCAGGCCACTTCTAGCACGAGAACAATTGATAAGAAGGCTGATGTTAAATACCTAGCTGCTGGCGTTTTCAAGAAAAACCTAGTTATCGCCTACTCTGATGCGATTTCTGGAAATCTCAAACTGGCAACATTGGTTAAAAATTCTTGGAAGAGTTTACTAGTTGATGGTATTTCAACTGCTGGCGGTAGATCAGATCGAAATCTAGCTGGACCAGTATCACTCTGCGTGACTGGAGAAAAGGCAAGTGAAAAGCTCCATATTTTCTATACCGATACTGAAAATAAAGATCTGCGCCATGCCTCATTTGATGGCAAGAAGTGGCGTTACGAAACATTAGATGGCGATGGCGATGACATTCAAAATTATCAAGAGAGCGTGAGAAGAAAAACTGCCAGCGATGTGAGTGTTTCTAACGCCTGCGCCGTAACCCCTGCTGGACTTCAAGTTTTCTATCGAGATGAGTCTCAAGGAATCATCCTTGGCGCCGCCCTGACTAAAACTGGCTGGGTCTATGAAATTGTTGATGGAGACCGGCAGAGCGAAGGAAGAACTACCGGAGATGTTGGATTCTCACTTAGCGCAGTAGCTAGTGGTAAGAGCGTTTATTTAATTTATGACTCAGTTCTAACGCTCTCCTCAAATAATGTTGCCACTCAAGGTGAAGTAAGACTTGCTAAGCGCAACTCCATCTATCCGGAAGATTGGAGCTATAGCACTCTTGATGGTCCAGATAATGGTGTTGCAGTTGCAGGTTACGATGTTTCGATAAGTAACTCTGGAAATAGGATTGCAGTAGCTTGGTTTGCTGCTAGTGGTCTGCGATTGCCTAACGCCGATGAAGTTCGTTTTCTTATTGTCAATAAAGACGACTACCCAAGTCGATTATCTCCTGAAAAGCATGGCACACCGGGCTCACCGCTATTTATAGATAGCAAAGGAATGGTCTTTGGGTGCCAAGATCGAATCTGCTCCGTTGGTTCTTATAGTTCATCACCTAAATTAAGTAATGGTGCGATCCTTCATAATGTTAAAGACAGCGCAGTAGTCACAATCAATAAGGTCCGCTACGTGGTGACCTCAATTTCTACGAAGTTAGTTCTTATAAGACTTTAAGAACTACTTCTTATTTCTGCGCTGGATACGGGTTTTCTTTAGAAGTTTCTTATGCTTCTTCTTAGCCATGCGCTTACGACGTTTCTTTACTACTGAACCCACTTAGTTTCCTTTCACTTGATCATAAATCCTGACTGTTTTCACTCCATCTGACTCTCAGTATAATCCACCATATGCTTCAATGTCTAGATGAGTGAATCATTAAAAATGTAGTATATCTTGATTATCTAAGTTTACTGTTAAAAATCATGACAAAAAGAAGATTTTTTAAAAAATTTTAATATAAGACATTATCACGCCTCACAAGTTGAAACTTTTCGCAAAACTCCTCAACAATGTCTAGCTCGCAGATCAACTCAGACGACTTAATATCTCCTGTAGATATGTGTTTCTCTATTGATATGACGACATTGATGAATGCACTTACTAATGCTGGTCGCTTTGGCTGAATCATGAATCCAGCGTTGCGTAAATCGCTGATTCTTGCATTTTCAAATCCTTTTGCGTAGATATCATCAATTGGAACTTTTGATTCATCACTTATCGAGACATAATTTTGTGGTAAATATAGTGGTGATAATGATGTAGAATAGAAAGTCCCAACAGGAAAATTGTTTATCGTATATACACGCTTACGCATTACAAATGCAACTGAGTCAATTCCCGTTCCTGTAGAAAAGAAGAAGTTGACTTTACTAGCTAAATAAAAGTCAAGATAATCCTCACAATTTTGGCCTCTTGTCGAGAAATCAAAGAAATTTCCAAGAGAGTCATGAGTGATTGTTATTCCATAACGACCAAAGCGCAGTGCAGATAAGCCTGAATTTAGTATCGTCTCGACGTAGTCTCTGTAATCACTTAATGGCATATTTCGGTGTCTTTGAGCTTCAATATTTTTTTTCCCAAACAATTCATCACAGGCTTCGTCCCTTAGACACACTCCCACTATTGGCTTCTCAGTTGTAAATCCGGCCTCTCGTAGTATTTGATTTCCATGTTCTAGTTGATAATCTTGAAATGTCATTTTTGGTATGCCCTCGTAAACTTTCAGTGATACATATTCTGTAAGGCTTACTTCAACAAATTCGCTTTTCGCTTTTTTGTATCGCCGGAAGAGTAATCTAAATATACGGTCAATGGTTTTCCCGAGGAATTCTGGTAATGTAAGCGAGTTTTCCGAGATGTAAGCCCACCAATATGAATTTGAAATCATCTTCTGAGGATAGAAGTACACTCTTTGATGATTAGTCTGCATTTTCTTTATATAAAGTTCAGATTCTGTTAAGAAATGGCCAAAAGTACTAGTATTTAACTGGATAAAGAGTGGAAACTTCATCGTCTTCCTATTCCTAAGCGATTCGAATTATTGCAATGTAAGTGCCATTGTGCCAACGACTAAATCTACCTCCCTTTCTGTCGCGCATGTTTGGAAAGATTTCCCAAGAAGCGACGATCTCTGCCTGAATTCGCGCTAAAGCCTCTAAAGTACCGTTCTGTACGTTAGCCCAATTCCAGTCGTCAACGATGAAAATCAATAACTTGGACTTGAACCACTTTATTAGTTCTGCTGATTTAAAATGGGAAATCTCATCATGAGGTCCATCATAAAAGTAAACCAATGGACGCAAATCTATTTCATTATAAGCAATGTCCAAAAAATCTTGGTCCAAGATTCTCGCCTTTTTACTAGAAATGAACCTGTCTAATTTTTTAATCGCTTTTGCTTTTGGCCCACCAAATTGACTCCAGTTGTCAATGAGAGTAGCTGATACCTTGCCCGAACAAAGCACACACTTCGCCGTGCTTCCTTTCCATACCCCAATTTCTAGGTACTCAAACTCTCCTAAACTGTCTGAGAGTTTGTATAAAAATGCACGAAAGCTTTGACCAGACATCCCATCTGTAAACCTAATCATTCTTGGAGCTGGAAAATTCGTGTGTCGATTCGAATACTCCAGCGCCTCATCAACACTATCAATTAGTTTCGATGTCGATGGAGAAGTTTGCGATCCTCTTAAAAAGTTGATTTTTGGTGTGAAATTTGGAGTCCAACCAAAAGTTACGTGGAACCAAAAGGACTTGGTCAGAAGTATCGTTAGGTACTTTATGTATAAACCTCTTGTTATTAGGAGGTTGACTAATTTCATTCCCAGAACAATACATGTATACTGCCACACTTTGATATAACATTCGACAGACGGTTCGCGTAAAGCCATGGGGCTTGTATAAATCATGGGAAGAGAGGAATCTGATGAAATCTGATTACTACACATCAGAAGATTTGCGGCGCTTGGGGATTGCGGAAGTTGGAGAAAATGTTTTGATATCCAAAGACATAGTTTTAACAGGAATTGAAAACATAAAAATTGGAAACAATGTAAGGATTGACAGTTTTAACATAATTCTTGCGCAAAGAGGAAGTCTAAAAATCGGTAGCAATGTTCACATAGAACCTTCAAGTTCGATTGTTGCACATTTCGGTATCGTCATTGGAGATTTTTGTACAATTTCGCATGGTGTACGACTCTTTACTGCAAGTGCGAATTATGACGGTCACTACTTTACAAATGTTTTCCCCGATACAAAATATCAGAAACCCTACTCAGGAACTATCGAAATTGAAGACCATGTAATTATTGGAGGTAACAGCGTGGTTATGCCGAATTTAACTATTGCTAAAGGTGCCGCCATCGGGGCACTTTCCTTCGTCCGCTCATCACTTGAGGGTTGGGCAATCTATGCTGGAAATCCCTTGAAGAGGATTCGCTCTCGAGACAAAGAAATAGAGTTGATAGGAAATCAATTACAATAACTCTCTTTGATTAATTTATGAACGTCCCTAAACCATTTTTTTGTTGGCACTAGTGATATTTGGCCAATAAGGTGAAACGTAAATGAGATCCTCAAGATTGAAATTCTTTTCGTGCATAATTCGTTTACTTAAGGATTTTGTGTGATATTCAAATCGTGACATTCCGATTCTCTTCGCTTCACCTATTGATTTGGTGTTTTCATTATTTGAGAGGAAATAGCCTTTAGCACAAAACTCTCTTAATGCGCGAATCATGATCTGAGGTGAGTTATCCATCAGCGTGATTCCACGAGAGTCAAGTTCATTGTCCTTCTCGATTAAATGTAAGTTGTGTGTAAGTATCTCTTCAATACTTAAGATTCTTTTTGAAAATTTGTCAACAAAAACTTTAGGAAGAATGTATCGTCGTTCCTGTCGCAAATAGGTGGCCATGAGAGAGGCGTTCATTAAGAGAATAGGTTTACCGAAAAAGGTCGCAAAGTGATCGACGCCAAAGCCAGTAGAAATGCAAAACTCAGCATCCTTGAAAAGTGCAAAATCTGCAAAGTCGGATTTAAAATCTGTGAAAGGGTAATCCACGAAATAAGAACTTTTTGGACACATTTGAAACTTGGCATTTCTGGACATCCTTATACAATTCAGGTCATTAGCTGCTAGAAAATCTACGATGGGCAAGAATATTGAGGGTGAACTGTTCCTCAAGTTATCATTTATTTCGGGATTTGTCGGCTCCCTGACACATAAAACTACGTACGGTTTTGATGGAGACCGCATCGGAGGGTACTGTGTAGATTTTTCTTGGAGAAATTGCCAAAATTCTTTTTTTACCTCAGTTGTAGAATACATCGAGAAGGGGAAAAACTGTCCTTGGCTATTAACATAAATATGTAGATTAGTTTCTTGATAATTCGTCTGGCCGACTTTTGAGAAAACTCTGACCATAATCGGGTTTGGAAGTATCTTGATTTTGGACTTTATAAAGCTGGTCGCAAGATAATTTGCTTTTGCTTTATCAAAATAACCGAAGATTTTGGCTTTTTCCAGATAAGGTAACTCTGAAAAAAACTCTTCCATATCTGGAAGCAGCCTACCAATTGACGCCGAGGCAAAATGAACCAAGACAACCTTTCTACGCTTCGACAAAATTTTAAAATATCTCAAAGAGAAAAACGATAAAATATCTAAAATTGTGTTAGTAAATATTTTGATCAAATAATTACTCTTCAATTTTATTCGAACCTCCTTGATTTCCTGAGAAATTTAGCGAATGATGCACCTATGTTACTACATTTCAAAGTGAAATTATTTTTTAAGATCCGTCTAATCCTATCTTCTAAACTCTTTCAGTTGGCTTATAAAATCTGGACTCATCGATCAGTGAGGGCAGGCGCCAAAACACTTGATATAACTTTTGGTTTGATAAGTGCAAAAAAGGGCGAGAAAACTCTAGAGAAGCTGAATACTGCTTATGTAGCTGCTGCACATAGCGCCCGACGCGGCGCCATGCATGAATCGATTAAGCAGCGAATTTCCATTCTCGAAGAGATATATGATTTCAACGGAATTGAATTTGGTAATCATGAGTACTTTGCACCTTTTCTCCATCCAAGTTGGGGACGCTGGTTCGGGCACCAAAGTAACATTTTTGCGTTGGATTCAGCCCAAATTTTCGGGTTTGCAACTCCGGGGACACGTTACTTGCCAATTCAACATTATTCAGAGAACACCTCGTCCTCAAAGCCACGCCAAAGTTGGAGCTTTCAGGAGATTGTATTTGCAAAGAACAGTCATTGGCTTAAAACAATACCAGCGAATTCATTGGACAGATTGTCAGATTTTAGTCCACTAAATTATTTATTTGAAAATTCAGATATTATTCGGTTGACTGATCGTTTTGTAGACATTCATCATTTGCTCAAAATTATCTTTGCGAAACATAATGAAGTTGGTTATCCTGACCTATTACCTGATACATATAAAACCTATGCGAAGCAACACCTCCTTACAATTCTTCCATCGTTGTCAAATTATGAAAAGTTTGCAGTGCTTCACCTTCGTGAAAGCGACGATCCGGACGATGCAAAAAAAGTGAGGCTAGAGAATTATCTCGATGCGATTCGGTTGATTATCGGACGTGGCTTCGCGGTCATTCGAATTGGCACTCCGCCAACCGGACGTCCAATGACAAAATTACCCAATATTCCTGGATTATTCGATTTCGCTAGATTTGATCTTGAATCTCATCAAGGTTTGCACCCTTATTTATTGACAACTTCGGAGTTTGTATTGACTACACACTCTGGACTCCATGCACTACCAGCTCTGGCAGGTGTTCCTGTGCTTGCTACGAATGTAATTGGTCCCGGCTTCGCACTATTAGAGCGTAGTACTGGTTCGCTCTCAATACCAAAGAGATTTGAGTTAAATGGGAAACCTATGACAATCAATCAGTTAATATCATCTAACATAGGGTATGCAGAAATGACCTTGTCTGAATTCCAGGGATATGGAGTGGATGTATTTGAAAACTCAAGCGAAGAGATCAGTCTGGCTACTAGACAGTTACTTGACGAACTCATTTCTAAGAATTTTTCGGAGAATAGGCTTGCAAGCTTGATGAAAGAACTTGGCTCGATATCAAACGGAAGAGTGCCTGAATCATATTTTGAGATTAACCCTTGGTTTTATACAGCTTAACCCGATGAATACTCGGCTGATAACCGTATAGGGCAAAGAGGTAAGGAAGTGGTCTGATTAATGTTTTTTCCTAGGGCGGTGTTACCTTGTTGAAAATGAGACTTTAGCGACCGAGATTGATTTAAATTTCTTTCTCTGCAACCCGATTTTCAAAGTGTATTGGTACCGAAACCCATATAGTGATAGAATAGAAAAGGAGTAGGACAGTTAGTCAGCTTTCATGCTGATTGTGTCAACCAAAATCAACAAAGGAATTCAGTTGAAACCAGAACATAAGCTTCGATCATGGCCGACTTGGCCTAATTATGGCAAATCCGAACTAAAGGCTGTCTCTGATGTGCTTTTGTCCAATCAACTTTTCGCTGCAGGTAGAGTTAAGTCTTTTGAAGAATCATTTGGCGAATTCTTGGGTCTAGAGCATGTCGTTGGAGTAGGAAATGCCACTCAAGCTCTCCATCTTTCATTAGCCGCATGTGGCGTGGGGCAAGGTGATGAAGTTATAGTCACAAATTGTTCATGGATTTCTACAGCATCGTGTATTTTGATGCAAAATGCAATTCCTGTATTTGTTGACATAGAGTCTGAAACTTTTGGTCCTGATCCAGAGGCCGTGCGTAAAGCAATTACCCCTCGAACCAAAGCCATAATCACGGTTCACATACTTGGTTATCCCTCGAAAATCGAAGAGTTGCAGAGGATTGCGTCTGAGTTTAATTTAATTCTCATTGAGGATGCTTCTCATGCCCCTGGTGCATCCATCAATGGAAAAAATTTGGGTACGTTTGGAGACATAAGTGTCTATAGCTTTCATCAAAGAAAAGCAATTAGCGCCGGAGAAGGTGGAGTTGCTTGCACGAGTAATGCGTCAATAGCGCAGAGCTTACGCAAATTGCGTTCATTTGGACATGATGAGCTGAGTTATAACTATCGGATGACGGAGTTCTCAGCTGCTTTGGCACTTGTTAGACTTTCAAATATCAAATTGGAGAACGAACTGAGAGAGGAATCTGCAAATATTCTCAGTTTGCATATGGAGAAATTTGATTGGGCGCGAGTACGTTTGTGTGAATCAAGCGCTAAGGGTGCGTACTACGCCATTGCAATCGAATTAAACCTGAAGGATTCTGCTTCGCAAAAGTTGCTTGAAAAGTTGGTCGGATATGGTGTTCCGATGAGAAGTATGTTCCCACCACTCAATTTACACCCCCACTTTAATCAGCCAGATCCTGCTCGCGGTAATCCTTGGCAGCACCCAAATTATGAAGGGGTTATGAAAAACGTCAAGTACAAGACTTTAGATTTTCCGGTTAGTTATGAATTCTGTCAAGGTCGGGTATTGGAATTGTATTGTCATCCCGGAACCACGGAAGAACACATCTCGGCTTTCGTAGAAATACTCTCGACTGAATACCAGAAGCTAGTAAAGGGGAATCTCCGTGAGAATTGGTGAAGATGTTGGCAGTGGCACGTCTGGTGAACCCATAACTCTCGATCCGGTAATTAGATTAGCTCGAAACAATTTACAGTTGTACGAAAAAGTTCTAGAAGAACCGTTTCCATCTCATTTTGCAAGAGTGAAGAGCAATACCCAATGTTCGCTTCCAGCTTTATATGACCTTTTCTTGTCTGTAAGGCATGTAAATGCTGCGAATATTCCAGGTGACTTTCTAGAGGTTGGTTGTTGGCGGGGAGGCGCTCTTGGATTAGCCTTGCTTGCTGACGTCTCTAAATCGCGCCGCGTGATTGGTTTTGACACTTTTCTGGGTCATTTTAAACCTCCATCATACGAATCAGATATACGGGGTCAAAACATGGCGGAACGTTTCAACGAACTACGTGAACAGGGACTGCCATGGAATAAGGCAGACTTTGGCCTATGTGAGGAATTTCTCTATCAACTCGCAGAGGATACCTCGAGAGTGATACTCGTTCCCGGGGACGTAAAGAGCACCGCGCATCAGTTTCCGCAACAAAGATTAAGCGTCTTGAGAATCGATTGTGATTGGTATATAGAATCCCTTGTCTCACTTCAAGTTTTTTGGCCAATGCTCTCCGTCGGCGGTTTTCTTCTTGCGGATGATTACGGACATCACCCCGGGCAAAAGAGGGCGATTCAGGAATTTTTTGCGAACAAACCCGTAAAGATTACTCATGTTGACTATTCTTGTGTATCAATCATGAAACACGGCTAAAGAACGTTGAAACTCGAGTACGAGCTTGTCCCAAATTTAGTCTTTTGAGTGATTTAATGAGTTTAGGGGGACAAAAGTGACTGTACAAAAAATTGTTGTAACCGGGGGAGCAGGGTATTGTGGCAGTCGGCTGGTACCACAACTATTGGATGACGGACATCAAGTAACAATTTACGATACGTTGTACTTTGGCGACTCGTTCTTGCCTAAAGATAATCCAAGGCTATCCATCATCGAAGGAGACATTAGAGATACTAAGAGTTTGGCTGGTGCTTTCGCTGATCATGATTCAGTGGTCAACTTGGCATGTATTTCAAATGATGCAAGTTTTGAATTAGATGAAAAATTATCGACCTCGATAAATCTAGATGCGTTTGAGCCAATGGTTCGAATCGCAAAACAACAAGGTATTCGACGATTCATATATGCTTCGTCGAGTTCAGTTTATGGAGTTTCCGACAGTCCAGATGTCACCGAAGATCATCCCTTAGTACCTTTAACCCTTTACAACAAATACAAAGGTATGTGTGAACCCTTGCTGAAAAAATATACTGATTCAACTTTTACGGGCGTTATTTTCCGTCCTGCAACTATCTGTGGATACTCTCCGCGACAAAGGCTGGACTTGTCTGTGAATATCCTGGTGAACCTTGCGGTAAATAGCCGAAGAATAACGGTTTTCGGCGGGTCACAAATGCGTCCCAATCTCCACATTCAAGACTACTGCGATGTAATTAAGCTATTTCTGGTAGCTGATTTAGCAAAAATCCAAAATGAAACATTCAACGTCGGTTACCAAAATCTCACAATTGCGTCAATAGCAGGCATGGTTAGAAATATTGTCGAAAAAGAATTTCCAGGTCCCGAAATTGAAGTTATAACAACTACCAGTGACGATAACCGATCGTACCACATTAATTCCGATAAAATTAAGCGGGTTTTAGGATTTGAGCCAAAATTTACTATTGAAGATGCAATTAGAGAGTTGTGTTTGGCGTTTAGAGATGGAAAACTGCCGGAAAGTCTAATTGATGACCGATACTTCAATGTTAAAAGGCTTAAACGGATTCAGGCACGTTAATGCCGCGAAGACAATTCATAATTGTTACAGGTGGTGCCGGTTTTATTGGTAGTCATCTCGTTGATTTGCTTATCTCCTTAGACTTTCATGTTCGAGTCATTGATAATTTTTCGGGCGGAAGAGAATCAAACCTTATTGAACACTTATCAAACTCAAATCTAGATATCGAAGAGCTCGATATACGCCACTTGCAATCAGATTCGAATTTATTCAAGGGCGTCGATACCGTGTACCATCTTGCGGGAATTGGCGACATAGTACCTTCAATTGAGCAACCCGCAGAATACATGGACGTTAATGTTCAGGGTACAATTCGTGTTCTTGAGTCAGCCCGCGCTAGTCGATGTCGTCGCTTGATTTATGCATCCTCTTCGTCCTGTTATGGACTGGCGTCGACTCCGACAGATGAATCCCATGAAATAAATCCCATGTATCCATATGCCTTGTCAAAGTATCTTGGTGAGCAGGCCGTTTTTCACTGGGATCAAGTTTATGGTCTTCAATCAAATTCCGTTTGCATTTTTAACGCTTATGGGCCCCGCGTGAGAACTCGCGGCGTTTACGGCGCTGTTTTTGGCGTGTTTCTTAAGCAAAAGCTAATGAACGCCCCTCTTACAATTGTAGGAGATGGAACGCAGTGTCGCGATTTCGTATATGTGACTGATGTTGCAAAAGCCTTTTACCTTGCATCAAAATCTTCCGCACATGGTGAGAGGTTTAATATTGGCGCAGGCAAGCCACAATCGATTAATAGCTTAGCTAACCTAATAGGAGGATCAATACAATACATACCAAAACGTCCGGGCGAGCCCGAGATCACTTGGGCAAATACTGAGAAGGCTAGAAAGTTACTCGGTTGGCTGCCCACAGTTCCTTTTGCCGAGGGAGTAGGCAAAATGTTGTTAGACATAGAACAGTGGAAGGATGCCCCGCTTTGGGATGCGGAAACCATCTCAATAGCAACTGAAAAATGGTTTTATTACATGAGGACCCGAGATGAAGTTTGATTTAGCTCATCGCTATAGTTCAAAAGTAAAGACTGCTGAAGAAATTTCGGCTTTGATCGGACAAATTCCTCGTCGAGAGCGAGTTGTTATGTGCCATGGTGTCTTCGATATTGTTCACCCTGGTCACATTAGGCATTTTCTGTTTGCAAAGAGTAAAGCGCCTATTCTTATCGCAAGCCTAACTGCCGACCAACACATAAACAAGGGCGCATTTCGACCACATGTCCCGCAAGACCTTAGAGCGATTAATTTGGCAGCACTAGACTTGATTGATTATGTTCTCATTGACGAAAACGATACTCCTTTAACAAACTTGCAAAAAATTAAGCCTGACTTATTTGCAAAAGGTTTTGAGTATTCACCTGATAATAAGATTTTTCCCAAGACCAAAGAAGAAATAGATCTCGTAAAGAGTTATGGTGGTGAAGTTATTTTTACACCCGGAGATTATGTATTGAGTTCTAGCAAATACATCACCGAAACTCCACCGAATCTAAAAATTGAAAAGTTAATTATGCTTCTTTCAAGGGCGGAGGTAGATTTTAAAAAGATACAAAAAACCTTAGACTCTTTTCAAGGAAAACGTGTTCTAGTCGTTGGCGACACGATTGTTGACTCCTACACTCGGTGCTCAATGATTGGCGGCCAAACCAAAACGCCAACCTTAAGTGTTAGACACGAATCTAAGGAAGATTTTGTTGGCGGAGCTGGAGTAGTTGCCGCACATCTTAAGGCAGCGGGCGCAGATGTAATGTTTTCAACTGTAGTTGGCGATGATTCATTGGGAAGATATGTTCAAAATCAGATCAAATCTTGGGGAATTGAAGATTTGTCAATCGTTGATAGAAACCGTCCGACTGTGAACAAGAATGCTATTCTTGTTGATGATTACAGGTTGCTAAAAATTGATACTTTAGATAACCGGCCAATTTCAACAAATCATCTGCAGTTTCTGTGTGACCACATTTCAAAAAAACGATATGACGCCGTTGTGTTCAGTGATTTCCGTCATGGAATCTTCAATAAGAGCACAATTCCTGAGCTCACAAAGTCAATCCCTGATGGGGTACTAAAAGTGGCCGATAGTCAAGTTGCCAGCCGTTGGGGCAATATTCTTGAATTTCGAAACTTTGATCTAATTACGCCAAATGAACGTGAGGCAAGGTTCTCCCTTGGCGATCAGGATTCAGGAATTCGAAGTCTTGCCGCGGAAATCTTTGACCAAAGTGAATGTGGTTTGCTAATTCTAAAATTGGGGTCAAAAGGAATAATTGCTTGTACAAGTAAGGATGCAACTACCCTAGACAGTTATTTTGTCATGGACTCATTTGTTGAAAACTTATTAGATCCCGTAGGCGCAGGTGACGCATTGTTGGCTTATTCCACCTTGGCACTGCTGACCTCACAGAGTCCGGTCATTTCAAGCATTCTAGGTAACTTAGCCGCAGCGTGCGAATGTGAGCACGATGGAAATATCCCAATCTCAAGAGAACTCATTCAGGATAAACTCCACAAAATACAGCAAGAAATTTCGTTAAGTGGCTAAGCAACTACGCATGATGGTTGTGGGTCTAGGGACCCAGGGGACAAAACGTAAAGCGAATGCTGGCGCTGATTTCGTTTCAGCCGTGGACCCTGCTAATCCTGAGGCCCAATACCGGATGATCGAAGAGGTTCCTACGGATTCGTATGATGGAGCTTTTGTCTGTACTCCCAATGACAAGAAGCCCGATATCTTAGAGTTTTTAGCTTTACAAGGAAAGCACATACTGTGTGAGAAGCCACTGTTGTTCTCTACCGTACAAGACCTTAAAGATTTTGAGCAGCTCTGCACGAAGCAATCGATTTTCTTTCAAACCGCTTACAATCATAGATTTGAACCATCGTTTATGGAAATGAAGAGAGTAATTGAATTGAATTTATTGGGAGAGATTTATTCAGTCTCTTTATTTTACGGGAATGGAACCGCTCGAGATGTGCAAAATTCACTTTGGCGCGATCGTGACGATGGTGTCATATCGGATTTAGGCTCACATCTGATGGATATAGTGCTGTTTTGGTTTCCCAAATTATCGATAGAGTACTCCTTGAGCAGCGTTGCTTCTTTTGAATCACAATCACCTGACTATGCACGCATTGAGAGTAAGAATTCCTCTCCTCTCATATCGCTGGAGATGACTACTTGCATGTGGAAAAATACTTTTCGATGTGATGTTATTGGAGAGTTGGGGTCTGCCCATATCACGGGATTGTGCAAGTGGGGACCTTGCACTTTTGCCCTAAGAGAACGCGTATTTCCGTCTGGCAAACCAATCGAAACTATTTTCGAATACCCCCAGGGTGATCCGACATGGAATCTGGAATATAGGAACTTTAAAGATCAAGTGAAGTCTAAATCTAGAATAGATCTAAGCCGCGACCTATACATTTTGACGCAACTACAGCGAATTCGCCGAGTCTCTCGAGTTGACAGATGAAAGTTTCTTTTGTAGGGATGAGTCATTTGGGGCTTGTTTATAGCATGGCTTTTGCCTCAAAAGGTTGTGAGGTTTTGTGCTTCGACAGAGATCCAGCTCTTGTGCAAGAGCTTTCGCAAGGGATATTTCCTATTTCTGAGCCAGATCTGGAGATGCTATTCCGACAGGTTGAGTCAAGGATTTCTTTTACTTCAAAGATATCTGAGTTGTCAGATAGCGATATTGTCTACTTATCACATGACGTTCCTACTAATGATAACGGGATAAGTGACCTTTCAATTATTAATTCGCTGATAGACGATACTCTTCAAGTCATTCCGACTGAATCGATTCTGGTGATTCTATGTCAGGTATATCCAGGATTTACGCGTGAAGTGGCTGCTAATATTAATTGCGTGCTCTTATACCAGGTTGAAACTCTTGTATTTGGCCAAGCTGTTCAAAGGGCGCTTAAACCAGAGCGAATAATCATTGGAAAGCCGAATGAAAACCAAGCTTTGCCATGCAAAATTGAAGAAATTTTGAATTCATTTGAATGTCGAATCCTCACCATGTCCTATGAATCAGCTGAACTTACAAAAATAGCCATTAACATTTTTCTTGCAGCAACTTTGAGCACAGCAAATACGATGTCAGAACTATCCGAGAAACTTCGAGCAAATTGGAAAGACATTTCTGCCGCACTACAGTTGGACCCACGCATCGGCACCCAAAGCTACCTTCGACCAGGGTTAGGAATATCAGGCGGGAATATCGAACGTGATCTCAAGACAGCTCTTGATCTGGCCGTGAGGGAGGAGTCTCATCACCAAATGATTAATGCGATACTCGAGAACAGCAAGTACCGCAAGCTTTGGCCGACTAGAATCCTCAGACAGAAACTAGAACGATCCGCTGTCAAGTCAAAGATTGCCATCTGGGGACTGGCCTACAAAAAGAATACGAATTCAACAAAAAATTCCCCTACGATTGAGAATATTAAGCAGTTGAAAACAGATTTTGAAATCAGCGTCTCCGATCCAATTGCATCTTTACCTAAATTCCTGGATAGAGAAATCATGTTTTCCCGAGATCCAATGTCCATCTTGACGGGAGCAAAAGCTCTTCTTATTCTGACTGATTGGGACTTGTATTCACAATTTGAGATTGACCAGATACTTTCTTGTCTCTCCAGGCCCTTTATTATCGATCCTCACGGAGTTTTAAAGTATAGAGATTTATCCAGGGTTGAATACTTTACGTTAGGTCAATAATTATCAAAATGAAAAGCGAGTAAACAAAATGAATAGCGTTGTTGTCTTTGGAGCAAATGGTTTTGTGGGAAGTTCAATTGAATCACGTTTACGAAGGCGGGGATTAAAAACCAAAACGTTTGGTAGAGGAGATTTCGATTTTTCTTCACAGAGCTATAGGGCTGAGCTTATCAAAATTATTGACCCCTTAGACAGTGTTGTGTTTTCATCGGCCCGAGTACCAGTACGAACTGTTGAGGATTACTTTTATAATGGAAATATATTATCAAACTTTGTTGCAAGTTTAGAGGGTGTTGAATTTGATTATTTGCTCAATATAAGTTCGGATGCAGTTTACCCTGATCTTGAAAGCCCCATTAATGAGCAAACCCCCCCGTCTCCAACAACCCTTCACGGCCTTATGCATCTAGATCGCGAATGCATTTTAAATAATGTTTTTGAACGAGTAGGTCACCTTAGGCCAACTTTAATTTACGGACCCGGTGATCCTCATAGAGGTTACGGGCCCAATCTTTTCCTTCAAACTGCAATCGAATCTAGGCTCATTCACATTTTTGGCGAAGGAGAAGAACGTCGAGACCACATTTACATTGATGATGTTGCTGACTTTGCTGACATAATGCTTAAAGAAAAAATTCAAGGTCCAATTAATGCCGTAACTGGATTGATTGAAAGTTTCTATTCCATCGCTAGTAGGATTAAGGAACTTTTGCCTGAAACTGAAATTATTTTCAAACCCCGTAAAGGCCCGATGCCACACAACGGTTATCGAGAATTTGGTGAGAGTCAAATTGCATCATGTCTATCCACGCGGCCAACGAATCTTGAACTTGGTATCAAAAGGTACTTTGAATTGGAGGTTTGTCGTGAAAGAAATTGACTTGCTGCGCAGTTTGCCAAAAACTAAAAGGAGAATTGATGAAAGGTCTGTGGAAAAAGACTCGAATGTTGTGAGGATCGCGAGATCTTTTGGACCAGAGTATTTTGATGGGGAGAGAAAGTACGGATATGGAGGGTACTCCTATGATGGACGATGGAGATCCGTTGCCAGAGATTTAATTGAAGAGTACAAACTAACTCCAGGGATGAGAGTCCTAGATATTGGCTGTGCAAAAGGTTTCTTGGTTAAAGACTTGATGATTGAATGCCCTGGATTGGAGGTGTTTGGGGTTGATATTTCCGATTATGCTCTACTCAATTGTGAGAAAGAAGTAATAGGACGTTTGCACAAAGGGAGTGCCTCGTCTTTGCCATTTCCTGCCAATAGTTTTAACTTGGTTATTTCAATTAATACTATTCACAATCTGAATAGGCAAGGTGTGATAATGGCCCTAAGAGAAATTGAGAGAGTAAAGATTGGTAATTCTTACATTGTCGTTGACAGCTATCGTGACGATCGAGAAAAGCGTATTTTTGAGAACTGGGTTCTCACTGCACGATATCATGATTTTCCTGAAGGATGGATTAGTGCTTTTCAAGAAGCAGGCTTCTCCGGAGACTATTCTTGGACTATCATTTCATAACTATAGTAGAGAGAAGGAAATGTGAGTAAGACTTATGCAGTACTGGGTGGAGGAGGCAGTTTCGGCATTCATGCAAGTCTTTATCTGTTAGATAACCTAGACCCAAAGAAAGTTATTGGAATTGGTAGAAATAACCTTAGGAGTGAGCCGTTCTCTCTAGGCATTGAGCGTCGAAAAGGTTACGAGTACCACGCGCGCCATTTGACATACGAGTTAGACCTATTACTTGAACTGTTAGACAAGGAAAAGCCTGAAATCATTATCAATTTTGCAGCTCAAGGTGAAGGAGCTGTCTCGTGGAAAAATTCTTGGAGATTTTTTGAGACAAACTCAATGGCTTTGTCGCGTCTATGTGAAGAATTGATGAAACGAGATTGGTTAGAAAGGTTCATTCATATTGGAACCTCTGAAATGTATGGATCCGTTGACCATCCTACAAAAGAAGATGAGCCAATAAAACCATCTAGCCCATACGCAGCTTCAAAGGTAGCCTTTGATTTGTATCTCTTGTCAGTCAGCAAACATCTAAGTTTTCCGATGAATGTGATAAGGCCTTCTAATGCTTATTGTCCTGGACAGTTACTTCATCGAGTTATACCACGAGCAGTTTGGTGCGGATTAACTGGACGCAAATTGCCACTCCAAGGTGGAGGTAGAGCCGAGAAGTCCTACATTCATGCTCGAGATCTTGCTAGAGCAATTCACTTGGTTTCAGAAAAGGCGCCAATTGGGGAAATTTACAATGCTGGACCTGATCAGCCGACCTCAATAAGAGAAGTTGTAGAAAGAACCGCTCGCGCTCTTGACACCGGATTCACCGAATTATGCGAGATTACCGACGATCGTTTAGGCCAAGATTCTAGGTATTGGTTGGATTCTTCAAAGATTCTTGAACACCTAGGGTGGAAGCCTGAGATCAATTGGGATGAAGGATTATCCGAGATGGTCGCATGGGGAAAAACATATCTGGATGAAATTCGTGATTTATCTCCTACTTATGTCATGAGGGGATAAAAAATTGTCCACAACCGTTTCTCTTCCTTCGAAACAACGATGTAAATTATGGCGTCGTAAGATTCTAGATATTTCTCAAAAAGTTCCAGCTTTACATATCGCTCCCGCCTATTCATGTGTTGAGATCGTTGATTGCATTTACTTCGAATTGATGGAAAAAAATACTAGCGAATTTGTAGATGTATTTATCATGTCTAAAGGACATGGTTGTATGGTTCAGTATGTAATTCTTAATTCATTAGGCATTCTAAGCGATAAAGATCTAGACGCTTACTGTCAGCCGAATGGAATACTTGGCGCGCATCCGGATTTCGGAGTTCCCGGAGTGAGTGCGTCTACCGGCTCACTTGGCCACGGATTAGGAATTGCTGTTGGTCAGGCATATGCTGAGAAGCTCAAGGGTTCCGAGGTAAAAATCTACTGTTTAGTTTCGGATGGAGAGCTACAAGAAGGTTCTTCCTGGGAGGCTCTCTTAATGGCAGCCAACCTTAAACTTGATAATCTGATTGTCTTCGTCGACTTAAATGATTTTGGCGGTCTAGAGAGAATGAGTGAAGGTCATCCGGCTTTCTATCCACTAAAAGCGAAATTTGAATCATTCGGTTGGCTTACTTTCGAGATTGATGGTCACAATAGTGATGAAATTCGTAGAGTTGTTTCGTGCAAAAATTCATCGCAGCCCATGGCGGTAGTTTGCCAAACCACAAAGGGTAAGGGTATCTCGTTTATGGAAAATGTACCTATTTGGCATTACAGATCGCCAAATCCCTCTGAATACGAGGCGGCATTGTTGGAGCTTGATAATTAGCTATGAGAAATAGATTTGCTGAAGTTTTTTTCGAGCTTGCACAAAGTGATGACCGTCTATGTCTCTTAGTTGCTGATATTTCGCCAGCGGGTTCAATTGAGAAATTTAGAAAGAACTACCCTGCACGTTTTATTAATACGGGAGTAGCTGAACAAATAATGATTGGCATGTCCGCTGGAATGGCCCAACGTGGAATTCGTCCATTTGTATACACAATCGCGACTTTTGCCCTTTACCGACCTTATGAATTCATCCGAAATGATCTGGCTTACCAAAATTTACCCGTTACAGTAGTTGGAATAGGGGGAGGAATCACATACTCTACTTTGGGCGCAACTCATCATGCGCAGGAAGACATCGCCGTGGCATCAACAATTCCCGGGTTGCGTATTATCGCCCCCTCTGATCCTGCAGAAACGGATGCTGCAACTCGGTGGTGCGCCGCCCAGCAAGACGGTCCTGTTTACCTAAGGCTAGGAAAGGCGGGTGAACCAGATTTAACTAGTCATCTCAAAACACCCTGGAAGTTTGGGGAATGGCGCTTGGTAATCAAAGGTCATTCAATCGCAGTAATAACATATGGCACTTTAGCTAAGGAGTGTGTCGCGGCGATCGAGCTCTGTAATCAAAGTGGGTTCACGCCCTCTTTATACTTTGCAAGCACAATAGAACCCCTAGATTCCTCCACGCTCGAACACATCTTGTCTGAGTATACGCACGTCATAGTTGTTGAAGAACATGTCGTTTTCGGTGGCTTGGGTATGCGAATCATGAATTATGCAAACCAGCTCAAGAAATCTGCTTGGGTTGAAATAGCAGCTTTGCCTAATAGTTTTATGCATTCATATGGGACCCACAATCAACTTCTAAAATTGGTGTCTTTAGATTCGGAATCTTTATTCCAAAGGATCTTGGCGATTGCTGAGATTCATAAATAGAGGTCTTTGCACGAGCGGTGCCTTATAAAAGAAGATTGTTGGGTATTATTCGATCTATAATAAGAAGATATAGATATCTCATAGCAACTGCCTTATTTAATCTTGCTGGGAAAATTTCAATAGGATCAGAAATTAATTCAGTTTTCGTGATTCCTTTGAGTTTGTTTTAAGGAGTGGACTTTGATAGAATCAAAACTGAATCTCTCTCTTATTGAATCTTCGTATTACATATTTCAACCTGTGCAGTTGAGTAATCGATGCGTGTGGATTGTTATGTCAGATCTCAATCAAACTTTAAGAAAGGTTAAGGATTAACGTTCACTTTTCTTGTTTTTTTATAGCCTTAATTATATCATAACATTCCAAAGGGGTGTGTTGCATGACTAATCAAGTGAAGATAATGGATGTAAGCAAAGTGTCTATTTTTCGAGACATTCAAATAAACATTGGAAGGGCGCTAGGTGTGAACTTATCTTCAGGTGACGACAATGTGTGTCGACACTTGGACTCGCTCAAAATGTCAACCAAAGGAATTCCTGATTTGAGAAATAACTCAGACCTAATGCTATCGATTGAGGGTCATATTTTGAGCTTACTTTCAATAGTAAACATAAAGGGTTACAAATCGATGCAATTTCCCGCGAACATCCGCATACTGGAAAGCAAAAGAGAATCATCGAATAACCTGAATATGAGTGAATATCGCACAACCCTTTTGCATTGTGACTCTTGGTCAGGTGCGCCTCAAGACACACTCAACATCTTCTTGGGTATTTTTGTAATTCCTGGCGCTCCTTGGTTACAAATGTTCCATACTTTTCCCGAGAATCACCCCGCCTACTCTTTTGTTGGTCCATATCCTGAAGCGCCCTATGTGGAGTCAGACCTAATTGAAGTGCCCGTACCAGTGCAGGCAGGCACCTTGGTCTTTTGGCCCACACAAACACCGCATAAGACTGAGCAAGGATTAAGCGTGGATGGGTTATGGAGAATAAGTCTCGATATACGTCTAAGAAAGGCTAATCCCTACGAAGATGTGGATGAGCTTAATGACGAGAAATTTTCTTCTACTAAGATGAATTCACTTGGAGTGTACTGGAGTCTTCCAGATCAGAGATTCAAATCTTTGCCTGAAAAAATTCGCAAGGAACGAGAAATTTTGAGCCATCTTCCCTCAGCCGCAAATATCGCTCGGGAGAAATACTTGGAAAAATACTATGACTGAGGTTTCTGATGTAATTGTACGAATGAGGGATCTTTCCATCCGAGATCCACAAATTTTTGCAGAACTGGAACTGTCGTTGAGTCGTCTTTTGGAAAGCGGGCAATTCATTCAGGGCGAAGAGGTTGCTAAGTTTGAAAGTTTCCTGTCACAGTTTATTAACTCACCTAGGTCAATCTCTTGTGCTTCTGCTTCTTCTGGATTGTATCTAGCGATGAAATCTTTGGAAATGACAGCGAGCGACGAAGTCATTACAACTCCACTTTCTTGGCTTGTAACTGCATCCGCGATCATTCTAGCTGGAGCGACGCCTGTATTTGTAGATGTCGATGACAATTTCAATATTGATCCTCAAGAAGTTGAAAAAGCTATCACACCTAAGACTCGAGCCATACTGGTGGTTCATTATTATGGACGTGTAGCTCAAATAGAAAAGCTACAAGAAATTGCCGACGAGTATAATCTTGTATTAGTAGAGGATGCTGCTCAAGCATTTGGTGCTGAAGTTAACGGACGATTCGTTGGAACTTTTGGAGACATTGGAGTTTTCAGTTTTAGCCCTATGAAAGTTATCGGAGGCCTTGGCGACGGGGGTGCAGTAGTAACTCGGAACCATAATCTTGCTGACAAAATTGAAGTACTTAGAGTATGCGGAACAATTAATAAAGAATTTTGTATTTCCCCTGAACTTAAGCATACTATGGATGCACTTCATGCCGCTTTTTTAGGGAAAATAATTCCATTCACAAAAATGGTCATTAATCGGCGTCGGGAAATGGCAATGGAATATCAAAAATGCTTGCCCAAAGAGGTGATTTGTCCCGACCTAGGTTCTCAATTTGAACACACTGCCTATGATTTCCCTATACGCGTACTCCACAGAGATGCTCTTAATGATTATCTCAATGCTAATGGAGTTGAATCACGAATTAGACATCCCTTGCTCGTTTCCAACCAAGTTGTTCATGAACACAGTATTAAATTTCCTATGCCGCGAGCCGAAAAAATGGTCGGTGAAACACTTTGTTTGCCGATTCATAATAACATCACAACCCACGAAATTCTATTTGTCTGTAAAAAGATTTCAGATTTTTACAATTAAACAGGAACTTCATTTACAGTTTCTGCAATAAAGAAATTGTTAAATCGTTAAGAGCCTATAGATTTTCGCACCAATTTATTTCTTCTTTTGGGCTTTTTGCTGCTAAGAAATTGACGCACTTAGAACTGCAACTTGTTCAGCCGTGATTAGGCCTCTTTAAATTAGTGAGTTCTGAGCATCTATCTGCTTCGGACAAAATATTAAATTTAAGAGAGTTTTGAGATTGGATAAAAAGCTGAAGTCAAGTTTCGATCTAATTGTCTCCTCGCATCTCGAATCGTGGTATCCCAACCATTAGCTAGCATGGAAATGAGGGGTAACGTATCTCTCAATTTATGGGAGCCGCTAGCACACTTTTCTTGTGGAACAAATACAATCTCGTCGCCGGATAAGACTTTTATCACTAAGTCGACCAGCATTTGATGAGTATATTTTCTGTATATCCAATACAAATTACGAAATGTCATTGCTTCATCGTAATCAATCACTAATTGTGAGAAGATAGCACCATCATCTATCCCAGGTGCTATATCGTGTACCGAGACACCCCATTTAGAGTTTAGTATTGCTGACCAAAAAATTGGATGTGCGCCTTTGTGAAATGGAAGTATGGAAGGATGTACATTGACTTTAGGAAAAGTGACGTCGTTCAGCCACAATTTCTTGAACAAAAAGGAGGCGCGATCAGAAATTAGTAAGGTTATTTCGCTCAAACTTGTCTCAATTAGTTGTTGCTCAGTCATGACTTCAATGACCTCGATTTGTTGAGTTTTGCACCAATCTGGAAACTTTTCTCTTTGTTCCGCAAATGCATTTGTTACATAACAGATCTTGGACATTTAGACTCCTTGAGGTTTCTCCACAAATTCCTTGTTTAGATTGTCTCAAAACTGAATTCGCGAACAAATATATCAGATTTTCCTTCGTTTAAACCTGATCAACTTAGACTAAAGATCTAACATCTAAGTTCTTATCTTCTATTTAGGGTCGATAAGATGTATCAACTAGAATTAAGGCTATTCCTCTATTTCCAAATAAACGAGTGATAGTTCGTTCTCTTTTGGCCCACATTGTCAATCCCAATTGTTTCAGTCATCCATGTGGAAAACATATTGAATTCCAGGCCAAAGTTAATCTTTATTAAACATCAAACGCAAAGTAAATTGAAGTCTTCTTTATCTAAGAATGCAATTATAGTTACAATCAAGCTGCGAAAATAAAACTACCAAATCTCTTTTTCAATAAATTTAGTAATTTCACTCTTATGACGCCTTGATACTATCCTTCCCAGTAGTCTAAAACTATTTCGCAGAAATCCCAAGAGCCACATAACTATGGATACACACAAAAGAATTAATCTAATCATATTGAAGGGGACCTCTTTTACTTTCCCATTCTTTTAAAAGTTTATGTTCCTGCTGATCTCGTCTTATTACAAAGTTTTCGAGCACAAGAACGTCTATATCTGTTCTTAGAAAGCATTGAATTGCGTCTGTGGGTGACTCAACTATAGGTTCGCCTCTAACATTAAAGGATGTGTTGACCAGTATTGGCACTCCCGTCTTATCCTTAAACGCAACAAGTAAACTTCCAAACCTAGAATTCTTCTTAACAGTTTGAACCCGCGCACTATAATCAACATGGGTGACCGCAGGAATTGTCGATCGAGGCTGATTCACAATCTGGTATAAATCTTTGTTAGAATTCAGATTTGAGAGTTCTGTTTGACCAATTCTGTGTCTTAAGCTGACTGGAAATGTAAAGAGCATATAAGGAGACACAAACCCAGCAGGAGCATCAAACCAATCATTTAAATGTTCTTCTAGGACTACGGGAGCAAAAGGCCTGAAGGATTCACGAAACTTTATCTTGAGATTCATTCGGGACTGCATCCGAACACTTCTAGGATCTCCCAAAATACTTCGACTGCCTAGTGATCTTGGTCCAAACTCTGACCTTCCGCTAAACCAGCCCACAACTTCACCTTTTGTAAGAAAATTTGAGACTTGATCGATGAATTCAGACTCGTTTTCCAAATATGCCGAGCTCAAACCATACTTTTCAAGTTCTAATCTTAGTTCTGAATCGTCATAGCTCAAGCCTAAGAAGGCATCTCTTAAATAGTAATGCTTCTTTTCAAGTGGTTCCGATTGTTCGGCTAAATTGCCAAGGATTGCACACCCCAGAGCGCCACCAGCGTCACCGGCTGCTGGCTGAATAAAAACTTTTGCTTGGTCCAATTGATTTAGTACTTTAGAATTCGCAACACAGTTTAAAGCAACTCCTCCGGCCATACAAAGATTTTTTTCACCAGTAACTTTCATTGCAGTCATTGCCAAGCGAATTACAGCCTTTTCTAGTAAGAACTGGATTGAGCTGGCTAAATCACAGTGTTGTTGTGTAATTTCTGATTCAGAATTTCGAGCATTAAATCCCAGTAACATCTCTAATTTTTCGGAATACATAACCCTTTTCGTGCTAAATGGCAAGAATCTAGTGTTAAGTTTTACAGAACCATCGTCAAAAATTCGGATAACTTCGCTTTCTAATATCCTGGCGTATTTAGGTTTACCGTACGGGGCTAGACCCATGACTTTATACTCCCCTGAATTAACCTTAAAGCCTAGAAACGAAGTTAATGCTGCGTAAAATAAACCAATCGAGTTTGGAAACATTAGGCTTTTGATCAATCTCAAATCTCGACTGAGTCTATCCCCCACTGCTATCGAAGTAGTCTGCGATTCACCCACGCCATCTATCGTTAAAATACTTGATCTCTCAAAACCACTAGGAAAAAAAGCGCTTGCAGCATGGGATTGATGATGTTTGAAACGTTTTATGTTTGGTTTTGTAAAACCTAACGCCTCAAATTTCTTCTCTAAGAATAATTGGTCGTGATTGAACTCCCGTGAAAAGTCCAAGGCTATTTGGAGTGATTTTGGCGATTCTCTATAAATAGTTTTTAGAATGCGTGAGACTTTACTTTTGGGATCTTCGTAGTAAGCAATATTGGAAATCTCTTCAAAGCGAATGTTATGAAACTTAAGTAGACTCAAGATAGCATTTTCTGGAAAACTTGAATCCCCTTTTTTGCGCGTAAGCCTCTCTTCTGAAATAGCCCCGAGAATCATTCCATCGCTCACTAAGCATGCCGCCGAATCGTGATAAAAGGAAGAAATGCCTAGAGTAATCATCTTATTACCAAAGTGGATACTTGTACGAATGTCTTGTCCTGCGCTCCTTTTTTCTGTTTCGCAAGAACATGATTAATTTGAGAATTCTTCGCTTTATCATCAAATTACCCCCTGATTTCGAAACTCAAGCTCGATCGAATCAACCATTGATTTTGCAAGAAGGTGTTGGCCTTGATCGTTTAAATGATATGGATTGAACCAATAATCCCCGTTCTTATATAACTCATCATAACTTGGGTTGTGTTCATAGACCCCATTACTCATTACAATATCAAAATATTCTAGTGCCAAATCATGCAATCCCGGCATTTTCTCATCAAAATGTTCCAGCAACCTCTTATACTGAGGGGGCAACTCCAGAATTGAGTTCCACATTAAACTTGGTTGAAAGAAATGAAGAAATCCGATTTTTTCGTTTACACATATCGAGCGCATTAATTTAATATTCTTAGAATAGTAAGTTACCGCCTCGTTTTTTACACTCCAATTCTCAAATTCATCCCACACAAAATTATGACCCAAATTAGTCTTTACAAATCTCTTCCCTCTCACAATCTTTCGCTGTGTCACAATCTTGTTTACAAAATTTGATTGCATAATCTTAAGTTGAAATCTTGATATCCTGGGAATAGTTTTATCCCACGAATGTATAGCAATTATTCCGTCATCATATGAACGTGTTGTATTCGGTAACCAATGGCCTTTACTAAATTTATTCCCAACAGTTGAGTGGACAAAATCATTGAACCCGTCTAGGCAAACCACCAACGAAGGTCTTAAATATATAAGTTCTGTGGCCAGGTAAATCAACTCTTGAACGCTAGAATAATCTCCAACTGCAGCATTTATCACAAATGCATTTATGTTAGGTCGCCTACTTCTAACTTCCGATTCAAGTTGGTTTGCTAGGATGCTTTCAGCTTTAGTAGCTCCTAATCCCATAGCAGTCGAGCCCCCGATTAGCAGGATTCTGAACTCCCCGTCTTGTTTCTGCCACCGAGAATCATCCTGTCCGTAAAATCCGTTGATTGACGATCCCGCCCAAAACAATGCATTTCCGTCTCTGACCAAATTTAACTCCGCAGAATTTTTACCAACACGGTGACCCAACTTCGGATCCCTCACGTATCTTAATGGATAGTCTCTATACTCTAAAAGTGCTTTACTTAGATTGAACCGGCGGGAGCTCACCTGGATAACATACACACAACGTCGATTGTCAGCAATTATATTCGACACTTTTTTTCACATAACAGCAAGTCGAACCAATACAATTCTATGCTGAATGCCATAGAGACAATGTCGAATTCTAAAATGGTGACCTAGTTCTATTCTACGAACGAGGTGGTTGAAAGTTTGTGCACAATGACATATGCACGTCTCCGGTAACAATGCCATACATAATCGTAAGACGCACTAAATATTTGCTTGATACCACTCAGTTGTTCCTATAGTTGTAGCACTATGGGTCCTAACACACTGTCTAGTTCCCTGATAACCAGAGTATTATGTTTTCCAAGTCAGTTAACAAAAAGGGTCCAATAGATTGAAAACCATCAAAAGCCATGAAGTAAGGGTATTACGCATAATCGCAGTACTTGCCGTTTTTCTGTTTCATTTATATCCACAATCTCTCAACTTTTTATATCTGGGTGTTGATATCTTTTTCGTGATATCGGGGTACTTATTGATTCCTCGTATTGTTGAATCTTTAGAAGCTTCTCCAAGATTTTCCGCTCTGAAACCTTTTTATGTTAGTCGCTTTCTGCGTATTTTTCCTACATTTATTGCTTCTATCATCATAATCTATTGCATTTTTTTTAGTTTTGGAAATTATTTTGATTTATCGTCTGTAAAATCAAATTTATTACCGACCATCTTTTTGTTTTCCGACCTGAACTATGTTTTCAACAAACAAAATTACTTTGTGACAAATCCAAGTCCAGTCCTCCATATGTGGTCAATCGGTGTAGAAATCAAATTTTATATCTTGACACCGGCTTTATTCTGGATGGGGAAGCGACTAGGGATTCGCATTATTTTGTTGATGCAATTTTCTTTTTTTATCTCCCTGGCATTTTTCATGCTTTACGTCAAAGATCAATCGCCTTTATATTTTTTCTTTGTCAGTCGCTATTTTGAATTTATCTTGGGGGGAATGTTGCGGCTTAAGAATTCCAGTGCAAGGAACTTGATGCTTTTGATCGTATTGAGCCTCGTACCTTTTGCAAATGTGACACAACGACCAATTCTCTTGGCAATACTCTCCACTTCACTAATTCTAAGCATTCCTCAGAATATAAAGTTCACAAAACGTCAAAATCAAGTCGTTGATTATGTATCAAACCTAACTTACAGTTTCTTTCTTATACATCCAATTTGTATCTTCTTGGTTCGCGACTCCATGATTTCAGAATTCATCCCACACTTACTCAAGCCATTCATGGTGATGACAATTAGCTCTTTGCTTTCAATATTTTTGTGGAACAATATAGATAGAGTATATTTCCGGAAAGAGCCGGTTCAGGTGGGGCTATTGCTTTTCTGCGTTGTTGCCTCTCTCTCCTTAATAACTATAAGTCTGTTCTCGACTAAGGTTTTGGAATTTGTCTATAAATCTTCAATGGTAAATCAATTCGCTCTCAGCAGGCCCGATGATGTGTGGTGTAAAGAGCGTTTGTATTCGATTAAGCCTTGTTTTTACACAAATGGAGTCAGGGATTCTGAAGTAGTCACCATCGTTGACCGAATTTTGATAGGTGACAGTCATGCTTTGCAATATTCAAATTTCTTCATACAACTAAGCGCAATCGAGAACTCATCGCTAGCGATATTGGCCACTGAAGGCTGCCGTATCGTCAAAAGTCGTTCTGACTTTTCAGAGAATGATTGTGAAAAGGCCAGAGAAGTTGTTTTTGACAGTTTGGATAATTTTAAGATTAAAGAAGTGATTTTGGGCCAAAGATTCTTTGGCGACGAGTCATTGATCGAAATTGAAGAATTTTTCGCGCGCTTGTACCCAGAATTCAATTTGCGGATTATTGGCAGAACGCCGATCTTTCCAATGAATCGTGCAAGCCCACTCCAGCGACCATTTTGGGCCTCAAATCAAATTGCGATTGGCACGAGACTTACTGACATGAATTCGTCAGGAGCTGATTTTGCAGAGAAAGTTCGATTATTGGCAACTAGGCTAGGTATTGATTATATAGATGTTGATTCTTCTGTATGTCAAGGTCGATACTGTCTTCCCTATAGTGAAGGCGTTTGGTTATATTACGATGATAACCATTTGAACATTCCTGGAGCAAATATTGTCTTGTCTAGAACGGAGAAATTTAAGTTTCCGCAATGAATCGTCGTTTCATAATTGAAGCTGTATGGAATTAGTGTATTTTAAATCAGAAATTTACTCCGCATAAAACACGACTTGGGGACTATTAGTTCGTTAATAGAGAGGTCTTGAACAGTTTGAGTCGCCCATGAGAACTAAACTCATGACCTACGCTTTACGAGTTCTCAGACCTCCTATCCACCATTGACTCACTGCGTTCATTATCGCTCAATCCACTGACATCCTTAGGGATAAGTGTCCATAGTTATTCGCCAATGTCCAGCTTGGTTGCATCCAGAATTGCATCCAAGTCTTGGCTTCGAAAGCAAACATTTCGCTTGAAGAATCATTTAGACAAGAGTGCCTTGATGATAGATAACCCGCCAAACAGAATCTACCCGTTCCCAGAGAGTGACTCGACGAGTGATTCTTTCTCCCTGCTGCAATTGATAGGTTAGCAAATAGACATTGGAACCAAGTTCACGAATTCGAAAGTCGCTAGTTCTCC
>Ga0194129_10002255_pt1 | contig 29328 bp, 42 predicted proteins | sample TA2KigCa35mmetaG_FD_150862 | JGI IMG/M metagenome (GOLD analysis project Ga0194129, IMG submission 150862) | Freshwater microbial communities from Lake Tanganyika, Tanzania - TA2015038 Kigoma Deep Cast 35m | ecosystem: Environmental > Aquatic > Freshwater > Lake | place: Tanzania: Lake...
GAGCGGCCAATGGCGTCGAAGGTCAGGTAGCTGAGGGCGCTGGCGGTCAGGAAGTACGCCACGAAATAGGCCGCGGTGATCACCTCCAGCGTCGAGCCGGTGATGTTGATGTAGTCATCGATGATCACTTCGCTGAAGCGCACCAGCGGCAGGATCGGCAGCAGCAGCAGCACCCGGATCCAGGCGACGTTGTCGTCGTTGAGGCTCGGCAGATCCTGCTCAGCCGGCATGAGCTTGTAGGTGCGGATGAACTGCCTGATCAGCAGCCAGGCTCCGCTGCTGCCCACCATCACCACGATTGCGCCCAGGGCGATCTGCAGCAGCGTCTGCTCGCCAATGCTCAGCTCCAGCAACCTGCGGGTGCTGGGGGCGATCCTGAGATACCACTTCGGTGGCACCAGGCCGCCGGGGGTGCGGGCATAGCGCTCGTAGATATCCCGGCTGGTGAACCCATCAGCCGGGATCGGCACGGCTTTCACCGCGTCGTACAGCTGCCGCACCCTGCCCACGGTTTCGGCGCTGAACAGGAAATCGATGTTTTCGGGGTCGTTTGGCAGCTTGTTGCTCAAGCTGATCGCCGTGCCTGGAATGCGCCAACGGCTGATGGGCTTTCCCTGTTCGCTGGCCAAGGTCTTCAGCGCCTTGGCATCGGGCAGCACGATCGGTGTGGCGCTGGTGTGAAAGACAACATCGAGCAGGCTCTTCAGCTGCAGCGTCGCTTCCTGGCCGGCATCGACGCGCACGCTCTCGGGGAAACTGCTGGCGTCGAGGGCAGCCACCGCCAGTTGGAAGAGGCTGTCGGTGGCGGCGATCTGCCGGTGCCGTTCCGGGCTCCACCACAGCCCCGCTTCGCGTTCGCCGGCCTGGCTGATGGCCTCGACCCGTGCGTTCACCTCGGCCATCACGGCGTAGAAGTTCACCACGGTGCCGCGGGGGCTGTTGGCCACCACCTCGCCCAATGGGTGCAATTGCCATTGCTTTCTGGCCTGCTGGAGCGCCTCGAAAAAGGGCTGGCTGCTCAACGGCGTGAGCTCCAGCTGCTGCCCAGCGGTGCTCAGGGCGCGGGCCGATGCGGTCGCCTGGCCGCTCATGGCCAGGGCGATGCTGAGCAGCAGGCCCGTCAGCAGCGCGGCCAGATGTCGCCGCAGCCGGTGCACGTTCCTGAAGCTCATGGGCGGTGGGGCAGATGGGGTGGACCGGCACTGATCCTGACAGTGGTGCTCACCAGCCCGCGGCAGCCCGCACTACTCCGCAGATGGTTGCTGCGCCGATCACCTGCAGCACGCTCCATCTCAGACGCAGCTGCGCCAAGAGTGCCAGCGCCATCACCAGTGCCCCGTCCCAGGCCAGGGTGCCGCCGGGCCACAGCACCGGAGCGGCAAACAGGGCCGCCAGGCTGGCGATCACCCCCACCACCGCCGCGGTGATGGCGGTGAGCGGTGCCCCCAGGCGCAGGTTGCCTCTGGAGGCTTCCACCAGGGGTGCCCCGGCCAGGATGAAACCAAAGCTGGGCACAAAGGTGAACCACACCGTCACCAGGGTGGCCGCGGCGGCGGCGAGCCAGCTGCCCGGGCCCCCCAGCAACTCACTGCCCCAGCCGCCCATGAAACCCACAAAGGCCACCACCATGATCAAGGGACCCGGGGTGGTTTCACCCAGGGCCAGGCCGTCGAGCATCTGACTGGCGTTGAGCCAGCCGAACTGCTCCACCGCCCCCTGCGCCACATAGGGCAGCACGGCATAGGCGCCGCCGAAGCTGAGCAGCGCCACCCGGCTGAAGAAGCGGGCCATCACCGCCAGGGTGCCGTTCCAGCCGCCGGCGGCCACCAGAACCGCCAGCGGAGCCGCGGTGGCCGCGCCCCAGGCCAGCAGGCTCAGGGCCAGCTTGCGCCGCGACCATTGCGCATGGTCGGGCGTGGGACTGTCGTCGCCGTGGATGAAGTCCGGGGCTTGGGCGTCGGGTTGGCCGCTGGCGGTGGCGCTGCTGTGCCCGTTGGCCTGTGCAGCAGGCTTGTTGATCCAGCCGGGCCGCAGCCGCCCGGCCAGCCAGCCCGACAGGGCCGCCACCGCCACCACCCACGGGTAGGGCGTGTTGAACACCACCAGGGCCATAAAGGCCGCGGCCGCCAGCACCCGCAGCAGGGTTGTGCGCAGCGTGCGCCGCCCCACCCGCCAGGCCGCCATCAGCACGATTGCCAGCACGGCGGGCTTCAACACGGCAAACACCGAGGCCAACACTGGCAGCTGGCCCCACAGGGCATACACCGTGGAGAGCGCCGTGAGCACCAGCACCGAAGGGATCAGAAACAGCCCGCCGGCGATCAGGCCGCCGGGGATGCCGTGCATCAGCCAGCCCAGGTAGGTGGCCAGCTGGGTGGCCTCGGGGCCCGGCAGCAGCATGCAGTAGTTGAGGGCATGCAAAAAGCGACGTTCGCTGAGCCAACGGCGCCGCTCCACCAGTTCGCGCTGCAGCAGGGCGATCTGCCCGGCAGGCCCGCCGAAGCTGACCCAGCCCAGCTGGGCCCAGAAGCGGGCGGCCTCGGCGAGGCTCACCGGTTGTGGGTTCATGGGTGCTGCATCAGGCGCGTCCGCGCGTCATCGCCCAAGGGCCCAGCCAGAGCACAAGCCCCAGGGCGAAGAGACCCAACGATGGCGAAATCAGGGTGCATTCTGGCCAGGATCCCCTGCGGGGGACCGCTCAGGCTGTCCTATTGGGACTGGCGCGAGACAATGCCTTCTCTTGCTAGACGATTCTGGTGATCTATCCCGATGAGTGAAAATGCTCTTGAGTACCGTGCTATTCAGTGACCTGAGGGTAAGACCCGTGAATGCTGACTGAGGTATCGCTTTGATCGGGGCATCTCATCTGTGCCCCGAAACTTTGCTGAGAACAACCTATTTTATGATCTACCGATACTTCCCTTCAGTGGCTGGTGCTTCATCAGGTCGATGCAGATGTTGATGTCGATCAGGTTGCAGAGTTGCAGGCTCACAGCTGTTCCCTATCGGCTTGCTCCTGCTCAGGTCGACCTTCAGCCAGAAAGTTGCTCGAAAAGGACGAGAAGGACTCCAGTACACCAGTGATCAGACGCCTTGCGGGCCTGATGTGCAGCTCATCGCCGCAGCGTTCAATCTCCAGATCGAGATCGAATTGCTCATAGGCCAGTTCAGCCGGGATCCTTACGGCCTGGGAGTTGCCGAAGCGGAACAACCGTGTTGTCGCTGTCATGGCAACCACTAATGGATGCCCCCATCCTGGCTGTTTTCAGATGCTCTGGTTCGGCATCAATGCCACGGCTTCTCGGCTCCGCACGTACTGCCGGCTGCTGACGCTGACGCTGCCAAAGGTCATTTGATTCCGAGGGTTCTGGGCGGTGTGGCCCTGGTGTCGCTGCTGCTGAAGCTGCTGGTGGAGCAGATGCTGGGCGGGCTCAAGGAGAAGAATCCGATCAATTGATTTGTTGCGTGGCGGACCCAACGCGTCTGCTCAACGAGGGTCGGTTCATTTCCTACCGGTCAACCGGGGTTTGTTTGCCACAATGGGGCGAGCGTGCTCGTGCCCATGGCCTTCAGTGCCAAGACCGAATATGGCCTGGTGGCTCTGATCGAGCTGGCCGCAGCCCATGGCTCCGGCGAACTGCTGCAGACCGGCGAGATCTGCCGGCGCCATGGGATTCCGGAGCGCTATCTCGAGCAGATGCTCACGGCCCTGCGCAAGGGGGGCTTTCTGCTCAGCATTCGCGGCCCCCGCGGTGGCTTTCAACTGGCCCAGGATCCAGCCACCATCACCGTTGCGGCGGTGGAGGCCTGCCTTGAGGGCGACAGTCGCCTCGAGCGCAAGGGCAGGCGCGAGTCGGCCGAATTTCAGGTGCTCAGACGCCTCAGCGACGAGGTCGAGACAGCCCGCAAAGGGGTGTTGACCTCCCTCACCCTGGCCGTTCTGCAGCAGGAGTGTGAAACCCTGCGCTCTCCCCAGCCGATGTTCTACATCTAGAGCTCCTGCAGCACCTCGGGCGCCAGCAGCAACATCAGGCTGCGGCTCTCCAGTGGTGCGCCCGATGGCTCCCACAGGGTCGGCGTTTCAGGCAGATCGTCTCCAGCCGGCAGGGCCGTGTCGATCACCCGCAGCCAGCCGCTGGGCGTGGGCGGCAGGCCAAAGTGCATCGCCCGGTTGTAGGCGTTCATGCCGCACCACAGCAACGCCTGGCCAGCGGGGGCATACAGGCTCCAGGCCAGGGTGTGGGACCAGCTCGCCCAATCGGGTTTGTTGAGCTCGATCCCGTGCCAGTGGGGGTCGGGCTGCTCCGGATTGAGCAGCGGGGCCAGCTTGCGCCTCAGGCTCAGCAGCCGTTGCAGGTAGGTGCGCAGGGTCAGGTCATCGGCGTCGGGCCGCCAGTGCATCCAGCCCAGGGGGTTGTTCTGGCACCAGGTGTTGTTGTTGCCCCCCTGGCTGCGGCGCACCTCGTCGCCCATCAGCAGCATCGGTACCCCGGGGGAGAGCAGCAGGGTGGCCAGAAAATTGCGCAGCTGGCGGTTGCGCAGGGCGGTGATCGCCGGGTCGGAGCTCGGACCTTCCACGCCGTGGTTCCAGCTGTTGTTGTGGTTGTCGCCGTCGCGGTTGTCCTCGCCGTTGGCGAGGTTGTGCTTGCGCCCGTAGCTGACCAGATCGGCGAGGGTGAAACCGTCGTGGGCGGTGAGAAAGGTGATGCAGGTGCTGTTGGCGCCCGCGGCCTTGCCGCCGAACAGATCAGGACTGCCCTCCAGGCGCTGGCCCAGGGCCCAGCAGCTGCGCTCGTCACCTTTCCAGAAACGGCGCACATCGTCGCGCCAGCGACCGTTCCAGGGCGCCACACGCTGGGCCGGAAAGTCGGCCAGTCGGTAGAGGCCGCCGCAGTCCCACGGTTCGCTGATCAGCTTGAGATCGGCCAGGTCGGGATCGGCCTCCATCTCCTCAAACAGGGGCGGGTGGTCGAGCGGCGCCAGCTCTTCGCCGCGGCTCAGGGCGATGCCCAGGTCGAAGCGGAAGCCGTCGATCCCCAGCTCCACCGCCCAGCAGCGCAGCGACTCGAGGATCAGCCGGCGCACCAGCGGCCGGTTGGCGGCGATGGTGTTGCCGCAGCCGCTCACATCGAGGTAGTCGCCCAGCGCGTTCTGCTGGTAGTAGAGCTTGTCGGCCAGACCCCGCCAGCTCAGGGTGGGACCGGCCTGGTTGCCCTCGCTGGTGTGGTTGTAGACCACATCCAGCAGCACCTCGACGCCGGCGTGGTGGGCGGCACGCACGAGCTGGCGCACCTGCTCGCGCGCCTGCAGCGGATCGTTGCCCACCAGATAGTCGGGGTGGGGTGCCATCCAGCTCACTGGGCTGTAGCCCCAGTGGTTGTGCCGACCGCCGGGGGCATCCTGCGGATCGAAGGCCATCACCGGCAGCAGTTCGATCGTGGTGATGCCCAGGTCCTGCAGGTAGGGGATCGTGTCGATCAGCCCCAGCAGGGTGCCCTGGCGCTCTGGCGGCACCGGTGAGCCCTCGCCCTGGGTGAAGCCGCCCACGTGCAGCTCGTAGATGACCGTGCGCTGCCAGCTGTGCCGCGGCCGCGGCGCGGCGTCGAAGTCGAAGCGGTCGCGCTCGGTCACCACCCCCTTGAGGGCGCAGTTGGTGTTGGGGATGGCGCCGATGGCGCGGCTGCGCTGGTAGACGTCCCAGCCGCTGATGGCGCGGGCGCAGGGATCGAGCAGCAGCTTGGAGGGGTTGAACCCATGGGCGCCCGGCTGCAGCGCACCGAACACCCGGTAGCCGTAACAGCATCCGATGCCGACCCCCTCGCCCTGCAGCTCCACGTGCCAGTGGTCGCCAGAGCGGTGCCGCTCATCGAGCTCGATGGTGGCCCAGGGCTCGGTCGCCTCGCCGTGCTCAAACAGCAGCAGGTCGAGGCGGGTGGCCTCCGGAGCCACCACCGAAAAATTCACCCCCTGACTGCCGGCGCTGGCACCCAGGGGCCAGGGGCGGCCGATGCGCACGGTGAGGGCATCGGTTCGTTGCAGGGATGCGGCTGGCAACGCGAAGGGCCCGGGCGATACCCACAAGTTACGGGGAGTGGCAGGCTCATTCCAGTCTGCGTGGTTTTTCTGACCGAGCCGTCTTCGCCGTTTGTGGCTGCACCGGAGCCTGGGCGGCCGCCGCGCCAGGTGGCCGAGGGGCTGCAGCTGTTTGCCCCCAACCGCCGCAGCCAGGGCGGCAGCAGCTGGTTGCTGCATGGTGATGCCCGCTGCGGCCAGCCCGATCTGCTGGTCGATGCCCCCGGTTTCTGCGAGGTCAACCTGGCCGTGCTCGATCAGCGCCGAGCCGCCGTGGGCGCCGATGGGGGTCTGATCGTGCTCACCAGCCGCGAGGGCCACGGCGAGCTTCGCCGCTGGCAGCAGCGGCTGGGGTGGCGGGTGCTGGTGCAGGAGCAGGAGGCCTATCTGCTGCCGGGAGTGGAGCGGCTCGAGCCGTTCGGCGAGGGCTGTGAGCCCGCTCCCGATGTGCGGTTGCTGTGGACGCCGGGCCCCACGCCGGGTGCCTGTGTGCTGCATGTGCAGCGCCCCGGGCTCGATGGCCTGTTCTGCGGGCGGCTGCTGGTGCCGCTGGAGCCGGGTGTGCTGGCCCCCCTGCGCACGGCCCGAACCTTTCACTGGCTGCGGCAGCTGGCCAGCGTGGAGCGGTTGCGGGCCTGGTTGCCGCAGGGCTCACCCGCCTGGATCGCCACTGGGGCGGGCCTGGGCGCCCTGCGTGGAGAGCCGCTGGTCAGGGAGGGTTCAGCCTGCCTGCAGAGGCTCAGTTTGGTTTGCTGATTTCAACGGCCGTGGGATAGGGGATTTCGATGCCGTTGGCTTCAAAGCAGGCCAGCAGATCTTGTTTGATGTGGCTGACCCCGTCTTTGAAGCTCCAGTAATCCGAATGCGTGGTGTTGAAGTCAAACGCGAAATCAAAGCTGAAGTCTGAGATTTTGACCAGGCGGCATGAGCGAAAGCTGAAGCAGGGGTCGGCATTGACCACCGACTTGATCAGCTCTGGAATGGCCAGCAATTGTTGGCGCGTTGTGTCGTAGGAGACACCTACCGTAATCGCAGATTTTTCGACCTGATCAATGATTTCCTGAACGCGACAGAGCATCCTTTCGCGCACCTCCAGATAGGCTGACCAGCCATGCAGCCTGACCATGGCGAAGCAGATTAGGGTCAGGCTTTCGGTGTCGGCTTGCTCAATGCTGACCACAATTTTTTGCAGGCTTGGCTCAGACTCCAGTGCTTTGCGCGTATAAAACAGTAGATCTTTGCACTGATCTGGTGAGAGCTGCTCGTTGATGTTGACCCGCAGATCCAGGCCCTGCATGGGTGTCGTTTCGACCTTGCTGCTTCGTCGCGAGTAATTCACGATGGTGGCTTCATCGGCAATGGCGTTGGGAATGGTGATGCGGCTTTCCAGGGTCTGAAGCTCGACCGAGCGCAGGCCAATTTTGGTGATGAAACCGGTGTGCTCGCCAACGCGACAGAATTCGCCAACACGCAGCGGACGATCGGTCTGAATCGAGAGCCCGGCAAATAAATTGCCCAGCAATTTTGAGGCTCCCAGGCCAATCGCGAGACCCGGTACCGCAGAAAAGGCGAGCACGGTGCTAGCGGGTAGTCCCAGTCTGAGCAGCAGTTCATACAGCAGGGCAAGAACCGTCAAGGTTCCCAGCGTGCGGCAGATCGGCAGGAATAGATTGTTGAGGCGCTGCAGCATCAGGGGTGAGTTGCTGTGCCGCCATTTCATCAGCCATTCGGCAGCGGATTTGCCGAGTGCCTCAAAGACCAGATAGGCCAGAATGCTGGTGGATATAAAGTAAATAATAGCATATATGTATGTAATAATCTGCAGCGTTTCTCCGGTCATATTGATGTAGTCGTCGACAAAGATTTTGCTGAACCGGGTGATTGGGAGTAGCGGGAAGATGATGAGTACGCGTAGCCAGGCGATGTTGTCGTCGTCGGTTGTCGGTAGTCTGGAATTCTGGTGCTCGTCGCGGGAGCGATAGGTTTTGAGCAGCAGCCAGATCAGCGTGCTTCCCGCAGCCAGGCTGAGTAGGTTGACCGCCATGCTGGCAGCGATTTGAAAAATCGTTTGTTCGCCATAGGAGGTCTCCAGGAGCGTGCGGGTATCCGGAGATAGCTTGAGATACCACTTGGGAGGAATCAGGCGCCCTGGAGTGGTCGCATAATTGTGATAGAACCCTGGCGTGGAGAAGCTGTTGCTGGGGAGTTTGACCGCCTTGATGTCTGCGTACATCTGGCCGGTTCTCTCCACGGTGTCGGCAGAGAACAGGAAGGCATTGCCATTGCCATTGCCAGCGCTCTGGTCGTTGTCCGATGCTTGTTGCTCCGTGCTCAGCCTGATTGCCGTGCCAGGGATGCGCCAAGATTGCAGAGTCGTGCCCTGTTCGCTGTTGAGGAGTCGCAGCTCAGCCGCATCCGGAATGGTGATCGGCATGCTGCTGGAATTGAACACGTAGTCCAGCACTTGCTTGAGTCGGATTGCCGCCTCCTCGGCGATGTCGCTGCGGATGCTGTTGGCGATGAGGCTGGTGTTGAGCGCCTTGGTTGCCAAGTGGAACAACTCGTCGGTCTCCTCAATGGCTTGGACCAGGCGTGGGCTCCAGGACCAGCCGGGTTCGCGGGCGCCGGCTGCGCTGATCGCCGCCTGCCGCTGGGCCACCTCGGCCATCACGGCGTAGAAGTTCAGCAGCGTGGCTCTAGGGGTCTCGCCCACCACCTCCCCCAGCTGATGCTCCGCCCAGTTGGCCCGCAGAGCCACAAGCTCTCCGTAGAAGGGCTGCTGGCTCAGGGGAATGCTGGCGGGGTTGGCGGCGCTCAGCAGAGCGGGCTTCGGCGGCGGCGTTGCCGCCCCCGGCAGCGCCAGCAGCAGCGGCAGAGCCAAGCCCAGCACCAGGGCCAGGGCACGGGTGATCCAACGGCGGATGGATTGGGCGCGCGCAGCCAGACAGCCTGAGATGGCTCCGATGTTGCCACCGGGTGCCAGCGGAGGCGTGCGGTTCGGCTTCAGTCGGTAAAACCGTTGCGCGGCAATGGATCTGCGCGACTTTTGCGATCTCCTGCCGGCCGTTGGGTTGATGCGCTTTTCCGCAAACAACGGCGAAAACCGTTGCGGCAGCCCTTTTTTTGGTTGCAGGCCCCGCCGATGCTCCATACCATTGGCGCGCCCAATTCCTCTGGCGGTCGGGGATTGCCGATTCGCCACCTGCAGCGCCCACGGTCTCAACCTCTGGTTCTGCCGCGCGGCTCTTTCCCCCCCACCCTTTGAGGACTCTCTTTTCCCCATGAACAAAGCTGATCTCGTCAACCTCGTGGCGGCCCGCACCGAGCTGACCAAAACCGATGTGTCGGCCGTCGTCGACGCCGCCATCGAAACCATCATCGACTCGGTCGTTGAAGGCAAAAAGGTGTCGATCCTCGGTTTCGGTTCGTTTGAGCCCCGCGAGCGTTCCGCCCGTCAGGGTCTGAACCCCAAGACCGGCCAGAAGATCAAAATCCCTGCCAAGCGCGTGCCGGCCTTCACCGCCGGCAAGATGTTCAAAGACCGCGTTCAGGGCTGATCCCTGCAGAGCCGGCGACAACGCCATGCTGGAAGGCGGCCTGAGGGCCGCCTTTTTTGTGGGCTGTCTTGCGTTGGCTGTGGGTCTTGATCGCTGGTGCCGTTGCCGCTCCCTCTCCCTGACCATCTGCGCTCCAGGCTGCAGCGGGGGCAGGCCCTGCGCGCCGGCGGCTACCGCGGCCGCTACGCCCCCTCCCCCAGCGGCGTGTTGCACAGGGGCAACCTGCGCACGGCCCTGCTGAGCTGGCTCGATGCCCGCCTGGCCGGAGGTGAATGGCTGTTGCGCTTCGATGATCTCGACACCCCGCGGGTGGTGCCGGGTGCCGACACGCAGATCCTGGCTGATCTGCACTGGCTGGGGCTCCACTGGGACGGTTCACCGTTGCGCCAGAGCGAGCGCCGCGGCCTCTACAGCAGCGTGCTGTCGGCCCTGCGTCGTGGCGGCGCGCTTTACCCATGCCGCTGTTCGCGTCGTTTGCTGGCTGATGTCTCGGCGCCCCATGGCACCCTTAACGTGTATCCAGGCCTGTGCCGCAACCAGCCTCCGCGCTGGGGTGTGGAAGCGGGGCGGCTGCCGAGCTGGCGGCTGCGCCTCGGGGCCGGCGCGCTGCGCTGGTCCGAGCGTTTTGTTGCTGAGGGTGTGGTGGATGGCCCGGCGGCGGTGGGTGATGTGGTGCTGCGCCGCGCCGATGGCTTCATCGCCTATCACCTGGCCACGGCCGTTGACGAACTGGAGATGGGCATCAGTGATGTGGTGCGCGGTGTGGATCTCTGGAGTGCCACCGCTGCACAGGTGGCCGTGCTGCAGCTGCTTGGCGCCGTGCCGCCCCGCTATGGCCATGTGCCGCTGTGGTGCGACGGCCAGGGCCGGCGGCTGAGCAAGCGCGACGGCTCCGATGGCCTCGCCGCGGCGCGGCGCCAAGGGGCTGATGCGGCCACCGTGATCGGTGAGCTGGCGGCCAGCCTGGCTCTGGTGCCCGCGGGCTCGCGTCTCAGTACTCAGGAGTTGCTGGGCGAGCTGCGCGGCCGCGGGGCTGGAGCGGGGGATGGCGGTGCCGATGTGCTTGCCATCGCCCTGGCGGCAGCGGCCCAGACTTAAGGAAAGCTTCGGGATCAAAGGGGCTGTGGCGGCCCAAACTGGTTGGAACTCAAGGCGTACCGCCGTGACTCCCGCCATCGACCGACGATCACCCTGCCCTTGCTGCGGCGGCAGCGGCATGCTGCGGCTGGGCGATCAGAGCTTTCGCACCTGTTTGACGTGCCTGGGTCAGGGCTCGCTGCCCGGCCAGGAGACGGCCCGCACCACCGTCGCCGTGATCCTGCCCGTTGCGGCCTCGTGCCAGGGTCCGGCTTCGCAGCCCGTTACGAACGCTGCGTCTTCTGCCGCCAGATGAAGAAAGCTGTGGTCGCCACAACGGCCGCCAGGGGAGCCGCTGTGAGCAGCAGCAGAATCACGGCAGTCCAGTCGGTGTACATCGGGTGATGCCAAGACTCAGATTCCATCATCCCATCATTCGCGCGGCGCTGGTGCTGCCTCTGGTGGTGCAGGCCGCCCCCGCCTTGGCGGGCGTGGAGTTTGACAACTGCGTCACCGGTGCCGACGGCTCGATCAGCTGCGACACCCGGCCCACCGGTAACACCCGGATGAACGACGAGGCCGCCCGCTACGGCTTGTTCGATCAGGCCAGCCCGGGCTGGGCCGAATACAACCCCTACGAGGGCTACGACCAGATGCTGGTTGGGGGCAGTTGGTGATCGGCGGCGGCTGAGCCGCATGCGCTGAGCGGATCGGCTGCTGCTGCCATTCAGTGGCGAAATGCTGCCGAGGATCTGCTGATGCGCGGCATACATCCCCCGGAGGACTAATTTTGATTACCACCGGACGGTCCATGGACCTGCCGGAGGTTCATCGGGTTGTCCATGGACCTCACCCCCTTTCTCGAAAGCCTTGAGGGCACCACCTTGGACCAGGTGCTGCTCTCAGTGGCGATTGAGGGCAAGGTGGCGATTGCGATGAAGGGACGCTTCCTGCTGCGTTCCGTGTGTGAGAGCTTTCACGACCGCAGCCGCATCGGTTGCGCGGTCACCGATGAGGCCAGTTGTCTCGAGTATCTGGGTCGCGAACCCTACGAGCTGCTGATCTGCACCGATTTCCTGGAGGTGGGCAGCGGCTTTGAGCTGGCCCGCAAGGCCCGCCAGGCGCAACCCAGGCTCAAGGTGGTGGTGCTGGCCCTGGGGGATCTGATCCCGGCTGAGTACAGCGAAGCACCGTGGCTTGAAGCGGTGGTGGCCGAAGCGGATTTCATCGGCGATCAGCGGCCGCTGCAGGCGGCGGTGATGGCGGTGATCGGCGGCCTCTTCTATCGCAGCCCCTCTCTGCGCACCGGCACCCTGCCCTACCTCAGCTGCCCGCGGCTGACCCCGCGGGAGTACGAGGTGCTCGATCTGCTGGCCAGTGGCCTCAGCGATCGGGAGATTGCCCAGAAGCTTGTGGTCAGTGAGGAGACAGCGAAGACCTACACCAAACGGCTGTTGCGCACCCTCGATGTCAACAACCGGCTGCAGGCGGTTTTGAAGGGAATGCGCTGCGGCATGATCCAATTGTGAGATGGCTGCGGGGTGAATGTCCCCGTATGGGGGGCTCGCCGGTGAGGCGTCTCGGCCGAGATTGGTTCCAGCCAGGTCAGTAGGGCGCTTCAGGCGCCGGGAATGATCAGATGAGTCCGGAAGCTGCAGCCCTCACCATTGGTGAGCTTGAAGCCAATTATTCGCTGTATTGCAAAGCGCTTCGGTTGTTGATCAGGGAAGGCAAGACGATCAATAAGGTGCGTCGCACGGTCTGCTGGCAGCGCCTTGAGACCCTCCACAGCTGCCTGCCCAACCAATACCGCGATCCCGATTATCTGTTTGCGCTGCTCAAGCGTGAGCTCAGCGCTGAGAAGGTCTGAGGCCCCGGCTCTGCCTGCCAAGCCAGCGTTTGTACAACGTGTCGGCCAGCAGCACGGCCACCGTTCCCCAGCCCAGCCACCCCAGCCAGGGCAGCGGCAGGGGGCTCAGGCCAAACGCCGCAGCGAGTGCCGGCAGCAGTACCAGCAGACCGGCCACTACCGGTTCGCTCAGCACTCCGATCCAGAACAGGCCGTTGTCGACCCGCAACCGGCTCCAGAAGGGGGCGAAGCGGCTGCGGCAGGCCATAAGTGTGCCCATCTGGCCGGCCACGATCAGCAGAAAGGTCACGGTTGAGGCCTGTCGGGCCACGTGCAGCTTCGCTGAGCCGGCCCAGGTCGTCGCCGTGCACGACGCGCTCGGCATCGGCATCGCTATCCCAATCGGCATTCAGCAGTCCGATCTGGCGGGCAATCGCCTCGGCCGTCAGGGGACCATCGCCGGTGACCATCGTCACCCGGATGCCGGCGTCGCGGCAGGCCGCAATGGCGGCCGGCACCTTGGCGCGCGGGGGGTCGACCAGTCCCATCAGCCCCACGAAGCAGAGCTCCTGCTCCAGCGCGGTGCTGCTTAGCGAGGGCCAGTTGGCGTCGAGCCGGCGGATCGCCAGGGCCAGCACGCGCAACCCCTGGCTCGCCAGCTGATCGGCCTCGGCTTCCACTTCGGTTGTGCTGGTGTTGCAGTGGCGCCGCGGTGGCCCTGGCCGCCGCGTCCCGGCCGGAGGCTCCGATCCAAGCGATCGTCAGCCGCGGCGGTCGACCTGATCTCGTGCCAGCTTGCCTGGGTGAGGTGCGATGCCCCACCTTGCTGATGGTGGGCAGCCACGATGTGGATGTGCTCGAGCTCAACACCTGGGCTGCTGCCCGCCTGCAGGGGGTGCATGAGTTGCGGGTGGTGCCCGGCGCTGGCCATCTGTTTGCCGAACCCGGGGCGCTGGAGCAGGTGGCCGTCTGGTCGCAGGAGTGGTTTCTCAAGCATCTGACGCCTTGACTCTCGGCTGTCGGTTGTTGCTGCAGGGCTGCTGCACGGCTGCCTCGCTCGGGCCACTGATCTGGTGCAACGCCGTCAGCGGGGCCATCGCAATGCTGGGATCGAATCCCATCGCAACGGGATTCCCATGGCATTGATTGGTGTTGATTTGCTGCAGGCGGTTGATCAGTTCAAGTCATTGCCAAGGGCGGAGATTGTGCGCCGCTGCGGGTATGTGAGCGGTTCGGGCAATGGCCATGAACGGCTCAATTACACCGCCTTCTTTGAGGCCCTGCTCGAGGCCAAGGGCCTGCCGCTGGGCCATGGGCGTCACGGCGGCGAACGTCAGAAGGGCAAGCGCATCAGCCGAACCGGGCGCAGCCTGCCGTGCCACACGAAAGTGCAGTTCAACGGCAACCTGATGGTGGGCAAGGCTTACATCGATCTGCTCGATGCCAAGCCCGGAGACTATTTTGCGATCCATCTGGGCCGCGACTCGATTCGCCTGATTCCGCTGGCACCAGAGGTGGAGGCACAAGACCCGACATTTGTCGCTTGAGGGTGCCTGGTCGCAGGCCTTACACCGGATGGAGAGCACACCGCTTCCAATGAAACCGCTGTTTTCCGCCCTGGCCACCGCGCTGACCCTGATGGGTGCCACCCCGGCGCTCGCGGCCCAGTCCCCCGGCCTTTCACAGGGCCAGACCCCTGAGCGCCTGGAGTTGGCCCGCCAGCGCATGGCCCTGCACGAACAAGCCATCGCCAGCGGCGACCTCAGCCGCAGCCCGTATCACCGCTTTCGTGGTCCGGTCGGACAATCCGGCTCCCGCCATGGTGAGGAGGAGTGGTACCGCGAGCTGATTGCCGATCGCTGATCCGGCTGGTCAAGGCGCCGCGCTCCAGCCGCTGTCATGCAGCGGTGGCAGCCGCGCCGGCCTCAGCTCCCGGCTTCCAGGTGCCGCTGCTTCGGCGGCTGGGTCAGCCAACAGCTGCGTCATCGGTGCCGGCACCGTGAGCTTCCACAGCAGCAACAACGCAGCAAGTGACAACGGCGGCCATGGCGGGCTCCCGTGTTAGTTGGCTGGGGCAGCGGCGATCGCCGTCTGCAGCGCCAAGGCTGCAGCATGGCCGTTGATCTGCATCCAGCTCTGTGGGCGACACCCTGGCGCAACGCATGGATCGCCGCCTGGCCCGGCTTGGCGGCACCCTGTTGCTGCCGCCGCTGATCCTGTTGATCCCCTGGGGCCAGGAGCTGATCGACCAGGTGCTGTTCGGCGGGCGCTGGAATCTGCCGATGATCCCGGGGGGTTCCTTCATCGGTGTGTTCACCGCCCCGTTCAGTCACAGCGGCTTCGGGCATCTGCTGGCCAACAGCCTGGTGTTTGTGCCGCTCTCGTGGCTGGTGCTGATCAAGGGTCGCCGCGACTACCTCGCCGTGTGGCTGGGGGTCTACGCGATGGCGATTCCGGTGTGGTTGCTGTGGCCCACCGCCAGCCATGGGCTGTCGGGCGTTGTTTATGGGCTGCTGGGGTATCTGCTGCTGATCGGTTGGCTTGAGAAGCGGCCCCTGTCGCTGCTGTTGTCGCTGGTGGTGCTGATCGGCTACGGCGGCGTGCTGCCCACCCTGCTGCCGTTTGTTTCGCCGGCCGGGGTGAGCTGGATCGGCCATGTGAGTGGCTTTGCCGGCGGCATGCTGGCCGCCTGGGCGGTTCAGCGTCCTTGAGGCTGGATGGGCTTCGATAAGAGTGGAGCGACGTTTGGGCTTTGTCCCTTCTTGATCCGATGGTGCGGGCTTCTCTGCGGTCGGCGATCGCGGCGTTGATCACAGGCCTGGCCCTGCTGCATCCGGCGGCGGCCCAACCCTGGGCCCCGGGCCTGGAGCCGCCTCCGGCCCCAACGGCCACCCCCGCAGCCGCCCAGGCCCTCGAGACCCTGCGCCGCAGCGGCAGTGGGCCCGATCTGCGCCGCCGCTATCTCGAGGCTGCCCATACCCTGCTGCAGCGTTACTGGGCCCCGCGCGTGCCACCCCGCTTGTTGCTGGCTGGCGATGGGGCCCAGGGCTGCGGGGTGCGCGAGGTGCGGGAGCCGATGGCCTACTACTGCCCCCAGAGCAACGAGATCGCCATGGCGATTGATCTGCGCCGCAGCGTGCGCAGCGCCCGTGGCCGCAGCGATCGCGAGCTGCTGTTGCTCGATCTGGCGGTGCTGGCCCATGAGTGGGGTCACCTGGTGAACCGTGAGCAGGGTCGCGGTCCCTACAGCGGCGGTTTTGAACTCACGGTGCGGCAGGAGGAGCTGGCCGCCGACTGGCGCACCGGGGTCTTTCTCGGCTGGCTTCTCACCCATGGCGTGCTTGGGGTCGACGACTTCACCCAGACAGCGAATCTGCTGTTCGAGATGGGTGATTACGAGCGGATCATGCCCCAGCACCACGGCTACCCCATGGACCGCTTCGAGGCCCTCACCCGTGGTCTGGCCACCCAGGTGGCCGTGGGCCAGCGGCTTGGTGAGTGGACGGTCGACAGCCGCGAAGCCTTCAGTCGCCCCCTGGTGCGCGCGGCTGCACCCGGTGCCGATCCGGCCCGGCGCGTCTATGAGGTGCGGCGGTTTGAGATCGATAGCAGCAATCAGGTCGCCACCAACCTCCTGGGCGGCCTGCTGGGGGCGGCCAGCTGCCTCTGGGGCAGCCAGCAGCAGTGCCTGGGCATGGCGATGGAGCAGGGCAAGGGCCGCACTGAGGGCACCTACACCAACCGCACACTCAGCCTCGACTGCGCCAGCGGCAGCTTTGACGTGAGCGAAGACGACCATGGCCCCCAGCCGCTCGGCCGCGATGGCAAGGGTCAGGCGGCGGTGCTGGTGGGGCGGGATTGCGGCCGTTGAGCCAGCCGCTCAGGTGTTGAGCTGTTGCCGCTGCCAGATGCGCTCGAGCGTGGTGCGGAATTGCTCGGTGTTCGCTGTGGCATGGAGGGGCATGCCATGGCGGGCAGCCCGCCGCACGCCGCCAAACAGTCGCCACACCTTCACCGCTACGGCCAGGGCAAACACCGCCCAGGGAACCAGAATCCAGCCCGGATGCTCCATGGCCGGGAGCTTACAACTGCTGCTTGTGTGTGCAGCGTGATGGCGTGACCGTGCCGGGCTCATGCGGCAGATCCGCGGGCCAGCACGTTCGGCTGGTTGACGGCCCCCACCATCGCGGGGATGCTGCTGTGGGCACACCCCCATGCGTGCTCTCGATGATCACGAGGCTGAACGGCTCCGCGGCGGTGCCTCCGCCCAGGAGTACTGGAGCCGCCAGTTTGCCCAGCTTCAGCGCGATTGCCGGTCGTTCTGGAGTCTGTTTCAGATCCTGGCCCGGTCGGCGTGGCTGTCGATGACCGGGAACTGAGCCTGGCGCCCCCCACTGCCGGGCCTGGCCCCATAGGCTCGCTGCCGATGCCGAGCTGCTGTGACCAACGAATCCTTCCGCTACGAGCCCGTGGAGCGCTTCGGTGAAGGGCTCACCATCCGCCGCCCCTGGAACACCACGGCCTTGGCGGGGGTGGAGCGGCTCAACGGCCGCGTGGCGATGCTGGGTTTTGCGGCCGCCATTGTGGGAGAGCTGATCAGCGGCCATGGGCCGGCCGGTCAGGTGCTGGCGCTGCTGAGGTGGTATCTGGGATGAAGCCCGCCTACCTGATCACCCGCGATGACGGTGGTCTCGATGGCATCGCCGGGCAGCGCTTTGCCAGCTACGACGAGGCCCACGCCGTGCTGGAGCGCTATTACGCCGATCTCTGCTGCTCCGACGAGCGGGAGTACTACCGCATCGTTGAAGTGCCCGGCTGAAGCCGGGCGATCGCGGTACGTTGGCGCCAGTTCATCAGCCTGACGTGATCGTGGCTCTGCTTGGTTTGCTTCGGCTTGGATCCCGTCATTCGGGTGTGCCTCGTCTGCCTCGACCTGCTGCCGCAGTGCTGCCCGCAGCTGTTGCTGCCACGGTGCTGGCCCTGGCCGGCTCCCTGGTCCATCCGGCGCGGGCCCAGGGCCGCTGCACGTTTCTGCAGCCGGTGGGTGGCGATGGCGTCAGCTCGATCGTGAGCAAGTCGGTGGGGCGGGGCAAGTTGATCGGCAAGACCAACTGGAACACCGATTTCTTCGTGACCCAGCCCTACAGCAGTTACAAGTTCTTTTTCACGGCGAACTCCTCGGACCCTGGGGCCCAGTACCCGGTCGAAGGATTCATGAAGTTCAGCGATGGATCCAACCTTCAGGTGATCAACACCCGCATGCATCCGCCGATGGGCACCGGCAAGATGTTTGGCCCTTTCCCAGCGGTCCCCGGCAAGCAGGCGGTGCAGATGAATTTCAAGGTGGGGGCCAGCAGTGATCCCGGTGCCCTGGGATTCAGCTACCGGATTTCGGTGCAGGGCTGCCGCTGACCGGCGGCAAGGATCCCTCCTCTGGGCCGGTTGCCGCGGGGTGCTGATGCGGGGTGCAGCCCCTGTTTGTGGCATGCCATGATGAGTTCTGCAGCGGCCCGTGGAACCGACGGCCGCTCGGATGCCAGCTTTTCAAGCCCGATCCGTTGTGATCGGGTGCCCCTGGATTCCGCAAGAACGGTGTCCCTGTCGGATGCTCTGATCCCGACAGGGGACCCGTTCTTGCCATCGCTTCCGTTCAACCCATCAGCACCAAGGCTTCATGACGTTCATCCCCGCCGCTCCAACGCTCAATGCCCGGCAGGCCTGGAGGCCATCGCCCACCACGGCCCATGGTTGCTGGGTCGAGCCGTCGCCCTGCAGCAGCGCTCAATCCCGACGGGCCTGGCGTCTGGATGCGGATGACCGCGTCGCGTCTGGGCCTGAGGTCTGAGGCTTGTGATCTGGAGCTGGACGCTCCTGCTCGGAGGAGTGAAGCGTTGAGCTCAGGCGCCTGTTCAGCCAGGCAGCACCAGGGCTTCGGCTTCCGGGTGGGACTTCCGGAAGAGGCGATCCTCGGCGGCGCGGCGGCAGGTGAGCAGAAACAGGGGCATGTCGATGCCAAAGGCTGTTTCAAACCGCCTCACCACGTTCATGGTCTGACCGAGACCGCAGGCGTGGATGGCTGAGCCCAGCCCCTGGCGGGGATGGTCGCTGAGTGTGGCAAACAGGTGGTTGAGGCGGTGATCCAGCAAGGCTTCGGCGGGGGTCATGCCGCGAACATGATCAAAGCTGAAATCAAGGCATTCGTCGGAGGTTCCGAGCGCTTCGTGCAGCGTTGTGAGCGCATTCGGATCGGCAAAGTGCTGGGCGAAGTAGCTCATGGCCTCCCGCACCACATGTCGTGGCTGCCGCTGGCAACCCTGAGGGACCAGCTGCAGCTCGGCGGGGTGTTGTCGCGGGTATGACTGTGCAGGTGTGCTGCGCTGCAGCCTTGATTCACTGATAGATCGACTGCCTGACCCACTTCCTGATCCACCCAGTGCCCTCCCAGGTGTATCTCGTTCCCTGATTCTTCTGGCTAGGGCTGGTTCCTGGGCTCGTTCTTGGGCTGCTTTTCGGGCTGCATCTGGCGCTGGGTCTCGGGCTGCGTCGGTGGCTGAGTTTCTGATCGGGGTCTTGCGTTGCTCTGTCCTTGATTCTGGTATTGATTGTGCCAATGCTTCTGCCATTGATGTCCTGCCTGCGTCCTCTTTGTCGTGTGAATCTTGGTTGGATGTCTTACAGGATTCTCTGTGTGAGTCTCTGACCATTGTTGTGCCGCTCGACCTTGAGCTCAGCATCAGCCATGGCGGCCTTGATGGCGCGCCGATCCACACAAAACAGTGCATTTCGACGCGTTGGCGCTGGTTCCGCAACATTGCGAGTCAAAGGCACACAATCACTCCAGCTCGGATTCGGCTGGCAGGCCTGATGGGGGTTCGGCTGCTCTGGCCCTCGCGGTGGGTGGCTGATGATGGGGAGCCTTGAACACCCTCCATACATCGCGCTCTTGCAGCAGCGTTTGGCTTGCTCGCCTTCGCGGGATCGCCCGCGCTGGCACAGTCTGGTGGATTCACGCCGATCTGGGTGCAGCAGCAGAACCTGCAGAGCCTGCTCAACAGTGCTGTGGTGGCCCTGCGCAACAACGATCAGGCTTCAGCCTGTCAATTGCGCAGCCAGGCCCTGGGCATCCTGAGCAGCAATGTCGAGGCGTTTGCTGCGGCCTATCCATCCAACAACTGGAGCGACCTGCAGACCTCGTTGCAGGGAAGCGTGAACAAGTGCACGGCCCGCGGCCTTTAGGAAGCTGGGCCTTCAGGGGGAGCGGCGCCTCAATCGCTGGGCTCGCCATCTTCGTTGGCGTTGGCACGGTGGTTGGCCCGGGCCTCGATCAGCTTTCTGGCCGGACCTGCTGCCACCTCACCGATCAGGATCGCCGTGCCCAGCATCAACAGGATCCGGGCTGCCGCAGCAATCATGTGCACCGCCACCTCCTGGGTGAGCTGTGGGTGTGGGATGCGGTGCTCGCTTTGGCCTGGGCCATGGTGTTCGCTGCGATCCCTGAGGTCGTAAGCACTGGGCGACTGCTCAGGGACCGCTGCAGCTGAACTGCTGCGATCAGAACCATTCGAGGGTGGCTTCGGCGGCTGTGTTGACCCGGGCCTCGGGGGTGCGGCGCTCGAACTCCATGCGGATCGAGCGCTGCTGTTCGCCATCGGCGGCAATGGCGCAAATGGGATACAGCTGCTGCCCGTCGCGGAATGGCACCTGCACCCGGAAGGTGCCGTCGGCTTCGAGGGGAACCTGCTGGTCGCCGATGAACAGGCTGGCGCTGGGTTCGGTGGCGCCGTAGACGATCAGCTCGGCATCGGCCACCAGCCAGAAGGAGCGCTGCCGCAGCAGGCCGCTGCCCGATTCATTGCGGCCGCTGGCCCACACCCCGGCGCCGGAGGCGTTGAGCAAACCGCTTTGGTCATCGATGAAGTCATGCTCGTGCAGGACTTCTGAACCGATGCGGCGGCTGCGGGCGCTGCCGGCGGTGGCGCGCTGATACAGGCGCTCGTGCTCGACCCCGCCGCTGCTGATCGGTTCAGGGGGCGCCACCGGCAGGGCATCGAGCGAGAAGGGCACAAACACATCGGCCACCACGGCGCTGGGCTCATCGGCCGGCATCCGCGCCACCGATGAATGGGCCAGCGACAGCCAGCCACCAGCGGCCAGGCGATAGCCGAGCTCGACGCGGTAGTCGCGATCGCTCAACGGCACCGGCAGGTACCACTCGCTGCCCTGGGCATCGACCACAAGTTCCTGCAAGGCATGCGGGTGGCTGGCCCCCAGGGGCAGGCCGGTCACATCAGCCACCCGCAGGCAGAGCTGTCCAGCCCCAGCGGCAGCAGCGCGCTGGCGATCGGCGCTGCTGATCTCCCAGAACAAATAGGCCCACTGCGGATCACGCGGCAGGAACACCACGTGGGTATGGGCTTCGGGCTTGGCGACCGCTGCGGGGTCTGTCGATGCCGCCGTGGCCCCCGCGACGGCGCCGATGAGGTCGGCCTTGTTCAGCGCCGTGTAACTCCTGATGCCCAGGCGCTGGGCCAGCTCACGCAGGTGCATCAGAGAAGACGCAGAGAGCTCAGCGATCGACAGCTTGGGAGCAGCCATGCCAGAACCTTTTACAAATGTGAAGCCATGTTCGCCTTGCCCCAGGGCTCCGCGGGTGGCTGTGTCAGCAGATCTGGACGCCATGGGATCGCCGCGGGATCGCCCAGGAGGCGCTGCTCATCCCCACTGCCGCCATCCGAAAGCACTCAGGCCGCATGGTTCTGAGGGGCGTGGCCGGCGCGCTGTGCTTGCTGGATTCGGCTTCTTGTCAGTGGACACAGACATCGGCCCTGGTGGCTGATGGCTCAGTCGCTCTGCCGCACGCGTTTGACGGTCAGGCCGGCTTCGGTGGCGGTCACGCCGGCCAGCACCAGCAGGCCGATCAGCCCCACCAGCTGGTTCTGGGCTTCGCTGGCGGCATCGGCGTTCCGGGCCAGCGCGGCGCCGGCCACGAACCAGCTGGTGGCCAGGGCAGAGGTGATCCAGTAGGCCTTCCAGCGGCGTTGGTAGAGGTACCCCGCGCCGAGGCCCGGCACCACATTCAGCACCACCGCCACCCAGCCTGCGGAAGCGGCGAGGATCTGCTCACGGGTGGGGGTCATGGCTTGGGGCATGGCTGGTGGCCACTTTGGCGGGCACAGCTGGGCCCCTGCGGCTGCAATGCCGCAGCAGCCGACGCCGCAGTAGTTGCATTCTGTTACAGTCGACTTAACAAATTGATATGTATTATGGCCGACCCCGCTTCCCGTTTCGGTTTTGTCGAATTTGCTGAGACCTGGAATGGCCGTCTGGCCATGCTCGGTTTTGTGATCGGTCTGGCGACCGAATTGCTCACCGGCCAGGGCATCCTGTCCCAGATCGGTCTGGGTTGATCGCCATGGCCGCCGCCGACACCGTTGCCCTGACGATCCTTCCTCGCTTCACCACATGGGAGTCAACATGAGCCATTCATCTTCCAATTTGCCGTCGAATTCGTCTGCCATCGACCAAAGGTTTCAGAATCGAGCCCAGCAGCTGATCCATCTGGATCAGCTGAAGCGTGCCGAGCGCTTCAATGGACGCGCAGCCATGCTTGGCATCGTGATCGGGGTGGTGGTTGAGGGTTTGACGGGCTTCGGTATCGCTCATCAGATCGGTCTGGGCGCCTTGGTGGATGGCTACGCAGCCTGCCGCACGCAGTTTCTGCCCTTCTGTTTCTGAGGGTCCAGTTCTGAGGGGCCGTTTCTGAGGGGCCAGGTCGACTGGATCAATGCCAGCACCCCGACCAACCTTCGATCTCTCTTAGAGGCTGAGCCAATCAGGATTGCGCTCAGCTGAGAGCAGCTCAGCAGAAATCAGCTCTGCAGAAATGAGCTGAGCAGAAATAAGTCAGTTCCCTATCGGCCTGCGTTTAGCGTGGTGCTGTAGGGTTGAATCGATTCAACGACCATTCTTCAGCGGGTTTCTTCCCCCAAGCGGCGAGATCACAACCGTTCTGCTTCTGGCCAGCGACTATCTCAAGTCTTTCGACGAGTCGATCGCATATTTTTTGACTCTCATGACCATTTATGTAGGCAACCTCTCCTTCGATGCCGAGGTTGAGGATCTTCAGCAGTTGTTTGCCGATTACGGCACTGTGCGCAAGTGCACCCTTCCTCTTGACCGGGAAACCGGCCGCAAACGCGGTTTCGCTTTTGTCGACATGTCTGAGGATGCCGAGGAGTCCAAGGCCATCGATGATCTCCGCGATGTCGAATGGATGGGACGGATGATTCGCGTGAACAAAGTCGAGCCCCGTCCGGCGGCATCCGCCGGCAACTCCCGCTGGTGATCAGCCTGTCGGTGTCTTGATCGACACCGCCTTGTTCATTGCCGTTCCTTGTTCATGGCCGTTCCATGACCAAGGCATGTCCTGATTCAAGCCGCTCCTTCGGGGGCGGTTTTTTTGATGGTCCTGGGGCGGGCTCTGCGGTTCGAGGTGGGCCTCAGTTCGCCGCTCGCGCCAGCAGGGCCCGCTGGCTGGGACGGCGGAGCTGCCATGCCAGCCCCAGCTTCTCGAGCAGCCAGATGAAGCGGTAGGTGGGATCGGGCAGTGTCACGATGCGGCCGCTGCGCACGGTGTAGCCCTGGCGCACCGAGCCCTGGAAGGCGTGGTGCAGGTTGTGCCAGCCCTCCCCCAGGGTGAGCAGCGCCACCCAGCGGTTGTTGCGGCTGGCATCAGCGGTGGCAAAGGGCTGCTCGCCGGCCAGGTGGGCCACCGAATTGACGCTGGCCACCGCATGAAACAGCACGGTGGTGCTGAGGCAGAAGGCCCCCAGCCACTGCCAGCCGCCCAGCTGCCACGACAGCCAGGCCAGGGCCAGGGCCGGCACGTGCAACCGGTCGATCAGGCGCAGCACCGGATCAGTCTCCACGTGGGCGGGCAGCATCGCCGGGTGAAAGTCAGGGGTCAGCAGCCAACCCAGCTGTGATCGGCAGAATCCCCGCCAGCCCCCACAGGGATGGAGGGGCGTGTGCGGATCACTGGTTGTGTCCACATGCCGGTGGTGTTGCTGGTGGTGCGCCGTCCACCAACTGGGCCCCATCTGCCCGGCCGAAGCCGCCAACATCGAGCCCAGCCACCACACCAGCCGCGGCGCCTGATAACTGCGGTGGGCGATCAGCCGGTGGTAGATCGCCGTGATCGCCAGCATCCGCAGCAGGTAGAGCAGCACGGCCCAGAGCAGGGCCGCCCAGCCCAGCCCCAGCACCAGGCAGCCAAGGTGAGCTGCAGCAATGAACAGCGGGCCAATCCCGTGAAGCGTGCGGCGAGCCGAGGCGTCAAAACGGGCTGCCGAAGCGAAGAACGCCAGGATCTGGCCTCAATTGACCACGCTAACGGCTCGCCTGGACCGGATTTGTGTCGATCGGCTCAGGCGGCTCAGGACGAACAGCTGTAGTGCGACACGCCCCCGGCATTGAAAAACTCCCGGGGTCTCAGGCGGTCGTACGTCGCCTTCAGTGCAGCTGGCAGCGGGCTGTAGGGATGGCTGAACACCGTCTGCAGCTCCTGGATCAGACGCGTGTCACCCTCGGCCGCCTGGTCGTAGGCCGGCGCGATCAGCCATTCGCGCCAGGTGACCCTGGGGTTCACCCGTTGCATCGCTGTCGATGCCTGGCGCGGGTCGCCCTCGCGCGCGATCTGAGCCCGCCAGCGGTGCAGCCAGCGGCTCCATTGGCCAGCGAGCTCCTCAGACGGCGGCAGGTAGAAGCACTCGTGCAGCGCTGAGGGGTGCTCGGGGACGCCCGAGAGTTGGCGAAACAGGATTGTGTAGTCGACCTTGGAGCGCACCATCAGCTCCAGCAGCTCGGCCATCAGCTCGGGGTCGTAGCTGTTGAGGCCGAGCTTGCTGGCCCACATCGCCTCGAGCTGCTGCTGCATCGCCTCGGCGAAACCGTCTCGGATCTGATCGAGCCGCTCCAGCGCCTCCGGGTTGTCTTCGAGCAGCGGGCGCAGGGAGGCCCAGAACATCTGGAAGTTTGCCTCAGCCGCCCGCGGTTGGTTGAAGAACGAGAAGTGCTCGCCACCGCCGGTCCAGGGCTGAAACCGGGGGTCGAACAGTTCGCAGAATCCGAAGGGTCCGTAGTCGAGGGTGAAGCCCCCGGCGGCGCAGTTGTCGCTGTTGAAATTGCCCTGGCAGTAGCCCACGCGCATCCAGTGGGCGATAAGGGCTGTGAGCCGTCCGCGAAACAGCCGCGCCAGCTCCACCACCTGCTCGGCGAAGGGCAGGGCCGCGTCAATCTCGCTGCGGTAATGGCGCGCGATCAGGTGCTGCACGATCATCCGCAGCTCGTTCAGGGCCGCCGCATGGGCACCACTGCGCACGCGCCGGGCAAACAGCTCCAGCTGGCCCACCCGCAGAAACGACGGCGCCACGCGGGTTGTGATCGCCGCCGGGTTGTCGACCATCACATCGGGATCAAGCGAGCGGGAGTTGGGCGCATACCAGGGCCGGCGCACGGTTTCAGCCCTGGACAGGATCAGCGTCAGCGAGCGTGAGCTGGGCACCCCCAGGGCGTGCATGAACTCCTGGGCCAGAAACTCGCGCACGCTCGAGCGCAGCACGGCGCGGCCATCGGCGCCGCGGCAGTAGGGCGTGGGGCCGCCGCCCTTGAGCTGCAGCTCCCAGCGGTTGCCGTTGAAGAGGCCTTCGAACACCGAAATGGCACGGCCATCGCCGTAGCCGTTGCCAGTGCCGAATGGGCACTGCTGGATGTACTCCGTGCCGTAGATCGAGAGGGCATAGCCGGTGGCCCAGCCATAGGGCCGCATCGGCTCGGTGGCCGCACTGATGTCGCCGGAAAAGAACCGCACGAACCGCTCGTCGTGGGCCAGTTCCTCGCTCAGCCCCAGCTCGGCAAAGAGGGTGCTGCTGTGGGCCAGCAGCTCGGGCTGCGGCAGTGGCGTCGGCGTCACCGGCACGTAATGACCGGAGAACACCGGGCGGGGCCGGTGGTCGCGGCCATCGGCGCTGGCCTGCGGGTCGGCCTGCAACTGCTCCAGCAATGAGTAGTCGGCCCGTAGGGCAAACGCGGCGAAGCTTGTGGTGGTCGGCGTCGGCACGGATCTCTCGGGATCTGGCCTCCCAGTCTCAGTGCTGGGGATCCAGGGCCCGGCAGCTGCTGGTGTCGACGCTGGTGACCACCTGGTCATTGCTGTCATCGACGATGCGGTAATGGCGCCCGTCGGAGCAGCAGCGGGTCTGGGCTTCGAGGCAGGCCCAGTATTCGACGGCAAAACGCCCCTGCTCGCGCCAGCCATCGGAATGGAGCGCCTGGATCACATACATGGCAGACCGTGCTGAACTCTGTGACTCCAGTCAAGCTCCGGCGCGGCCCGGCGGCGCCAAAACAGCGGGTGTCTTTGGGATCGCGGTGCGATTCAGCTGGTGCTGAGCACCACCCCACCCGGCGCAAACAGAAAGGTGGCTTCTCCCAGCCGCTCGGACTGGCCCTCCAGGGCATGCACCGCACCCGAGACGAAATCCACCACCCGCTGGGCTTCCAGCGGATCGAGCTGATCGAGCTGCAGCACCACCGTGCGCCGCTCGCGCACGGCGATGGCGATCGCCTGGGCATCATCAAAGCCGCGGCAGTGGATGACCTCCACCTGCTGAAACCCGTGGGCATCACCAAGGTCCATGCCGCCAGCATGACGGGGCTGAGCCTAAAAACAATCGCTGACAAACTCCACTGATGCGTGAATCCGTCGTCAGCACAAAGCCACCCGGTTGCAGGCGTCGCGGTCTGATCGGGATGGCGTTGATCACCGCGAGCCTCAGCGCTCTGGTGCTGGTCAGGGAACCAGCCGCCGGTGCTCAGCCATCGACCCCTGCCACGGAAGTGATCACCGCGCCGTCCGGATCGAGCCTCGAGTCAGGGGCGGTGCAGTCTGTGCCCGCGGTGGATCTGGAACGTTTTCTGGGTCAGTGGCATGAGATCGCCCGGATCCCTGCCTGGTTCCAGAACCGTTGCGTCAAAGCGACAACGGCCCGCTACCAGTTGCGCACTGACGGCAGGATCACGGTGACCAACAGCTGCCTCACCCGCAAGGGCCAGATTGATCAGGCCAACGGTCTGGCACGCGTGCTGGATCCGGCATCGAAGGCGCGGCTCAAGGTGAGTTTTGTGAGCGTCCTGGGTTGGCGTCCGTTCTGGGGGGATTACTGGATCATCGGTTTGGACCCTGAGTACCGCTGGCTGGTGGTCGGCGATCCCAAGCGTCAGTACGGCTGGATCCTCAGCCGCAGCCCCGAGCTGGCGCCGGCACAGCTTGAGGCTGCGTTCCAGGCCCTGGAACGCAACGGCTACGCCCGCGCGCGTTTCGTGCTCACGCCCCAGGACTGAGAGATTCAGTCGTGAGTGATCCAGTACAGAGAGGTCCTGTCCTGAGCCCTTGTGTCATGGACAGGCAGGGCCACACCGAATGCGCCCCGGATCGGGCGCCTTGGCAGCGGTTGCGGATCACAGCCTTGGGCCTGGATGCACGCCTAGGGTGCGGCTGTCGCTGGCGACACCGTGCCCCAGAGCGAGCTGCTGCGGTTTCTGGCCCATGTGCGGGCTGATCAGGCACTGCAGCAACGCCTGAACGATGCCCTCACTGCCGATGAGGTGTCGTTGCTGGCCCAGGAGCTGGGCTACCGGGTGTCCGGCAGCGACATCCTGCGCTTCAACGGCCAGTCGGCATCGGGGATCCGCATCACCCGGATCGACCATCCGGGCGAATATCCCGGCCGCTACTACTGAGCCCTGCTGCGACCGGCGATGGCTCAGGCTGCCTCGGGGGCCCAACCGCTCGTGCGCACCATGTCGTCGGTCCAGCCCTGGCAGCGGCTGGTCAGGTGCTCGCCGTGGGCGATCAGGCCCTGGTGCAGCTGGCAGGTGAGCACGGGGATGCAGTTCACCCCGGCGTGATGCCGGAACCAGTGGCAGGTCATGCAGACCTTGCGGCTGCGGGTTCTGAGCAGCACGTCCTGCTCCAGGTACGGCCAGTCTTCGGGCGCGTCAACGGACGGCGCCGCCGACCCAGCGCGGCGAACAGCGATCTCCATGGCCCAACCTCAATGCGTACACCAGTACTAGCAGGGATTGGGTGGGTTGTCAGCTGTCACCTGGCTCAGCTGCCGGGCTTCTGGGGCTGGGTCCAGCGTTGGTACAGCTTCACGCCGCCGCCGCCCCAGAGCAGGGTCCACAGCGTGAAGGTGACGGCGGTGCCCAGTTGGCCGCCGTCGAGGGCATAGACGCCGGCGTTGATCAGCCCGGCATCGATCAGCGAGCCACCGATGCCCCAGCCGAGCACCCAGGTGAGCAGAAAGCCGATGGCCTGAAGATTCCCGGTCATGCGGCAGCGGCAAAACGGCGGTTCACCTCGTTCCAGTTGAGCAGCGGCCACCAGGCTGCGATGTAGTCGGGCCGGCGGTTCTGGTACTTGAGGTAGTAGGCGTGCTCCCACACATCCAGCCCCAGCAGCGGTGTGCCGCGCTCGATGCCGGGCAGGTCCATCAGCGGATTGTCCTGATTGGCCGTGCTGGTGATGGCCAGCGAGCCGTCGGGCTTGCGGATCAGCCAGGCCCAGCCGGAGCCGAAGCGTCCGGCAGCAGCCTGGTTGAACTGGCTCTGCAGTGCTTCCAGCGACCCGAAGCTGCTGTTGATGGCGGCCAGCAGCTCCGCCGAGGGCTCGCCGCCCTGGCCCTGGGGCGCCATCACGCTCCAGAACTGGCTGTGATTCCAGTGGCCGCCGCCGTTGTTGCGCACGGCCACCGGAAAGCGCCCGATCTGCGTTTGCAGGGCCTCAAGGCTCAGGCTCTTGAGGTCGGGATTGGTTGCAATCTGGGCGTTGAGGTTGGCCACGTAGGCGGCGTGATGGCGGTCGTGGTGGATCGTCATCGTGGTGGCATCGATCGCCGGCTCCAGGGCATCGGCGGCATAGGGCAGCGGCGGCAACGCAAAGTCGGCCCAGGCCGGAGCGACGAGGCCCAGCAGCACCAGCACCAGGCTCAGGAACGTCAGCAGTGGCTTCATGAGCATCCGGATGAGCATGCGTTCGCCGGCGAACAGACTGCGACCAGCTTGGCGCAGCCTGCCCGTTCAGCCCTCCTCGGGGATGATCCGCACGGCTCGCAGCGGCCCGCCGCTGCGACTGATCGATGACTGAATACCGATTACCGATTAACGGTTTGTGGTTTCCGATCGTGCTGCGGCCTGGCGTGTCTGGAGCTGGGTTGCGAGTGCTTGCTTCGAGCAGCCTTCAGCACACCGAGGGAGTGGGTTGTTGATCCCAGTCGCTCTGGTGCAGGGCGGTGACGGCACCATCCACCTGGGCCAGGCGTTCCATGACCAGGGCCAGATCGTTGGCGGCTAACTCGCCATCGGCACCCCACTTCAGGCAGGTGCGACCGAGGCAGTTGCTGATGCTGATCGTCGTGGTGGAGTCCGTCATGGCGGACCTCCTGGATTGAGTGGGACCACTCTCGTCGGCAGGGCCAGCGTTGCACCACTCCCCATCTGGGGGTAATCACCGGTCTGGATTGCGGTTCAGGCGCTGCATCTGCCAGGTCACGAACGTTCCCACCGGACTCCACAGCAGATAGGGAATCAGCAGCAACGTGGCCGGGGTGGACTGCGGCTGCACCACGACAGCCAGCGCGACGCCCCACACCCAGCCGGCCAGAGCGACCGTGGTGCCGTTCGCCAGCCGGCGCGTGGTGCAGATCAGCCAGG
>Ga0194129_10002260_pt1 | contig 29307 bp, 26 predicted proteins | sample TA2KigCa35mmetaG_FD_150862 | JGI IMG/M metagenome (GOLD analysis project Ga0194129, IMG submission 150862) | Freshwater microbial communities from Lake Tanganyika, Tanzania - TA2015038 Kigoma Deep Cast 35m | ecosystem: Environmental > Aquatic > Freshwater > Lake | place: Tanzania: Lake...
CGGCTTGCAAACTTCATAAACTTTCGGTGTAAGTAAGCTATATTTATTCGGCTTAGCAATCCAAAAAGAACTTTTAAAAGAAAAATCGACATCATTTAAAATTTCTCCCCTCCCTGTGCAAAAAGAAATTCCTTTTGAAAAGAAAAAAGGGCAATCACTGCCAATTTTTGCACTTAAATTGATTAATTCATCATTTTTTAACGGACCCAAAACAAGATCGTTAAGCGCAGACAAAAGCGTCGCAGCATTACTGCTACCTCCCCCTAAACCCGCTCCTATTGGAATATTTTTCTTTAGATTAATTGCAATTGGATCAGTAATTTTTGTCGCCTTTCGAAAAAGGTCTCTTGCACGAATTACTAAATTAGAAGAATCACTTTTAAGAGATGAATCATTTGAGACAAATTGATCCTCTTTTGCAAAATCAACGCTAATAAAATCGCCAAAATCTAACGCTCTATAAAGAGAGGCGACCTCATGAAACCCATCAGGTCGCTTTGATAATACTCGAAAAAAAAGATTCACCTTTGCAGGCGAAAATCTTATGATCATTTTTTCTCTTTTTTCTTTCCTTTTACAGGCTCTTCTTTAACTTCTTCGGCATTTTCTGAAGAAATTTCTTCTTTAGCCTCTTCTTGAACCGGAGCTGCTCTTTTTACAATCTCACGATCAGGTTTTACAACAAGAGCAACAGCTACCTCTACCCCTTCCGGCAATCTCAAGTTTACTTGATATGTACCAATTTGTTTGATTGGGTGAAGTAAAGCAACATGCTTCTTCTCAATTGTAAATCCTTCACGAACTACAATCTCCATGATATCATGAGCTGTAACAGAACCATATAGGTGCCCTTCTGGATCTACTTTAACAGTAGTTTCAAAACTCTTCCCTTCAAGTTTTAGAGCAAGTTTTTCTGACTCTTTACGGTCAATTTCGGCTTGTTCTTTACGCTCTTTTTGAAGCTTTTCTCTCATTTTAATAGTGACTCGAGTCGCTAAAAGAGCTTTTCTTTTAGGCAAAAGGTAATTTCTTGCAAATCCTGGAGCTACATGAACAAGATCACCTTTTCTGCCATAATTGATAACATCTTCCAACAACAGTAAGTTATACTTTGCCATAAAACACTCCCTATTAATCTTTTGCAACAAATGGCAAAATAGCCATATATCTTGCTCGCTTAATTGCTGAAGCAAGTTTTCTTTGATGGTATGCAGAAACACCTGTAATTCTTCTTGGAAGAATTTTACCTCTTTCCGTGATAAACATTTTTAATGTTTCAACATCTTTATAATCTATTTCTTTAACGCCAGCTGCTGTAAACGGACAAGATTTTGGTTTTACAGGCTGAGACGAATTACTTGTGTATGATTTTCTTGGATTCATCATATGAATTACCTCTCCACTTCAACGATTTGCTTAAATGTAATCTCGTTTGCTGCAGGAACTTCTTCAATAAGAACGTTCATGAATCTTAAGAGATCTTCATTAAGGCGGTTTTCCTGATTCATTTCGAGAACTGATTCAGTTGGTAGCGAAAAATAAATCAAATAATAATGACCTTCTCCACTCCCTTTAATTCTGTATGCCATTTTTTTACGGCCCCAATCAATTGTCTTCTCATGGTTACCCCCGAGAGACTCAATTAGGGAAATAATCTTTTGATGAGCTTGCTCTCTTGCCGAATCACTTAAAGTAGCTCGCAAAATATAAAGCCCTTCGTACAAAGATCTTTTTGCTTTTTTCATTGATTGTTTCTCCTTAACTTTTTAAAGACGCAGTAGCGGCAAATTCTTTTGCTTTTCCTACATCCCCTTTTATCCAAAAATCAATAACAGCATGAGCTCCACTAATGATTTTCGGAATATGTATAAATTCTTCTTCTGTAAATTGTCCTAAAACAAACTCTTCTAAGCTTCCCATATAGGGCGCACCTACACCTACTTTTAATCTATGAAAATCTGATGTAACAAGGTGATCTATCACACTTTTCACACCGTTGTGTCCACCAGGAGATCCTTTTTCTCTAAACCTTAACTCTCCAAAAGGAATATAGACATCGTCAGCAATAATCAAAATAGAACCTACATCGATTTGCAACATCTCCATAGCTCTTTCAACTGATAATCCCGAGTTGTTCATAAACACTGTAGGGAAAAGCAGGTGAACTTCTTTTTGATCTTTTACACCAAACGCTATCTCAGCCTTTAAATGCGGATCTTTTTTAAATTTCCAACCTTGATCTTTGGCAAACGCTACAATAATTGCATGACCAATATTGTGCCTTGTTGTGTCATAAATTACACCCGGATTGCCAAGACCACAGATTAAAAGCCTATCTTCCATTATTTGTTAACTACCACAAGAACTTGATCTCTTTGGATAGCAACTTTCATGCTTGGTGTAAGAGACAAATCTCTAATACGAATAGAATGACCAAGATGCAAACTCGATACATCTAACGTAAATGCTTTCGGCATTTCGCTTGCTTTTACGGAAGTCTTTAAAGATCTTTTTACAATCTTTAGCTGACCGCCTTGCGTAATTCCCGGGCAAGACTCATCACCTTTACAAATCACAGGAATATTTACATTTATCTGATCATCTAGCGCAACTTCCATTAAATCTAAATGTTCAATTGCGTAAGTAACTCTGTGATAACTTATGTCTTTAACAAGCGCCTTTACACTCTTCCCTTCATACTCTACAGATAGAAGTTCTGTTGAAAGACAACCCTTTTGTATTCTACGAAGTAATGAAGCAAACTCCACACCGTTTACAGTAATAGAAACGCTCCCTTTCCCTTCACGAAGACAAAATACAGCAGGAATATTCCCAGCTCTACGAATACTACCAAGGTCACTTTTTTTGTTTCCTAGTCGTTTTTCGAGTTTTAAGTCCATTTCAAACCCTCTTTGTTAATTATTTATATTCTTCAAGAAAGCTAGAAACCTATTGAAACGCACAGAACACACCCAAAGAAAGAGTGTTAATTAAAAGAACTGTACGAGACAAGAGCAAGAAGATTATTCTCACCACGGTCTAAGCTTATCTCGAATGTTTTGGGGTGGCAGGATTCGAACCTACGCATGGCGGTACCAAAAACCACTGCCTTACCACTTGGCTACACCCCAATATGCGGTAAAGGTGATTAGTCTATCTCAATTCAATATTTATACGCAACCTTAAAAATCATAAAAACTAGACTAGTTTTTTTTTAAAGCTCCGCCATCTTCTTTAGAAACTTCTTCCGTTATTTCATCATAAGTACGCTTGGATCCAAAACATGCATAATACTTATTTTTATAACACCCTGACTCATGATTAAACCCATAAATAGCAGAAAAAACTTTAGCAATCTGGGGAAAAGTTTTTCCAGAACGTTTTAAATCACCCAATAACTCTATTCTTTTTCTATTCCAAATCATTCTTTCACTTTTAGGCTCGACTAAACTTAAACGAATGTCATCGAGATCTATATTAACCCGTCCTTTGCAAATACTAGAAACTCTCGAAGATATCTCTTCTTCTGATTTTTCTACTCCAGCAGAAGAAAAAATTTCTTTAATTGGCTCAACTGAAAAATTCAAAGCCTTTCTATCTTTTACTAAAAATGATATATCATCCGGCAAAATTACCGGCCCAGATAAATCAACCCCGAGATCTTTGCAAATAGATGCATACTTCTTAAAAATAGCCTCCCCTGATCGATCCACACCAAATTTTTCATTAAAAAACCTAGCTATTTCAGTATCGGTTTTCCCACCATTTCTCAGATCCACCAATAATCTAATCTTGTATTCATCCCATTTCAGATATCTCTTTTGCTTCTCTTCTTTTTTAACGTTCGCATCGTATATATTACGCACCTGTTTTTGAGTAACTGAAAAACCCCTCTCTACCGTTAACAGCAAAGCTATCTCAGAAAAACTTTTTCTTGCCCCATCTCTTAGCTCTGCAATTCTTGGAAAATCAACTTTACTTATATTACAAACTTTTTTTGCAGAAGGCACTACACAATCTTCTAAATCACCTTCAATAGGTAACACGTCTAATCCAACCTCTTCAATAGGCAACATCTCTAATTCAACCTCTTCAAACGGAGGCAACTCGTCTTCTTCAAATTTCAAGTTAAGACCATTTTGCAAATAACCGCCTAATGGAAAATCAGAATTTAAAAAATGCATAAAATTTCCTTAATTAATTTATATGTATTAATAAAATTAGAAATATTACTCATTTTTTTGCATATAATTACAAGAGGAAACTGTTTATATAATAATTCTAAGAGGACGCAAACATGCATGAGCCGAAAAAAGATGAATTTTAACAAGTAAAGCGAGTTTTGAAAGAAGTCTTTTATGTCCATTAAGTTTAACACAAATAGAACAAGCGAGATCATCGCTTCCCAAAGATCGAATTAAATTCACATCATTTTTCTTTGATTTCGATCGGTAATAAGCCTGATCTTTTTTGTAGCGGCGTTATAGCAAAATTCCCTAAGATCTGAAAAAAATTCTCTCGATAAGCAATCAACCTTTTCCCCGATTTTTTGTTTACAACATCTTTAATATTTCAAGATCATAAGGTTGAAGCAAAACTACCGCGCCATTTTTTTAAAGGCCTATCACCTTCCTCAGAAACTTTTTCAGCTATTTCATCACAAGAACGCCCAGATTGAAAATGTTTATTATACTCCATTCTATAATATGCTGACTCTTGTTCAACCCCGTAAACATCACAAAAAACTTTAGAAATCTCTAAATAACTCTTTCCAGAACTTCTCAGCTCATTTAATAAGCCTAATTTTGTTCTATTCCAAACAATTTTTTTACTTTTCGGCAACCTTAAATTTTTAGAACTACTAACCTGATGAATATTCAAGTCGGGTTTGCAAATACTCGAAATCTTACAAGCCTCCTCTTGTTCTGATTTTTCTTCTTCACCAGAAGAAAAAATTTGCGCAATCTCTCGACCTGAAAAATTAGTATCTTTCCTTTTTTTTACTAAAAACGATATATCCTCTGGCAGAACTACCTCAGAAGACAATTCAGCTCCAAGTTTTTTACAAATAACTGAATACTTCTTACAAAAATTTTCCCGCGATTTAACTACACCGAAACTTTCATTAAAAACCTTAGATATTTGCTTAAAAGTCTTTTGTTCATTTCGAAGAACCACTAATAATCTAATTTTATCTTCATTCCATTTTAGATGTGCATTTCGTTTATGCCCTGATTTATAGTGATAGTCATAAATATTACGAACCTGTTTTTGAGTAACTTCACAATTTTTCTGTCGCGAAAATAGTAAAGCTATCTCAGAAAAACTTATTCCTAGCTCATCTCTTAGCTCTGCAATTTTTGGGAAATCATGTTTACTTATAGTAGGAACTCTTTTTTTGCATACCTTTGCAGAGACTTTTAAATTATCACCAACAGACGAAAGGGGTAATTTAATTTTATCGTTCAAATCAACGTCATTTGACAAAGGGCGAGCAAAACTGCAAACAGCACTTAACACATCCATAAAATCTCCGCAATTACAATTTCTACACACAACAAAACTAGATATTCAAGATTTTGCAGGTTTTTTTGAACAAAGACTCTACACCAAAAAATTGTTTTTTTCCCTTAATTCTTTGATTAAAAAAGCAATTTAACTTCTTGCTCGAAACTCTTTATATTTGTAAGGTGACAAATATATGTATATTGTACACATTGCATCAGAATTTGCTCCTTTAGTTAAGGTAGGTGGCCTTGGGGATGTTGTCCACGGCCTTGCAAAAGAGCAAGCTTTAATGGGTCACGACGTCGAATTAATCCTTCCAAAATATGATATCATTCAATACCAAAATATAAAAAATCTCACTTTAGAAATGAGCGATTTATGGTCATTTGAAGACTCTTCTCGCTATCACAATGCAGTCTTTTGCGGGATTGTAGACAATATTAAAGTGCACTTAATAGAAGCGCACCACAATCACTACTATTTCAATCGAGGAAAAGTCTATGGAGCACCAGACGACATCGAGCGATTCCTCTATTTTTGTAGAGCCGTCTCTGAGTTTCTTCACTTGCAAAAAAGAAAGCCCGACATTATTCACATTCACGACTGGCCTACAGCACCGATTGCACCGATTATTAAACACATCTATAAAGACCTTGGATTTTCCTACGGGAGCATCATTTTAACAATTCACAATATCGAACACCAAGGGAAATGCTCCCCTGCCAATCTTTCAAGAATCGGTCTTCGCGGAGAAGATTTTAGAACTGAAGAGCGGTTAGCAGACCCTAAAGACCCATCAATTCTAAATTTATTAAAAGGCGGGATTGTTTATTCAGACGCTTTTGCTACAGTATCTCCCACTTACGCAAAAGAGATTATGACACCCTCTTCAGGCTTTGGCCTAGACGGTGCTGTAAGACGCTTCGAAGATAAATTCTCAGGCATTCTAAATGGAATAGAGCTAGATTGCTGGAATCCAGCAAGCGACAAAAGCCTTTTTTTTCCTTACCCAACAAATGCAACTTACATAGAAACAATTTTAAGGAGCAAGGAAGCAAATAAGGAGGCTCTTTTCAATAAATTGGAAATGCAGCCAACTAAAGGTCCTTTAATTGCCTGCATCTCTAGATTAGTCAAGCAAAAAGGGCCTAAATTTATTATCCATGCTATTGATTATGTCTTAAAACAAAATGCTGCATTTATTCTTTTAGGAAGCTCTATTGATCATGAATTTGAAAACGATTTTAAAGAGCTTACAAGCCGATATAAAAATCACCCCCACTTTTTTGCCAAACTCTCTTTTGATGAAGAGTTCTCACACTCTCTTTACGCGGCAGCTGACGCTATTTTTATGCCCTCTTTATTTGAACCGTGCGGCCTTACACAAATGATTGCAATGAGATACGGCACGGTCCCAATTGTTCACAAAACAGGAGGACTCACAGACACTGTGACAGATATTGACAACCCTAAAATTCCTCTTATTTTAAGAAACGGGTTTACATTTGAAAACCCTGACCCTACTTCTGTAGAAAGAGTCTTAAAAAGAGCAATTTCTTGTTATCTAACCGAGAAAAAAAGATGGAGACAACTTGTTCAAACAGGCCTTGCAATCGACTTTAGCTGGAAAAAATCGGCCCTAAGTTATGAATCTGTCTATCTTGAAACCTTGAAAAAAAAACCCGACTTCAAAGTCGCCTAACCGATTCTTTTCCAAGATTGCTTAATAGCGTCTCGATGAAACCAAAGGTATTCAACACCTGACAATACAGTATAGACTGCGGTTACAAAAACAATCCAAAAGCTGACCAACCGAATGCAATCTAATGATATGTAGTCAAGGGTATAGGGAATCATTAAAAAAAGAATTGCGAATATAGCAATTGCCTGAAGGACAGCTTTCAATTTACCACTCATTCTTGCTGCAAGAGCGACTCCTCTAAGAGCGCAAAGCGTTCGGAGCGTGCTAATGACTGAGTCTCTTACGACAAAAACAAGAACCAACAACAAAGGAAGCTTGATAATTCCTTGCGTAAATGTGAGAAAAACAGAGACCCTGACAATGCTATCTGCCATCGGATCTAAAATTTTTCCAAGCTCTGTAACTTGCTTTTGCCTTCTTGCAAAAAAGCCATCAAATGCGTCCGACAATTCACAAATCAAAAGAAGAAGTAGTAGCAAATAGGGCATTAGAGTAACTGAAATACCCATGTTGGTATAAAAAAGGTAAATTACAAGAAATAGAGGACAGATAACTATTCGACCCAATGTAAGAATAAGAGCTGTTTTCACGTCCTAAGCCTTTTCATTTGTTTTCTAACACAGTTGAAAAAATACCATTCATTTCAACAGTTTGGAACATATTACCTGATTTCTCCCTTTTGAGAAAGCCCTCTTGTGAGAAATCTTATGAAGCATTATAATCCCTTGTTATGTCTACATTTCAAAACATTATTATTACGCTTCAAAAATTTTGGACTGACCAGGGCTGCTTATTACAGCAAAGTTCTGATACTGAAACAGGAGCTGGAACGTTTAATGCTGAATCTCTCCTTCGCTGCATCGGCCCAGAGCCGTATAAAGTTTGTCATGTAGAAATTTCTAGACGTCCAACAGACGGAAGATACGGCCTAAACCCTAATAGGCTACAACAATTTCACCAATTCCAAGTCATTTTAAAACCCTCTCCTTCAGACATCCAAAAGCTCTATTTAAAATCACTTGAGGCAATTGGCCTTGATTTAAAAAAACACGACATTCGTTTTGTCCACGATGACTGGGAATCTCCAACACTCGGCGCTTGGGGTCTTGGATGGGAAGTCTGGTGTGACGGCATGGAAGTTACCCAATTCACCTATTTTCAATGCGTAAGCGGACTTGAGGCAAAGCCAGTTACTGTAGAGCTTGCCTACGGCATTGAACGACTTGCAATGTTTTTGCAAAAAAAGACAAACATTTTTGATATACTTTTTAATGATAAACTCACTTATGGAGAAGTCTTTTTACAAAACGAAGTTGAGTGGAGCCACTACAATTTTGAAGAATCGACAATCGGAGTTTGGAAAACTGCTTTTGAGGATGCTGAAAAAGAGTCGAAAAGACTTTGTGAACAAGGCCTTTCAATTCCCGCATACAATTTTGCTTTAAAAGCCTCCCACGCATTTAATATGCTTGATGCAAGAGGGGCTATTTCAACGACTGCGAGAGTAGACCTTATCCACCGTATAAAATCTTTGGCCTGCGAAGCTGCAAAAGCTTATTTAACAAAGAGAGAATCTCTTGGATTCCCTCTTTTGAAAGAGACACCTCAAGAAGCTAAGACACCCTCATCAGAAATCTTGTTAGAAACCCAATCCAAAAAAACGACCAATGATTTCTTATTTGAAATTGGTTCTGAGGAATTGCCTGCAGCGTTTGTTGCAAACGCGCTTGAAACATTAGAAAAAATGATGAGAGATTTTTTAAGAGAAAAAGGGCTAAATTTTGAATCTCTCAAAGCCTACGGAACACCGAGACGTCTTGCGATTCTGATTAAAAAATTAGATAGTTCAACAAAAGAGGAAATTATTGAAAAAAGAGGCCCTCTTATTTCAATTGCATTTGATGCGCAAGGATCTCTTACAACACAAGGTAAAGGTTTTCTAGACTCAATAAAGCATAGCGAAGTGAGCTTAAAAGAGATCGAAGAGAATGAGGTAAAAGATTTAGCTATTAAAGAGACTAAACACCTTGTAGCTTTTATCACAAAACCTAAAGAAGCAACATCTTTACTTCTACAAACATTTTTACCCTATTTGATTACACATCTTCCTTTCCCTAAGAGCATGCGCTGGGCAGATTTCGATGTCTCTTATGCAAGACCAATCAGGTGGATCGTTGCCCTATTTGGCAAGCATGTTATTCCATTTAAAGTAGCTGACATAAACTCTTCAAATATCTCTTATGGTCATAGCCAATTAAAGCCAAAGCCTTTTAAAATTCGAAGACCTAAATCTTACGCAAGAAAATTAAAGTGGCGCTATGTAATAGCCTCTCACGAGGAGAGAAGAAAATTTATAGAAAAACAAATTGAAAAATTTGAGAAAAGATTTAACTGCAAAGCTTTGTCAAAAGATCGCATCCTTGATGAAGTTCTTTACCTCTCTGAATACCCAACAATTGCCTCTTACACATTTGACGAGAAATTCTTAACACTTCCTTCTGAACTTCTCTCCTCTGAAATGATTCACCATCAAAAGTATTTTCCTCTCTATGATGGGAATAAAAAAATGACAAACAAATTTCTTGTCGCAATTGATACAAATCCAAATGAGACGATTCTTAAAAACAATCAATCTGTTCTTAGAGCTAGATTGTCAGACGGCCTTTTCCTTTATGAGCAAGATTTAAAAAAACCTCTTGATTTTTATCAAAATTCGTTAAAAGAGATCGTATTTCATAAAGAGCTTGGCAGCGTCTACGACAAGTCAGAAAGAATAAAAAAACTCTCTTCCCTTATAGCAAACATGCTCGAAAAAGAATCCCCTGATAGAGCTGCAAGCCTTTGTAAAGCTGATCTTGCCACTTCAGTTGTCTATGAATTTCCCGAACTGCAAGGGGTCATGGGCAAATATTATGCACTCCATCAAAAAGAGTCTGAAAGAGTAGCTGTTGCAATTGAAGAGCACTGGCTTCCGTTAACTGAGGGTGGGCCTATTCCTTCAACAGATGATGGTGCAATTTTGTCAATTGCTGACAAATTGGATAACTTGATCTCTTACACAAGTATTGGCTTAAAAGCAACCTCATCGAAAGATCCTTACGGGTTAAGAAGATCTGCTATAGGAATCATCCGCATTCTTATAGAAAATAGATGGTCACTCGACTTATCGAAACTCGCAATAGCCCCTGAAATTTTAGATTTTATTGTTGGAAGACTAAAAGGGATCTTGGAAGAGCGGGGATTTGCAAAAGAAGAGGTGTTAGCAACCATATCAATTTCTCAAAAAGATCCTTACGATATTTTTCTCAGAACCGAGGCTCTTCATAGGTTTAGAAAAAGTGGATCTGCTTTTGATAGTCTTTATGGGATTTATAAAAGAGCTAAAGGGCAGATAGGCAAAGAGAGCATCAAAAATTTAGATAGAGCTCTTCTCCAAGAGAGTTTCGAAAAAACACTTTCGCACGAGTTAGATGATGTAGAATCTCTTCTTCGTCAAACTTTAAGTCAAAAAGATTATTATAAGTCTTTTGAAGCATTGACACAGCTCAATGCCCCACTCTCCCACTTTTTTGATAACGTGAGAGTTATGTCAGAGAACCCAGCACTTCGAGACAACCGCATTGCACTTCTTCAAAAACTTTTCTCGCAAACAAATAAGCTTGTAGACTTCTCCTACCTTCAATAAATTATTTTGTGTATCATTAATTTATATTAAAAATAAAAAAATAATAAATTAATTAATGGTTATTTATGCAAAATGATAGTTTCGGTCTTTCTAAAACCGATAAACCTAACTCTATTGGACTGCCTGCAGGCCTTATGAAAACATTCAGCACCGGATGTCCAGGGTATGAGTCTTTAAGAAATGTTCCCTTTTCGCCACAGATAGAGCAAAATTTTAATCCTAAGCTTGCTGCATGGTCAATAAATGCATGCACTTACGCATATCAAGACCTTTGTCATAAAAACGAAATCACCTACCCCCCAGAAGTTGAAAATGGGAATCTTTTATATTGGTACGCAGACTCTGGTTTTTTTTCAAAAGAGCTAACTTCCTGTGGCTATATTGCTAAAATTAAAGATATCCCAGGCGATCCTACAAATAGAATAGCGCTTATTTTTAGAGGAACACAGACAGACCAAGAGTGGAGTTTGGATGCTACAGTGAAACAAACAGAAATTCTCATGGAACCATCTGGTGAAATTGTAAAAATTCATAAAGGGTTTTGGGAGATTTTAACAAAGGCTGCGGGAGAAAATATTCCCTCTTTGCAAGAACAAATTCATACCTATCTCCCAAGATATTTAAGAAAAAATGTTCCAAATGAACTTCATGTAGGAGGTCATAGCATGGGATCTGCTATAGCTACTTTAGCTACTTTAGACGCCATTCTTCGTAATCCCGGCCTTAAAGTAAATACCTATATCACAGGATGCCCGAGAGTTGGAAACCCAGCTTTTGCAAATGCTGTTAATGACTTAGCAAAAAACCCTAATTTTGATTTCTCTATTTGGAGAATTGCAAACACCGAAGATATCGTAACCACTCTGCCCGAACCAATTTTTAAAAATCTTATATACAGTCACTTACTTATAACAGAGAGAGAAGATCCGAATGTCATCGATCTTATTAGTTTCACAAAAAATTTAGGTAAAATCTGGGATAATCACCATCTATTCAACTACTACTATGCGATGAAAAATTTAATTGCGGAGGACGAAAATGGGAGATAAACCAAATAAAATGCCATACACTCTTTCTCTTCCGAAAGAATTGCTCCTAGATCTTTCTAAAGGATGCACTAGCTACACACCAAATCCCAATACGCCTTTTACCCCCCAAGAGGGAGACGAATACTCTCCCCTCCATGCAGAGTGGTGTATCAATGCAATTACATACGCATATAGACAATTTTGCGATAAAGAGAAAAAAGATTTTTACCCACCTGATGTAGAGGAGGCACAGCACCTATACTGGCATGAGGATTTTAATATCTTCCAGAAAAAAGTCTCTTGCGGCTACATTGGCAGAATTAAATCTCTACCAAATGATCCTACAAATAGAATTGTGATTGCCTTTCGTGGAACAGAAAAAGCAGGAGAATGGCTCGAAAATGTCGATTATACACAGTCAGAAGAGACATTTGAAAATTTGGATCACTCTGTAACGATTCATACAGGATTTTGGGATGCCTTAAATGATAAAGCAAACTACAAGACCCCATCCCTTCAAGACCAGCTTAACAATTTAATACCTAAATATTTAAAAAAAGATGTTCCTAATGAAATTAATATCACAGGCCACAGTCTTGGCGCTGCAATTGCAACTCTTGTCACACTTGATTCTATTTTGCGATACAAAGGCGTTCGAATTGTTACTTTCATTATTGGAACGCCAAGAGTTGGTGGCCCTTCGCTTGCTGAACTTTTTAGGGATTTAACTCAAGACCCCTCATATGATTTTGTTGTTTGGAGACTTGTAAATACGGAAGATGTTGTCACTACAGTTCCAGCTCCTGTTTTAGGAGATATTGTCTATTCTCAAGTTTACATTTCAAAACCATCTGATCCTAATAGAGTAGGTGGTCTTACTTTTTCTGACAATTTAGGCAACATTGAGCACAATCACCACCCTCTTCTTTATAAATTTGCAAACAACCAATTACTTTCTGACAAAAAGAGCAAAAAGCCTGTAAAAGGGGTTGATGAGAAACCCGGGGATAACAAAAAGAGCGCCTAAATATTTAAGCTTTCCTCCTGATAGCCAAAGGAGTCTAAGTACTGCATTAGCCCTTACCCAAACTCTTTTTCCTTCAAGAAAGACGATCGATTTTTTCTTTCTTAAAAATCCATAATTGCCCGCAAAAAGAGTTTTTGCCTTGGTTCCATTCAAAGAAGAAAAAGTGTAATGATTCTTCTTATCCATTTTTTTTAATCTATTCACCACTTTCACACAAAAAGGGCAGCTATCATCATAAAATACTCTTTTCACTCTAATTATACCTCTATATCAACTAATTTTGGGGTCATTTTTTTCAGTTCATCAAACTCTTTTGCAAGCTCTAAAATTTCAACTTCAGAGTGTTTTCCCATTTGAATTTTAGTCTTTATCGACTCTCTTCTTAACATCCAATTTCTTTCTAAAATTTTTTGAATCGATTCTCTTACACCAATTTTTGCTCTCTCTACTTGTATTTTTTTCTTTACAATCAAGTTCAAAAGTTCTTCTTCCTCTCTATCTATATATTCTGCAAGAGTTAAAAGATCTACCTCTCTCTTCTCTGAAAAAAGTTCGCATAAATGAATGTACAATTTTCTCGCAGAAGGGTCAATAAAGTCAATTGGGGTTAAATTTTTCTGAATAATTGGGAAAAGAGTCTCTTCGCTACTACTTGTAACAACGATCCAACGCAATAAATCGGCTTCTAAGACTAAATCTGGATTTACAAGAAAATCTTTCTTAGGCTCTTTTACGAGGTGAATTTTTTGTTGCACCATCTCTTCAGGAACCTGCAGGAGACTTGCAAGTCTCCTTTCAGCTTCATAAACCATTAAAGGAAATTTCCATTCCGCAAGCAACTTTTTCGCTTTCTCTACAAGCTCATTTTTTCCAGCAGGTGTTGCAATGTTAGAACTTTTAGAGAGCATCTCGACCAAAAAAGGAATGTATTCTTTAGGTTTATGTAAGTAGTTTAAAAAACCTGTAATACCCTCTTTTCGAAGAACGCTATCAGGATCTTCCCCATCTTTAAATTCCAAAACAAAAACCTCAACGCCCTCTTTTTGGAAAAAGTTTCCAACTTTTAAAGCGGCCTCTCTTCCTGCATCATCTCCATCAAACCCTAAAAAAACCTCTTTGACGCCAAGCCTTCGAATCACTTCAACATGCTCCTCGCCAAAAGCTGTTCCTTGGCCTGCAACTGTTAAATTAAGACCCTCTTGAATTAAGCGAAGAGCGTCAATTTGCCCTTCGACAATAACAGCTCTTCTCTGTCTCGTAATTTCTTTTCTTGAGTAATTAAGCCCAAATAAAATTTTTGATTTTTTAAATAAGGGAGTTTCTTTGGTGTTGATATACTTGCCACCTATTGTCTTTTCAGAAAACTTTCGAGCAGAAAAGCCAATGACATTCCCCTGAACATCCATGATAGGAAAGGTAATTCGTTCGACAAAAAATGGAAAGTTTTTCTTATTTTCTAACAAAAGACCTGCTCTTTGCAGAGCTTCAAAAGGTAATTTCTTCTCTTTGAAAACCTTTAGACTTAGTAACGGGTCTTTAGGAGCAAGCCCTACTTTAAAAAGATGGATAAAATCTAAATCAATCCCTCTTTGATACAAATAATCTAAAGCTGCTCTACCCTCTTCTGTGTGTAAAAGATGAAATTGGAAAAATTTAGAGCACTCATCTAGTACATGACGAAGAGGCCCTAAATCCTCTTTTTTCTCACCCTCTTGATAGTGAAGTGTTACCCCAAATTTCTCAGCAAGCATGTCAACAGCCTCACCAAAAGAGACTTTCAAAAATCCTACTAAAAAACTAATGGCATCTCCATGAGCTCCACAACCAAAACAATGGTAATGAGTATCCCCTGGATTAATCACAAATGAAGGGGTCTTCTCGTTATGAAAAGGACAGCAAATCTTAAAACTTTTCCCGGCCTTTTTTAAAGGAAGATAAGAAGAAATTACCTCAACAAGATCTATTTTTTCTTTTAAATTTTGCAGTGACTCTTTAGAAAACATCGCCATAAACCTTCATATTACTATCTAGATTCTTCAAAATCAAGTCTGATTTAAACCTCCCATTTGGGGTCAGGCCTCACATTTCATGAAATGTGAGGCCTGACCCCAAATGTTGATGAAATGTGAGGCCTGACCCCAAATGTTGATTGATAAAAAAGAAGATAGAAATTATAATTATCGCATCATGAATATTTTACATCCTATAGAATCGACTGCTAGAGGTATAGAAAATATTGTAATAGCAGGAAAAGAGACTAAAAGCTACACAGTTGCTTTTGGCTGTTTTATCCTAAGTCGCACAATTAGTATCACCGTTTTTCCTCTTTTCTTAACAATAGAACTTATTTTCAAAAGAATTCCTAAATTAATTTGCGCTTTTGGCGATCTAAGCAAATTCAAAAAAAGATTTGAAAAACTAACAAAAGTTGCTATTGGTATTTTGGCAACACCCCTAAGCCTTAAAGCTCCTGAGGGGGTTACAGGACTATTTTTAAAAACTCGATGGGAAAAAGGTGAGGTACGGCCATTTGGCGTAGAACAAGAATATGGAAAATCGGGCCTAAATATTTGTATTCCTAAAACTGATGAAGAGCTTGAAGAGATAGTAGAAAAAGCGCGAGCCGATAAAAAACAGATTTCTATTTTAGGCTCCCGAATGAGCCAAGGAACGCAAACAATCCCGTTTGATGAGAGCCAAATTGTTGTTGATATGAGTTACTTTAAAAGCATCGAGATGAGTACATCCGATAACACTGTACTAGTTGGTGCTGGATCAACTTGGGAGGAGCTCCAAATAGAGCTTAATAAAGTAAAAAAGTCTTGTTTAGTCAAGCAAGCTTCAGACCCATTTTCAATCGGCGGATCAATCGGCATCAATTGCCATGGTTGGGCTCACGAACTAGGTTCTATCTCATCGACAGTTGTCTCTTTAGATGTTCTTGATGCAGAGGGTAAAATTCGGACAATTGATCGAGCAGATCCTTTATTTAGGTGCATGTTTGGAACCCTTGGTTATTTTGGAATCGTTGTCAGAGCAAGACTACGTATTACAGATAACACAACCGTTATCCAAAAAACGGATGAAATTACAATTGGTGATTTTGCGACCTATTATAAAACAAGGATCAAGGGGAAAAACATCCCACTTTTTGGAGGAAGGCTCTCTTTAGACTCTGTAGATGGACCTCCCTTAAGATCTGTCTGCATGGTTAGATACGAAGAAGCTTCCACAAAAGCTCCAACTACAACACCTAATTTTTCTAAAGAGCCCTCTATTGGCACAAGAATCCAAAGAATCGGACTTAGACTATTTGCCCATCTATCAACTTTTTCTGTTAAAAGAGTTCTTAGATGGTTTTGGACAAAAGAAAAAGAAGAGATGTTTAGAGAACAAGAGATGACAAGAAATGAAGCTCTTCACCCTCCGATCAACTCATTTCGGATGCTTCATGATTCCAATATGCACGCCCAGTGGCTTCAAGAGTATTTCTTAACAGAGGATGAACTTCCACCGTTTTTAGAGTTTTTAGGAAAAACTCTTCATGAAAACAATGTCCGCTTAGTAAATGCTACGATTAGACCGACACCAAAAGATGATATCTCTATTCTCCCCTATGCAGAAAAAGACCGATACGCCGTTGTTATCTGCTTTTCTCAAGTAAAAACAAAGAGAAAAATAGAAAAAACAAAAGCGTGGATACAAAAAGTTCAAGATTACCTCTTAGAACATGACGGCATTTACTACCAAGCTTATATGCCCTACGCCTCAAGAGAAGAGTTTGAAAAAACATACGGAGAAGATCGCGTCCAAGCCCTAAGAGAAGAAAAAGAGAGATTTGACCCAACTCACTTATTTGGCAACAGCCACACAGCAAAATACTTTGATCGCACTGAAGTAACTGACACGTCAACTTATAGAAGAGTTTTCCAAACATCTAAAGAGATGCAAAACGCTTTTGTAAAATTTCTTTGCACAATTTTTTATCAATTAGATGAGAAAAAAGTTTTAGAAGAGATGGAAAAAATTCTTGCAAACTCTTCTTTAACCGATGCTGAAATTTATAAAGCTCTTTTATCTAAGATAGATGTGATGAAAAAGCCTTTTCTTCTTCTTTTAAAAATAAAAGCTCTTAATGTTTTAAAAAAACAGATGGGAGTTCAAGCAAAAGCTCTTCTTAAAAAATTTGACAAAACAAGATTCCATGATTACATGGAAATCTATGATCGAAGATATTTAACAGATATTCGAAAAGCAGCGGGCCTTCCGTTAGACGGTGAAACAATTGGCTTAACAGATAGCCGAGATTCAGGATTTAAAGGACGTCTTGAAGCAGGAACCCTTCTTTCTAGATACCCTTATAAAAAATGGACCTCTCTAAACGACCGAGATTGTAGAGATCCTGCAAAAGAAGTTGAAAAAACTTATAGACCTTTAGGTCCGGATGTCAAAAGAGAAAGCCTTGATTTGGTAGCTTGCCTTGGCGGTCTTCACCATATTCCAAAAGAGCGAGTAGCTCCTTTTTTAGCCTCTCTTGCCTCTAAAATGAGACCTGGCGCTCCTATTCTTCTTCGCGATCACGATGTTACAGGACTTAAAGAAGACGACCTAAGAGCTATTGTTTCTGTTGTGCATAGCTTTGTCAATGCAGCAGATGGCGTTTCACCTGAAATAGAACAAGCTGAAATTAGAGAATTTAAAAGCTTAAGCGCTTGGACAGACAAAATGAATGAAGCCGGGTTTACAAGAGTCTCTCCTGAAAAAGGCCTTGTTATCCAAGACGATCCGACAGAGAATGGGATGATGCTTTTTGTAAAAGCGCCACAAAATTTAAAAGAACTAAGAGAGGCCGCTAAATATAGAGCTCATGCAATTCGCCCTGTAGACGGAACAAGAGCTACCTGGATTGAATGGGGAAATGTCCGATTTTCTAAAAGCTATGCCGAATTTATCCAAACCCACCACGCTTACGCATTCGACTACATCGGTCATATCAAACAGCACTTCACCCACTTCAAAGAGTACATGAAAGGAAAATCATTCATCGAAGCCTTAAAAGCAGATAATCTGGCAATGAACCTTTTCATTCTTATTTCAACAACAGTCACATGCGCCCTCTCTTATATTGCAGCCCTTCCAAGCATGGCTGTAGCTAGAATAAAAGATGGCGTAAACTGGCGAAATGCAACTGATCTAACACGCCTTGAAAGAGCCGATGCTGAAATTGAAGACGAATATTCTAAATTCATCGACATCGATCCTTTTTATAAGTTTCCCTACCTCTCAAAAATTAAAACTCTTTGGAGGGCGACTACCTTTTCTACATGTATTCCTGCGATTATCTCTACTATCAATTTAGTTGCAAAAGCAATCATCTCAGCTCCTATTCGCGCTTTTTATACAGGTGAGACCAATTTAGAACCAAGTACAGTCTCTATGATTGTCCACGATCCTGAAAACGAATTAGCCGGTATTGACGATTCTATAGAAGTTATCTATACAACTCCTGATCATCATAAACTTATCACAGTTCCAAGGTACAGACCTTTCACAAAAATTTGCGGCAGACTTGCAAAGGCTCATCACCTTAAAATGGTTGATATAGGTGGACATGAAAAAATCACAGTCGATCTTCTTTTGCCACGAAGCAAAGAGCTCTCTTCCTCCCTAAAAGGAATCAGACCCATCTACTCTCTAAAAAGATTGCAAGATCCAAAACAAAGGCACTATACAACATGCGAAGTAGATGTCTCAAAACTTAAATTTCTTCTAAATAACATTCCAGAAGATCTCGTAGACTACATCCACGAATAATTTTTTCGACAACTTAAAAATCACCACTAATTCTTTACAATAACCTAATAAAACGCTACTCTATTTGGCTGGGGTCTTCTATGCAGACAAAAGAGAAATCAAACACCTTTTTTCATAAAAAAGTCTACGCAAGTATATACAAGCCTTCTAATTTAGATGCTGAAAAGAAACAAACACTCAAAAAAATTATACCCTCTACAAAAATCGGTGGGTTAAGAGAGGATTTTAAAAAAATTTTCCTTCCTCTATTGATTGATATTTTTGAATTACGCCAACAAGTACAAAATTATAAACAAGGCTTAAAAACTCCTTTTAGAGCAAATGATAAACCCTCCTGCCCGAAAGAAATTTTAGCAAGACTGACCGAATTGCAAGAGGGAATTGGGGAGTCTAGAAGGTGGTGTGAGGGGGTAATTCTTCAAATTGCAAAAGGGATCGATGACGCAAAAGAAGCGTTGCAATTTATTGAGAAAATGGGCGATAAAATTGAAAGCAAAGAGCAAAAACCCACTTTGATAAAACGACTTTATAAATTTTTTTCAAGAACGCAAAAATGAGTGAACTGATAGATACGCAATTATCTCCCATGATGCAACAATGGCATGCATGCAAAGCAAAAGCAAAAGAGGCCCTTCTTTTTTTTCGTCTTGGTGATTTTTATGAAGCTTTTTTCGAAGATGCAACTCTTCTTGCACGAGAATGCGATGTAACTTTAACAAAAAGAGGTCAAGTTCCAATGAGCGGAATTCCCGCGCAAACTCTTGATGGGTATGTTGAGAAATTAGTCGCTAAAGGGTTTCTTGTTGCAATTGCAGAACAGATGGAGTCGCCTAAAGATTGCAAAAGTATTGTTAAAAGAGAAATTGTCAGAATTGTCTCTCCAGGAGCTCCCCTTTTATCACAAACTCTTTTGGACGCAACTAATAATTATTTCGCTGCAATCACTCAGGTAAATATAGCAATTGGGGTCTCATTTCTAGATCTTTCTACAGGCAGCTTAATTTGTTTAGAAATTGAATCTACAAAGGCCCTTATTGATGAATTAGCAAAAAAACAGCCAAAAGAACTTCTTGTTTCCGAAAAATTTTATAAATCGAATGAGTCTCTATTTGAGGAACTGAAAACAATTTTTCCATTTCGATTGAGCCTAAAACAAGAGTACTACTTTGATCATCAACAAACTTATAACTTTTTAACTAAACATTTTGGAGTTCACTCTTTAGACGGTTTTGGATTAAAAGGGATGATCAGCGCGATTAATGCCATAGGAGCTCTTTTACACCATGTCGAAACAGACCTTTTTCAAAACATTTCTTCTATAAAATCAGTTAAGCTAGACGCTCCATCGTCTTATGTAACAATTAATCATGCAACGGCAAAGCATTTAGACCTCGTATCGTCATCAAATGGGAATCCAAAAGCCTCCCTCTTTGCTTTGCTCAATCAAACAAAAACTCCTATGGGGAGTAGGCTCTTAAGAGAGTGGATTTTACACCCCCTTTTATCTTTAGATGAGATTGAAAAAAGAGCTAAAGGGGTCGAAGAACTTGTAAATTCTCCTCTATTTTTAGAAGATCTTTTAAGCTCTATTAGAGACTTAGAAAGACTTGCTATGAGGGTTCACACAAAAATTGCAAACCCAAGAGATCTTTTAACTCTTGGTGATTCTTTAGAAGTTTTACCTCTTTTAAAAGAGGCTCTAGCGACTTTTAAATCTCCTATTTTAAAAGAGACGCTCCCCTCTTTTTTTGACTTCTCTCCCATCGTAAGAAAAATTAAAACAGGTCTTTTAGAAAATCCACCTACAAAATTTACAGAGGGAAATATTTTTAAACCAGGCTACTTTGGTAAGCTCGATGAATTAAAGAGCCTAAAAGAAGAGAGTGAAATTTGGCTTAGCAATTACCAAACAAAGCTACGCGAATCTCTTGACATGAAGACATTAAAAGTAGGATATAGCAAAGCATTTGGCTATTTTATCGAAGCTAGCAGGATCCAAGCTTTAAAAATGCCTCTAACTTTTGAAAAAAGACAGACTCTTGTTAATGGAGAGCGTTTTATTTCCCCTGAACTGAAAGAATTCGAACATAAAATTCTTCATGCTGAAGAAAAAATGATCGAAATGGAAAAAGAGCTCTTCTTATCTCTTCGCGACGAGGTTTCTGGTTATATAAATAACATTCAAGAAGTTGCATCAAAAATTGCCCTCATTGATACACTCTACTCTCTAGCAGCAGTTGCAAGAGATAGAGGGTATCAAAAACCGGAGGTAAATGAGTCTGATGTAATTGAAATTAGAGCTGGAAGACACCCAATTTTAGAAACTTTTCTAAAAGGGGCAATGTTTATTCCGAATGACACCTACCTGTCAAGCTCTGAAAGAAGCATGTCTCTTATCACGGGACCGAATATGGCTGGAAAATCTACATTTATCAGGCAAGTTGCCCTAATTGTGATTATGGCCCAAATAGGCAGCTTTGTCCCAGCAAGTTTTGCAAAAATAGGAGTTGTAGACAAAGTTTTTAGCAGAATCGGCGCAAGCGATGACCTTGCACGAGGACAATCGACTTTTATGGTCGAAATGTCTGAAACGGCAAGCATCCTTCACACAGCAACAACTAAATCTCTTGTCATCTTAGATGAAATAGGACGAGGGACAAGCACTTATGATGGTATTGCAATCGCATCAGCTGTTGCCGAACACCTTTTAAAACTTGGAACAAAAACACTTTTTGCAACCCATTTTTGGGAGCTAACCAAACTCGAGACAGAGTATAAAACGGCAAAAAATTACAGAGTAGCTGTTGGAGAAAATGAAGATGGCATTATCTTTTTACATAAAATTTTAGAAGGGGGCGCTGATAAAAGTTATGGCATACAGGTTGCTAAATTAGCAGGTTTACCTCATGACGTGATCAAAAGAGCACAAAAACTTCTTACAGAGCTTGAAGATAAAAAATGGCAAAAGAAAAAAGCGATCCCTAAAGAGGAGCAATTCCTTTTATTTTCTGAAGCCCCACTTGATGATCTTCAAGCAAAAATTAAAGGGCTTGATCTGAATAAAACAACGCCTCTTGAAGCATTTCAATTTCTTCTAAAAATTCAACATGAACTCTGAAAAACTTCTCACATTTCCCCTAAAACCTGGCGTCTATTTGATGAAAAATCGGGAAGGGAAAATTCTCTACATCGGAAAAGCTAAAATTTTGCGAGAACGAATCAAACAATACTTTTCTAATCAAGATTCTAGAGCGATGATCCCTTTTTTAATAAGTCAGCTAGAAGAGATTGAGACGATTGTTACATTTACAGAAAAAGAAGCTCTTCTCTTAGAAAGGAATTTAATCAAAAAGCATCAGCCGAAATATAATATCCTCTTAAAAGATGATAAAACTTTTATTTCGCTAATGATTAATCACAAAAATAAATGGCCTAAAGTAAGCTTAGTCCGCTACAAAGAAAATCAAAAAGAGGATGCACTCTACTTTGGTCCCTACACAAGCGCACTTCATGCAAGAGTCATTTTTGAAACTTTAACAAAAATTTTTCCGTTAAGACAGTGCTCTGATAAAGAACTTAGCAGCAGAAAAAGACCTTGCCTTCTCTACTCAATCAAAAGATGCATTGCCCCGTGTGTTGGAAAATGCACCAAAGAAGAGTATGATGAAACTGTAGCCGAAAGCATTGGATTTCTTAAAGGGAAAACAAAACATGTCCTTTCAAATCTTAAAAAAAAGATGCAAGAGGCCTCAGATGCGTTGGAATTTGAAAAAGCGGGGGCTTACTTAAAAACTATCCAGCAAATACAATCGGTAACTGAAGCTAAAGAGTCTTCTGTTCAGCTAGATATTGATGAATGCGATGTAATTAATTTCATTCGAAAAGGACATTATACCCTACTAGTAAAACTTATTTATAGAGACGGTTTTTTAATAAATTCCGAACACTACGACTTTTCTTTAACCTTAGAAAGTGATGAAGAGCTTCTATCGTCATTTTTAATCCAACACTACAGCGTTGAAAAATCGCCAAAGGAAATTCTGTTACCAATTGAGATCCAAGACGGAAAAGATGTTTCTGAGCTAATTAATTCTAAAGTTGTTGCACCGCAAAAAGGGGATAAGAAAAAAGCTATTGATCTTGCATTTGAAAATGCAAAAGCAATCTATGAGCAAGAAAAACTCTCTCTTTCTTCAAAAGAGGAACTTCTCTTAGAACTTAAAGAAATCTTAAATCTTTCAAGATTTCCCTCACGTATCGAATGCTTTGACACCTCACATATTTCAGGATCTGATGCAGTGGCAAGCCTTTCAGCATTTACAAACGGAGAAAAAGATCCGAAAAAATCAAGAGTGTATAAAATTAAAACTGCCTCATCTGGAGATGATTATTCTGCTCTTGCAGAAGTAATTACAAGACGATTGACAAGGGGTTTATCTGATAATGATCTACCCGATCTAATTATCGTAGATGGTGGCAAGGGTCAGCTAAACAGAATTTTAGAAGTTTTTAAAGAGCTCGAAATAGTTTCAATAGATCTTATCGCCCTAACAAAAGAAGAGGCTCGTCACGATAAAGGGCTTACAAAAGAGCGTATATTTATTAGAGGAAAAAATGAGCCCATCTCTTTAAATCCCCACTCTTCTCTCCTTTTTTTCTTACAATCAATTAGAGACGAGGCCCATAGAAAAGCTATCACTTTCCATAGAAAAAAAAGAAGTGAACGCACAACTTTGAGCCTTCTTGATCAAATTCAAGGGATTGGCCCTTTAAAGAAAAAAGCGCTTCTTAAACAGTTTGGCAGTGTAAAAAGAATTTTTTCAGCAACTGAGAGTGAGCTTTTGAAAGTAGAGTGTTTAACAAAAAAAGATAGAGAAACTCTTATTTCTTTTTCTACTCAATTAAAGTAAGAATAAATTTTCCCTCGTAGCCGAGCTTATTTTTAAGTATGGCACCAAGTTCGTTTTGCACTTTTTCTAAAAAAAACGGAGATGTGTGATTTTTAGATGTTGTGACAATTTCAATCACCCCTTTTGAGCGAATAACTACATCTAAGTCTGCTTTTTCGGTCGGGAAAACCTCATTCCAGTAATTTTTGATGTAATCTTGAATAATATTTTTTTCAACAAGCACTTTCGATTGGCCCATAGCTATTTGATAATATCTTGGTTTATACATCGAGTAAAAACCAAAGAGCAACACAAGACCAAAAAAACCAATCGCAATACCTATAGAGAGTAAGAAATTTGGATAGGCAAGCAAAATATGAATAAAACTGTTTTGGAGATTTTTCATAAAGGAACCAAGAATTAGTAGCACGCCCCCAGAAACCAAAAGAAGCACTAATAATAAGTGTATTGCGGAAAAAACTCCCTCCTTAAAACTCTTCAGCATATTCATCCGCTAGTTTATCTATACCACCCTCTTCCTTTCTCTTTGACTTTCCAAGCAAATCCTCTAAGTTCCCCTCGGAAAGAATATTTTTAAATACTACGTGAACACAAGCTACGTGCAGTCCAGTCAATCTAGAAATTTCTTTTACAACTTTTGTTTGAATTTCTTCAGCTTTTTCTGGCAAAGAGATCCCATACAAAACATTCACATCTAATTTAATGCTAACCGAATGATTTTTAATATCTTGCTCTATATAGACCCCTTTAATTTTTTCTAGGCCCTCTCTCCCCAGTAAATTATCTATTAAAGTCCCTCCTGTCAAAGAAACCCCTTGAACATCCTCAAGACACTTTATCGTAATCGACTGAAACACACGACTTTCTATATCTCTAATAAAGATTGTATCTGGTAGATCAATCTCTTTTACATCCAGGTCGTCAAATTGGCTCATTGCCTCTCCTCTGTCTTAAAAAAACTTCAATTTTTTATCTAACTTCAGTATATTTTATTCACTTATATTACACAAATGGTTAGGATTCGATTAGGGGGAAAGTGGGTATGAATTATTCAAGTTTTGCAGTATTATTGTTTTGGACAACTATTGGTTGCCTAACCGCCTATCAAGCTAAGCTACGGGGTCGAAACCCTGTTATTTGGTTCTTTGTCGGGCTATTCTTTAGTCTTTTTGGCCTTCTCCTTCTTTTACTCCTGCCCTCAAAAGCCCCTGAAAAAAAGCAAGAAGACATCAAAGTTCCCGATATCAAAACAGCCCATAATGAATCGGCTGCCCTTTCAGACGATTCGATGTATGCAGGACCAAGCATGCCTAGAATCTCTAGAGATTCTACACTAGATTGGTATTACATCGATAATTCCTCTAAAGTGATCGGCCCTTTAAAGCTCTCAGAACTACGTAAAACTCTTCTTGAAAACAAGATGGATCAAAAAACTTATATATGGTGCGATGAATTTCTTGATTGGACCCTCATCTCCGACCTTCAAAATGGCGCCTTCCTCTTAGACCCTGACTTTCTTTAATCGATCTTAATTCGTTTTTTTTCATATACTGTCCTACACCAATAACTAACAACAGGACATTATATGAAAGTTTCTAATTTTCAATTACTAGCCCTTGCTTTTATACCGGGTGTGGCAGAGTCTAATAACGCACAAGCAATTGGGGCGGGAAATATGGCTTGGAACGGACTATTTATAGGTGTAATAAACAACAGAAACGCAAGCTACCTATCGGCTTGCTATTAGCGTAATTTCTGCTATTGGCGCACTTTTAATTACTCCCGCAACCTTCGGTACTGGAATGGTAGTAGGTTCTCTAGCAGTCGCAAGCGTTGTTTCAGGATTGGTGTGTATAGCATCTCTTTATGCGACATTCAAAGCAGTAATGCAAATCAAATCAGCATCACAATTATTAAATACAAATGCATAAATCTAACTAAAAAAGGGGTGAAATCACCCCTTTTCAGACTTCTAAGAATTTACCAAGAAGCTTTGACGATTCCTGGAATTAGGCCTTCGAGCGCTAATTCACGGAAGCAAAGTCTAGAAACTTTGAATTTTCTATAGTATCCTCTTGGACGACCAGTTAGCTGGCAACGATTACGGATACGGATAGGTGAAGAATTTTTTGGAAGCTTATCCATTTTAACGAGAGCTTCCGCTTTCTCTTCTTCAGAAGCTGTAAGGCTTCTAATAATTTTTTTGAGCTCTTGACGTTTTTCGTACTTTAGCTCTACTAATTTAGCTCTTTTCTTTTCTCTTTCAATTAATGATTTTCTAGCCATATATCTCTACTTTTTCTTTGCAGGACCAGCCTGTCTCTGTTTACGTGTAGGATCTTTTTTATTAATTACGTAGACCCGTCCTTTCCTTTTGACGATTCTGTCTCCCTTCAGAGGATCCGCTTTTACGGAAGATCTCACTTTCATCTAAATACTCCAGTACCTATGTGTAAATTGGAAATCTAGGCTATCAAAAGAGTGATTTATTGACAATTATATTTCTCCCCTTTATCCTCTTTCCTATAAATTTAAGCAAAAGAGATTGTCATGAAAAGAACATACCAACCAAGCAAACTAAAAAGACGTCGTACACATGGATTCCGAGCAAGAATGGCTACAAAAGCAGGGCGAGCAGTTCTCGCAAGAAGAAGAGCTAGAGGCCGCCACAAGCTTACCGTATCGGGCTAGATCTTTATCTAAAAACGATTTTACCCTTCTTAAAGTCAAAGGGACCAAAGTTTTCGGATCTTCTGTAAAATTTTGTTACATGTTTTGCCTATTTGAAGGGTTAGGGTTAGGAATTACCGCTTTTAAAAAAGGTGGTAACGCTGTTCAACGAAATTATTTTAAAAGATTAGTTAGAGAAGTTTTTAGGAAAATAGGGCACACTCTTCCGACAGGAATTAAAATTCAAGTGCTTCCCCACGCTCCACTCGAAAAAATTTCTTACCACACAATTTTAGAAGATGTTCAAAGGTCTCTATGCACGTCAATCCTGAACAAAAAAGAGCCATCGAAACAATTAAAGGACGGGTCCTTGTCTTAGCAGGAGCTGGCAGTGGAAAAACTTCTGTTCTTGTGCAAAGATGCATAAATCTTCTCTCTAATCACTTAGTTCCTCCAAGCGCCATTTTAGGTCTTACTTTTACAAATAAAGCAGCTGAAGAGATGCGGGCTCGGATTGCAAAATATGTAAGTCCTCAAGTTGCAAAAGAAGTTACCCTTTCGACATTTCACAGCTTTTGCTTTTGGGTTCTTAAGCAAGAAATCCATCATTTAGGCTACACCAACACATTCACAGTTTATGACGAAAAGGATCGAGAAAGGCTTCTTCTTACATTAGAAAAGCAGTTAAAAATTGAGCATGAAAAAGAGGATATTGAAGCAGAAGTTCTTATTTCTGAGTTTATGAAATCGTTGAAAGCATACAATGCTGTTGATTTTGAAGGACTTTTAACACTAACTTTGGAACTTTTTCAAAAAGTCCCCTCTCTTTTAGAAAAGTATCAAGATCGATTTAAATACATCATGATTGATGAGTACCAAGATACTAACGAAACCCAGTTTGCTCTTGCAGATCTGCTCGCAAGAAAATATGGCAACCTTTTTGTAGTAGGCGATGATGATCAATCTATCTATAGCTGGAGAGGGGCAAAAGTAAAACACATTTTAGAGTTCAACCATCATGCAATTGTGAAGCTTGAACAAAACTATCGAAGCACGAAAACGATTCTTGATGCGGCAAATGCTGTGATCCGAAATAACCAAGAGCGACATGAAAAAACACTTTGGAGCAGCTCTTTTGTAGGCGATCAAATCCATCTTTTCCACGCTCATAATGACAGAGAAGAGGCACACGCAGTGATTGATCGCATATTGCGACTAAGACATGAAAAAGGGCTTGCTTGGAAAGATTTTGCTATTCTCTATAGGTCCAACACTCTTTCAAGACCTTTTGAAATGGCTTTATTGCAAGCACCTTATAAAGATGGTGATAAATTTGTCAGAGGCATTCCTTACCGCGTTGTTCAAGGAATGGAATTTAATGAAAGAGCTGAGATTAAAGATGTGGTAGCCTACTTGAAAGTTCTTGTAAATCCAAAAGACCACACACCCCTTTTAAGGATTCTAAACTACCCTAAAAGAGGCATATCTATTCATGCGATTGAAATTCTCAACCAAATGAGCAAAACACTAAAACTTCCACTCTTTGAAGTTTTGCACCAAGCTGACAACTCATCACTTTCGCCACAAGCAAAAGCAGGAGTTCAAAACTTTATCAAACTTATGACTGAGGCAAAACAGGTTTTTGAGACAAAACCTCTCACAGAGGCGATGAAATGGTTTGTTGAAAAAATTCAAATCAAAGAGGCTTTAAAAGATGAGTTTAAATCTGAAAAAGCAATCGAATTTAAGTGGGAAAACATTCAAACCCTCATCTCAATGACAGAAAATGAAGAGAATCTCTCGCTGCACGATTTTTTAAGCATGAATGCTTTAGACGGGTTAAAATACAACAAGAAAGAGAGAAGCCAAGACAGAGTCAATCTACTTACTTTTCATAGCGCTAAAGGACTTGAATTCACCGCCTGCTTTCTTGTAGCAATTGAAGATCGGTATCTCCCCCACGAGAAAAGCCTTCTGGAAGGCAATCTCGAAGAAGAAAGACGTCTATTTTATGTTGCAATTACAAGAGCTAAAAAATACCTCACAATCAGCATGGCAAAAAATAGAACAGTTCACGGAAAAGAAAAACCAACAAACCCGTCAAGATTCCTTTTTGAACTACCAAAAGAACTTATTTTAGTAGAACACTCAGATAGACCCCTCTCTTTTCTTCATTAAAACTCGATTTGCTAGCTATACTTCTTTTTTCCAAGATCTAAGGGCAAGGTTAAAACGGGAACATCATCTTCTGAAGCGAATAAATCTCCTACATCAATCTCCTCTTCATTCGAAAAAGAGGGATTTTCTAAATAAGTGAAAAAAGGAGAAACTGTAACTTGCAATTTCTCACTAAACCGAGCAAATTCTATGATGCTCGGAATAGTTGCTGAAATAAATATGTAATTAACCAAACCCCAGACTCTTACTGCTAAATTTCTAACCTCTAAAAAAACCTCAGCGTCACTTAAAGGTTCAACATCGTATGAAAAGCTTTTTACATCCAATTGAATTAGCTTCTCCATTGAGGATTGAAACTCAAGATGAACCACAGGAGCACGAAACACTCTTTTCGAAGATGTAATCATGTCCGGATTAAGTAACATTCCTATAGCGCCTATATATTTTTCCAAAACAGATAAAAAAAGGTGAGGGGCAGTTTCTGCAAAGCTTGCAAACTCTCTATCATGGCAGCACCTTAAGTATAAAGCTGGTAAATAGAAAGAAGAGATAACCGCTAGATCTTGTGGCAGAGGGGGAAGCCCCTCCCTCACTAAGGCATTTAAAAGAGATTGACTTCCACTTACAACATTCATATAACACCTCTATTTTTAATAAATTAAAATTAAAAAGGAGGCATTATATAAAATCAGGTTTTAAAAAACAGGAAAGATTCGATTAGACAGCCTATATTCCCCTAAGCTAATTACTTGGCTTAGGCCCTATTAAAGAAAAAAACTTTTCAC
>Ga0194129_10002265_pt1 | contig 29274 bp, 21 predicted proteins | sample TA2KigCa35mmetaG_FD_150862 | JGI IMG/M metagenome (GOLD analysis project Ga0194129, IMG submission 150862) | Freshwater microbial communities from Lake Tanganyika, Tanzania - TA2015038 Kigoma Deep Cast 35m | ecosystem: Environmental > Aquatic > Freshwater > Lake | place: Tanzania: Lake...
ATACACCCCGAAATACAAGGAACCGAACATAATATCACTTCTTGGTTTGTTTCAAGAGCGATTAGACAGTTACGGAAGGATACTGAAGTTAAAGCAATCATCTCTTACGCTGATAGTGATTTCCACAGCGGTACAGTGTATCGCGCTTGTAATTTTAAATATTGCGGACTTTCAGACGCAAAGAAAGATTTCTACTATGCAGACGGAACTAAACACTCTAGAGGCAAAGTTAAAGGTGCTGCAGGAGAATGGAAAGAACGCTCCCGCAAACACCGATATGTGATGATATTTGATAAGAGTCTAGAACTCTTATGGTGATTTGACTCTAATATTATCTCCTCTTTTCAGGCGATCATTGAGATATTGTCCAGATTGAGAATACAGCATCAATCTACGACTATCATTTAAGAACTGTTGTAAGTATCCAACTTTTAAAACAAAAATACCTCTCTTTGCTTCGTTTTTAATATCCTCATATTGATAGTTTGTAATGCTAGACACAACATTATACTTTTGAACCATTTTTTTTAATCCAGTATCATAATACTGAACATAAGATTTTGTTGGTTCTGTATCAGTTGTGGGTGACGGTAGTTTAAAATTACCATCGACAATTTTTCCTGCAGGAAGAATCAAACGATCAGTAGAATCTTTGACTTCTTTTGTCTCAAAATGATGAACATCATTCATACTAAATCCATAAATTCTCTCCGCATATTCATAGATATTTTTACTTGAGAGTGGCCATTGATCTCTAACATTTGTGATTCCTGCAGAAATTAAAACAACCCAATCAAGATTTTGTGAACCATATAATTCTTCTGCGACTTGTTCTGGTCTCACTCCATCTCCAATCTGATATTTGTTGAAAGCAGTAAAACTATTCTGAAGATCATCTCTGATTTTAACTCTTTTAAAAATATTTTTGACTGTGATATAATCCGATGAAGAAGTCCGATCTGAAAGTGGTGATAAGTATTCTAGATCTGGTAGTTCTCTAAAGTATCCCATTTTAGTAACCTACACCTCTGAAATCGGGCTTTGCGTCATTACTAAATGCATCATAATCCTTTTCATAAATTGGAAACATTTCTTGAAAAGTTAAATCCATAGTCATAGAAACTGGAGTTCCATCACTATATGTTGTATAGACATTTTCTCCTGTATAATTTACAGACATGTCTTTAAGAAAACAGGGTTTAAATTTATGTAAAAATGGATGATCACCTGAACCCTTTTTATATGCTAAGGTGAACACATTTGGCGTGCTTAAAAATGTTCCTCCTTGTTGACCTTTTGCAGCCATATTTTTCTTTAAAGTCCGAATAATGTTTTTAACATTATTACTTTCATCGTTATCTCTTGGAGTCATTTTAAAAGAAAATCTAAAAGTTCTTAAAGTGACTCCACTGAATAGTAACTCCATATTTGGGTTAAGTATTTGTCCACTTTCTCTTGCTAAAAAGGAGTTAAGTGATACATTTCCACCAAAAACAGATACTGCCTCTGCAGCGAGTCCTTTCATTATTAAATTTTTCACATCGCCTCCAAGACTATTAAAAAATGTTCTAGTTTCTCCGCTTAACTTCTCGCCAATTTTTGTTATACTTCCTGTAATATTACCCTCATTAAATCCATAATCACCAGTCATTACATTTTGGACAGCACTTAATCCTTTAGCAACAATAGTATTCATACTATCATCACTATAATTTACACTATTGCCGTCTTGAATATTAGAAGGCATTGGTAAAATAATAAGACTAGATATTATTGCACCTGTCTCTGGATTTGATGTTACTTGATTTTGCGGGGTCGCATTAACAGTTACATTACTACTTCCCAAAAGACTTCCTGGAACATAAGAAGATATTCCCACACTAAACCAATCTGTGGTTTGATAAAGTATTTCGTTAGGATATCTTAAAGAATATGAAGTAACTGGAAGCGGTGTAGGCATTTATCCTTTTTTAATTATTTAGTCTAATATTTGCAAAAGGGACTTCTCTTAAGTCTGCAATTTCATCTGCATAAACTTCATATAAAGATCCAGCAATTTCATTCCAAGTATATTGATGAACTTCTCCCCAGTGAAAATTAAGTGCCTTAAATCCCCAATTAAAAACTTGTGTGACTGCTACTAATGGATTTGAATCGTATCTAATATTAGGTGTTTTTGGATTGTAAACAAACGTATAATATTTACCAGATTGTGGAATCTTTCCACTTTCTTCCAATACCTCTAAAACTCTTAGCATTAAATCATCGGGATTTTCTGTTCCATCAATACCATCGATGACTGGACGAATGCGATTCGTATTATCATCAGTTGGATTTTTTTCTCTTCGTTCTTTAAGTGTCTTTCTAGGCATTAGAGATACCAAGTTCTGATTCTGTTAGGACTTTAAATTCATATCCACGATCAGCACACCATTCTCTTGCCGCACTCCATTTTGCCTGATTTTTAGCATACTCATATGCTTCATAAAGATATTTTTTAGTCTGTCGTTGTGGTTTTGGTGGAGGAGTTGTTTGTCTTTTTGGTTTAATCTCAATCAAATATTTTTTGAGTAAACCATTACTTTCTTTGACTTTGATATAAAAGTCTGGAAAATATCGATGAACTTTATTATCTACTGGAGAACGATAAGGTAATGCTATTTCTTCTGAACCCCATTCAATAATATTTTCATTTAAGTCACAATAGACCATAAATTTACGTTCCCAAAGAGATCTGTAAATGATATTTGTTGGATCTCCCTTGTATTTTTTTGGATAGGAAGGTTGATATTTTCCCTTATATGACATTATACATAGTATATAAACTCATCTAAGTATTTAGAGTGCCTACTAAAAAAAGAATATCTGATTTCAAACCATTATTTACCAACCTCGCACAAACTTCACATTATGAAGTTAGATTTGGAGGTCTTGGATCTAGTGGTGGGGAACTAATTTCATATCTTAATAGTAAAGGGATTACTCAGAGATTCATTGTCGAAGACTGCGGACTACTTTGTTCATCGGCATCTCTTCCAACAACAAATTTGGCAACGGCAACTATTAGTGGAAATCATATGGGTACGACTGAGTATTTTGCTCATACAAGGCAATACTCTCCAATTACTCTAGAATTTTATGTAGATAAAAATTATAATGCTCTTAAATTTATGGAAAGTTGGATGGAGTTTATTGCGAGTGGATCTCATAATCCAATTGACAGTCGTCTTCCTTCGGTGAAACAAAATAGTGACGCTTATCTTTTTAGAATGCAGTATCCGGAATATTATAAATCAAATGAGACAAAAATTACCAAGTTTGATAAAGATTATAATCAGGAAATAGAATATACTTTTAGAGGTCTTTTTCCATCAGCAATTTCATCTCTGGCAGTTAGTTATTCTGCATCTAACATTCTTACTATGGCAGTAACATTTCAATATGATCGCTATATTGCCGGTAAGTCCAGTTCGCTTTCAAATTTGCTTGGAAACAATAATAACTTTGTTTCGAACATTGCAAATACAGCAAATTTCATTGAAAATATTTTTTAGATAATATGAATACCAATATCAATTTTGCCGAATAAATAAGTGTAGTTGAATATTTAATGTTTAAATAAAATGCCTTTACCTAAAATTTCTACACCAACATATGAGTTGGAAATACCTTCGTTAAAAAAAAATATTAAATACAGACCATTTTTAGTCAAAGAAGAAAAGGTCTTAATTATTGCGATGGAAAGTGAGGATCCAAAACAAATTGCAGAAGCGGTAAAAACCGTAATTTCAAATTGTATTCTTACTAAAGGAATTAAAGTCGAACAACTATCAACTTTCGATATTGAATATTTGTTTCTGAATGTTCGGGGAAAGTCTGTTGGTGAGTCTGTTGATGTTTTAATTACCTGCCCAGACGACGGAACCACACAAGTTCCGGTTTCAATTAATCTAGATGAAATTAAAGTAAATGTTGGTGAGGAACACTCAAAGGATATTAAACTTGATGATACTCTGACTCTTCGAATGAAATATCCATCGATGCAAGAGTTCATTAAGACTAATTTTAATAATACTCAATCTATTAGTATTGATGATACCTTTGAGATGATTTCTTCTTGTATCGATCAGATTTTTAGTGAAGAAGAATCCTGGATTGCTGCCGATTCGACTAAAAAAGAACTTGATGAATTTCTAGAACAACTGACCACAAATCAGTTTAAAGCAATTGAAAAGTTTTTTGAGACAATGCCTAAACTATCTCATATCATTAAGGTCAAAAATCCAAATACCGAAGTTGAAAGTGAGGTCGTATTGGAGGGTCTAACATCTTTTTTCGCCTAGGAATGGCTCATACTTCGTTGGAGTCATATTATAGAACTACTTTTCAGTTGATGCAGCATCATAAATACTCATTAACAGAATTAGAAAATATGATGCCCTGGGAAAGAGAGGTTTATATTACTCTTCTTTCACAATATGTTGAAGAGCAAAATCTAAAGAACCAACATCAACAGAATGGCTAGTCTATCATCTCCATTTGCACCTCCTGCTCTTCCTGCAGCACAAGCACAACCACAGGCAGGTTTGGTTAATATTGAGAGAAATTTAGAATCTCAGAAAGAACAAAATGTTAAGCAGACACAGGAAATTTCTGGACTTCGCACCACGATAGAATCTTTAAGAACAGAAGTCACAACATTGAATAATGGTATCGGGTCTGTTTCTAATTTAATACAGCAAGATACTGCCGTCGAAAAACAACAAGAACAACAAGAAGCAGAAAGAGAGAGAAGACTTGTTGAAACTAAAGTTCGAATGGGAAAAGAGTCTCAACTAGAAAGCAGTATTACAAGTGCTCTTGTGGGACCGGTTCAGGCTCTTGAACCAAAAATTAATAACATATTTGATAGAATTAAAACAGCTTTATTTACATTATTTACCGGTTGGTTAACGAATCAGGGAATTGAAGCACTTAGAGCAAGTGCAGAAGGAAATAAAACTGAATTAGAAAAAATTAGAGATAGAGTTCTTAATGCTTTTGGAGATGTTATAAAAGTCTTCGCAGCGATTAGAACCGGATTTAGTTTGATAATTGGAACTATTACCACACTTGCTGGAAGAATTGCTGGTTTTGTAACCAAACTTGCTCTGGCACCCATAAAAGTTTTAACAAATACTCTTAGAGGTGCTCCTCTTCTACAAAATGTGTTTGGTGAAACAAAACCTAAACCTAAACCAACAGGACCAGGACTCATTGGAGGATTATTCAGTAGTGTTGAAGCATTTATGAATTTTAGAAATGGGGAAAATGTAGATGCAATTATGAACGCTGCGTTGTTACTTCCGACACCTCCTATTGTTAAAGGACTTTTAATTGCGGGTGTAACAGTAGATAATATAGCAGAAGTATTTGGTGGTAATCTTTTTGGGTTTAAAAATCCAAATCACGAAAGAAAGGGAAAAGAAATTGCGGAAGAAGCAAAAAAACAAAAAAAATCTTCAACATCAACAACATCAACATCAACAACATCGACAACATCGACAACATCAACATCAACCGCACAAACTCCGTTAATGGGAGATAAAAAAGATGAAAAATCTGAAACTGATCCAAAAAATATGACTCCTGGTCCAGTACCCGGAAGTCCAAATATTCAACCTACTTCTGCTGGTGGTGCTGCTCCTGCTGGTGGTGCTACTCCTGCTGGTGGTGCTGCTCCTGCTGGTGGTGGAGATCCCGCAGGTGGTGCTGCTCCTCCTACTAGTGGTGGTGTTAGTAGTCCAATGACATCTATGGCACCACAGGCATCAGAACTTTCATTAAATAATCCTCCGGGAGCACTAGTTCCCGGACAAAGACCTGATAAAGCTCTGACTAGCGAACAATTTAAGGCAGCAACACAAGCAAGAGCACAGGGTAAAGCAGATGGATTGTCTGGAAAAGAATTGGAGATATATGTTGCAAATGCTGCTATGAATGCTGGAACACCGAGCACCGCAAATATAAGTTCTCCAGCGCAGACTCCAAATGTTGGGGCACTTCCAGAACCGACTCCAAATGTTATTATGGCAGGAGAGCAGGGTGGTTCTCAACAATCACCAACTCCACAGGCACCACCAGTAGGAAGCGATACTCCTATAATTAATTCTTCCAATCCTGATAATTTTTATGTCCTTTATTCTCAATTAAATTATAATGTGGTGATATAATATGGCAATCTCATCACCACTTACTCCAAAAACTTCGGAAAGAACTATAAAAAACCTTCAGGGTATCATACTCAATAAAACACGAGTTAGTAGAGAAACTTTTCGAAATAAAACAATCTTACAGGATCGTAGAATTGAAAATGACAGGAGAGCTCTTCAAGAAGACGCACTTGAGGCACCTGATATTGTGAGAAGACCACGTGGTGCCGCACAATTAATTGCCGGTAGTACCAAGGGATTTTTTGAGAGATTACTCGGATTTCTTGGTTACTTAACTGCCGGATGGCTTCTTAGTAATTTACCCACCTGGATTGCAATGGGTAAGGAGTTTATTGCCAGAACTGAAAAAATGGGCAATTTAATTGGAGGTTTTCTTTTAAATACCACAAAAATATTCAATAATATTACGAGTCTTTTGGGTGCGACTTTAACTAATATAGTGACATTCGATTTTCTTGATACTTCGGAAAGAGTTGGCACTGCTTTCGAGGAACTTCAATTAAGTGTGGATAATTGGGGAACTGGATTTGAAGAAGCTCTTAACTTAATAACATCTCCATTAACCGAAGGTGTTGCTTCTGGTGAGAATGCTCCTCCACCAGGAACTCAATATACCGATGAGGGTGCCTATGAAACACCACCATCTTCTGGTGGCACTCCGGCACCGCAAGTAATGTTAGAGGGTGGAATATCAGGCACCACCGCTTTATTGCCAGCTAGTGCAAAGGGTGCTGATCAATATATTGGAGCCACGGATCGTTTTGGATATTCCAGTTGGAGAGGAAGGCATCATAATGGTATTGATATTGGAACAACCAAACAAAAAGGATATTACGTCGCATTTTTACTTGATGGAACGGCAACTCTTGGCAACCAACCAAAAGGTGCTGGGTTATTTGTTGAAATAAAAAGTGGTGGAACGACATATAAATTTTTTCACCTTGCTAGATTTTCTATTGCATCTGGTCCGTATAAAGCTGGAACTGCAATTGGTGAAATTGGAACTACTGGATCTAGTACTGATATACATTTACATTATGAAGTTCATCCACCAGGATCTAAGGGAGTAGATCCAACACCATATTTAAATCTTATTAAAATTGGAAAAAAACTAGGCAAACCAACTCCTGCTCCGGCTTCGATTGCTTCTTCATCAACTAGTCAACCTCAACAAAACTTAATGGGAACTTCTTCTTCGGGAATAAAATTGGGAGGAGGATCAAATGCGGAAAAAGTATATAAGCATTTAATTGGATCTGGATTTACTTCTCAGGCATCTGCCGGTGTAATTGGAAACTTAATGCAGGAAAGTGGTGGGGGGACATTTAATATCAATCCACAAAGTCATCAAAAGGATGGACCAGGAAGAGGTATTTTACAATGGGGAACTGGAAAAGGTAGTGGAGAAAGATGGGACACATTGTCTGCCTGGGCCAAAAAATCAGGTAAAGATCCATGGACTCTTGAAACACAAGTTGAATGGATGATGAAAGAAATGAAAGATAGAGGAACTCTTAATCGTCTTAAAGGAATTAAAGATACACGTAAAGCAACTCTTTTATTTGAAAACGAAATGGCAGCTGCTGGAAAACCTATGATGGAAAATCGTTATCGTTATGCTGATAAAGCTCTTGCAACATTTGGTGGAAAATCTGCGACGGATATTTCCACCCCATCATCCCCATCCATAGCATCAGCACAAACATCAACCCCAACACCGGCACAAATCACACCAACCGGAACTCCTCAAAATCCACAAATGAGTCAGTCATCACAGGCTCTAACACCAGAGAGAACCGGACCAACGGTGATCGTTGCTCAAAATCCTTCGTCTATGGGACAACGAATGATGTCTTATGGTGGTGGAGGTTCTTCTGGTGGAGGATCACCACAAATAAGTGAATTTGCTATGTTAAATAATTTTATAAAAAATAAACTTCTACTCGATCTTGCTTACCTGTAATGTCAATTAACAAGTCTCTATACGAAGAACTGGTTCTGGAATCAAACGATCAAAAAAGGACGATTGACATTAAAAATGGTGTCATCGCATTCGAATATTTCGAGGACATTTTTTCTCCAACAATTACCGGTAGAATTAAAGTAGTCAATACAGGAAATACAATCGAATCTTTTAAGGACCCAGACGGAGAAAAGCAATCGATTTATAATGGACTTCCTCTTCGTGGTGGTGAAAGACTTTCAATTAAACTTGCCGGAAATGTTCCGGGAAGAGAATCACTAAATTTCTCAAAAGACCCCAAAGATTATTTTTATGTTTCGAGTATTACTGATGTAATTTCAGAGGCACAAAATGAAAGTTTCACTTTGAATCTAGTTTCACGAGAGGCAATTACAAACGAAACTTCAAGAGTAGCAAAAAAATATTCAACATCATTAAAGATTAATGAGACGGTTCGCAAAATTTTAACCGATGTTCTAAAAACTGATAGAATCGGAACAATTGATGAGACTTCAAACAAGTATGGTTTTGTTGGTAATTTAAGAAAACCATTCACCATATTAATTTGGTTAGCATCTAAAAGTGTTCCGGTGGTTTCCGGAGATGCGACTGCAGGATTTGTATTTTATCAAACTCGTGATGGATTTCAGTTTCGTGCGATTGATAATCTAATTGCTCAAAAACCAAAGGCAACATATGTTTATAATCCAACAACCGTATCTTATGATGATAATAATAAAAAGGTTGATAATGAGTTTAAAATTTTAAATTATAGCACCGAAAAAAATCAAAATTTAATTGAGAAACTTCGTCTTGGAACCTATTCGAGTTCTAGAATTTTTTATGACCCTCTTAAATTTACATTCACCGAATCAATATTTCAACTTAAAGATTATGACAATAAATCTGAAAATCTTGGTGGAACCGATTTAAAACTTCCTAAAATATCAGAGGGTTCTGATCAATCTCTTGGAGATGTTCCTTCTAGAATTATCACTGCTGTTCTGGATATTGGAACAATCGAAGCAGAAGTATCAAAGGATGAAAATGCTGACCCCTCTTTATATCAATCACAATCTTTAATGAGATATAATATTCTTTTTAGTCAGATTTTAAATGTAATGGTTCCTGGAAATATAGATTTAAGAGCGGGTGATGTGATTGAGTGTTTATTTCCCACTAATTCACTAACAGACAAAAAAGAACACGACCCAGAAACAAGTGGTCTATATATGATTAAGGAACTTTGCCATCATTTTAATACGGAAAATTCCTATACATCATTAAAATTAATAAGAGATACATTCGGAGTCAACAATAAAGAAAAGAAATGATAGACGAATCACTACTTAAAAGTAATTTTGTAGGAAGAGACGGATTCCGTTGGTGGATTGGTCAGGTTGCCCCCGAGGATGCACAGGGTGGGCAGATAAATGGTGAGGGATGGGGAAATAGAAGAAAAGTTAGGATTATGGGGTATCATCCTCACGATATCACCGAACTTCCCGATAAAGACCTTCCGTGGGCACAGTGTATGTTGCCCACAACAACAGGAACTGGTGCCGGAAATAATGGAACTAATGTCAAAATATTGGGAGGAGATACCGTATTCGGTTTCTTTATGGACGGTGATAATGCTCAACTTCCGGTTATTATTGGTGCATTCGGTAAGACCGCAGAAGGTGCCGTAAGCAATCAATTTAGTTTTCCATTTAAACCGTTTACGGGATATACAAGTAAGATTAAGAATGATGGATCTAATTTAAAACGCGATCAAACGAACGAGGGAACCAAGGAGACTCAAAAATCACCATATCATCTTCCAACTAAAACCACAAATGAAAAATCGAGTGGTGAAGAGATTTCATATTTCAGTGGTATTGGGGATAAGGTACAGTTTGCATCTACAAAAGCTAATACATTTGTTGATAAAATCTCGACAGAACTTGAAAATGCAGTCAAGTTTGTTGAGACATTAAAATCTTATAAAGATTTATCAAAAGAATATATTGATGAACAAATTGAAAAATTATGTAAAGAAATTTCTAAAAAAATACAAGGTATTTCTACCGGTATTGTTGGTGGAGTCTTGAATGATACTTATAAGAAAATGATTCCATCATTAAATGAAGGTGTCGAAAAGGTATATGATGATGTAAGTAGTAAAATTGAGGCAGCAACTAAAAGTATTTCACAGGGACATCTTGCCGGTGCCAAAGCTCAGGCAGAAACAATTCCACAATTAAAAAAACTTCAAGACGAAATCCCTAAATTAGGAAAATGTATTGTAAAGGATTTATTCAATATTATTGATGAAATGCTTTGTGCATTATTAAAAAATATTGCCAATCTAGTCTCCTGTGTGATAGATCAATTTCTTGGTGGACTATTAAATGCAATTATAGGTGCGATTGAGTTGGGACTCAATCTTGCGATGGGAGCACTTGGCATTGCTAAATTATTACAGGGATTTGATTTAGGATCAATTATCAGAGGGAGTTCCAAAGGTATTTCCGGAGTCTCATTTATTGCAGAGTGTGGTAAATGCCCATCTCCCTCAGATCCTGGTGTTGAAAGGTGGATGATTGGAAGTGGTGTGATTAGTTCGCCTGATACTAAGTTAAGCAAAATTTTAGAAGTTGCCAATACTGCCAAAGGAATTGTTGATGGAGTTACAGATGCCATAGATGCGGTAGAAGGCGCTATTACTGGCGTTACAGGAGCACTTGATATTTTTAACAGTTCTATTGGTGATTCTGGAACTCAAAGTGCTCTCGGAGCTTGTTATGCAGGGCCGCCAAGGTCTTGCAATCCACCTGAACTTAAAGTATTTGGCGGTGGCGGGTTTGGAGCGGAGGTAATTCCTATTTTTGGTTCAATTGTTAATGGAAATGTTGGAAGTTTAATTGGTGCTGTAATTACAAATGCGGGGTCTGGTTATATTTCTGCTCCATTTGTGGAGGTGACCGATAATTGTAATCAAGGATATGGAGGAATTGTTCAAACAACAATTAATGCGGAAGGTCAAGTTGCTAGTGTCGTGGTGATTTCCGATGGTGAAAATTACCCAGTTGGAACTCAAGACCCAGATGTATTCACAATTGTAAGTGTTCTGATTGAAAATCCAGGAGTAGAATATGAACCAGATGATATTGTAATTGATAATCTTGGAAATGAATATAGTGTGATTATTAATAATGGTTCTATCGTTAAGGTTGACCCCGTAAATGTTAAGAATATTGAGAAGTTGCCTGTTCTTGAAGTTGTTGGTAAGAAAAATTCCATAGGAATATATGAAGTTACTCAAGGAAGAGGAGCAATATTAAGACCAATCTTTGGTATCAAACCAGAGTTCCAGGGAGAAGTTCAACAAATTATTGATTGTGTTTATCCTAGACGTTCAGAAACACCTCTAACAACACCAACTTCTACATCAACTCCTATACCAATCACTGCATTAATTTCAACATCAACAACCACCACACCAACTTTAACAACCACCACACCAACTTTAACATCATCGGGTGGAGGTGGATCTTCTTCCCCAGCATCTTTCCCAGTACCAACACCTGTACCATCAACACCAACACCAATATCATCACCATCACCAACTCCTACACCAACTCCTACACCAACTCCTACACCAACTCCTACACCAACTCCTACACCAACTCCTACACCAACTCCACCACCATCTCCATCACCATCTCCACCGCCATCTCCACCGCCATCTCCACCGCCAACTCCACCACCATCTCCACCACCATCTCCACCGCCATCTCCACCATCGGGAGGAGGATATGGTTACTAAAAAATCAATTACCGTCACATAGAATAAATACTATGATTGGAAAAAGAACAAATTATCGATTGCATTAAAATATAATGGCACCAAGAGAAGAAGACTGGCAAAGTAGAAATTTTGTAACACTCGGACCCAATTTTAGATTAGATATTCGAAATCCTCAATTGGGGTTAAATGGTGCGGATGTTTATACACAATATGGATACACTGATAATAAGGATGTCAATGTTACCGGATTGACGCAGGGAGGAATATATAAAATCTATAATGACAAGTCAATTGAAATCGTTGCCGGACAAAAATCTCCTGGTGGTGGTGTTGATATTACAATTTTAAGTAAGGCAGGTGATATTACAATTACAGCAGAGAAGAATGGAACTATTAGAATTAGAGGTAAAAATATTACGATTGATGCCGATGAAACCATTACACTAAATGCCGGTAAAGATATTAATATGAGGTCCGGTGGAAAAAATGTTGTTCAGGCCCAACAAGTTGATGTAAAGGGGCAAACAGGAAATGCTTTGCCACAAGGAACTTCTATGGGAGAAAGTGCCTATGGAGCAAACCCAAAGGCAGGAACCGATGTCGTTCAAGACTATTTCTCTGGTGGTCCAACTGTTAAATACTCTTGTAATCCTCCAGAGGGACCAGTGGTGACAGCAACAGAAACACAAGAGTCTGATGATGATTTATTAAGTGAGGAAAATACAAAATTAACTGGTAATGAAACTGCTGGTTCATTTGAGACTGGTGGAGCAGCAAGTGGTGGAACCCTCGCAGAATAAAAATGACAAACCCAAGAGAAGTATTTTACGGAAATCAATGTAACTTTAATCAACCACCTACATTTTGGAATGGGATGAAAGTTTTCAATACTTCAAATCTTCATGGTCACTTAAATGTGGTTAAGCATCCCAAAGAACCCTTTATACCAAATATCACAACTGATGGTAATTTGAAGGTTAACTTGAACGCAACAATTAATAAAAAACTAACTGTTAATAGTGATACTCATCTTAATAAAAAATTACTTCTTGCAAATTGTGGAAATGTTGCTAAAAGAATTGATAGAGCAGATAGACTACCAAGTTCTGATAAGAAACTTAAAACCAATATAACTCCAATTGAAAATGCACTAGATAAAGTATTGTCATTGGAGGGTGTTGAATTTGATTTTATTAAGGGTGCCAAAACCGGATATCTTGGAGTTCATCAAGTTGGTCTCATTGCTCAGGATGTAAAAAAAGTAATTCCAGAAGTTGTGGGAAAAAATACCGATGGAAATCTTGGACTTTCTTATCAGCATTTGGTTCCACTATTGATTGAAGCAATAAAAGAACAACAAAAAGAAATTGAAGAACTAAAAAAAATTATAAAGGAAAAGTAAATGGCAACTCAACCACAAAAAGATGATTTAAAGATACTTTTTAATGGAACAATTGATAGTAATTTGGATGGTATTGTAGATAGTGAAGCTAAAATTAAAGAAATTCAACCAATTATAGATAAGTTTGATCCTGCCTGTAAAGGTCTTGACAAAGAGATTGTAACTATCACGGCAAGTATTAATGCTCTTAAGGCTGAAATTGTAACACTACATTTAACTGCACATAATGTTGGATGTGGAACAACAGTTGGAGTCACGACAGTTTTTTCTGATACAATAGTGGATAGCTCCTATAAGTTGAGTAGTTCTACATATGATTCTGATGATCCTTATGACATAACTAATACAACTCTTACAACATCCAATGTAGGGTTCGGGACTTTTGTAATATATACAAAAAATAACAGTTCAAGCACCGGTCTTGGTTCTGCTTTTGCAAGTATTGGTTCTTGTTATGGAGTTAATTGTATACCCCAAACCTGCACCACTGCCTTAACTAATATTACAGCAAAACAAAATCAAATTATCTCATTACAATCACAACTGGATAATTTAGTGTCCGCATCAAATTCTATGAGAACCGAAAGAATCGATTATCAAGTTATAAGGTGGGCAGAAAAAAGTTCTATTCGTAGCGCAAAAGAAGAAAATGAACGAATAAAAAAAGCAATTGGTGTTTTGGAAGATGCAAAATACGACCCTTATATTTAAAAAAAAGTATAAATAGTTAAAATGATATCTATGAATGGCAAATAAATATCCATTAATTTTTAATTCAGATCTTGGATTAATACAGGAAGTTACTTCGAAGGATGTCATCACTCCTGATAATATTAAGACCACCAATCTAGTAGTGACCGGCACTATTGCTGTGCCCGGCGGAGGATCATTAGATGCGCTGAGAATTAAAAGTTTTGGTATTAGTAATGATCCAACTGTGTATACCGGAACGGGTTCAATTGTAGAAAATAAATTAGTAGTTAGTGGAATATCCACATCAAGATTTTTAATTAATCAAAAAGTCAAAATACTTGGTATTACAAGTTCAACTGATTCTGCAGTAATTCCAGCCACAGACAGTGCTTGTAGCTTTGATAGAGTCGGTAATATGACATCCGGCACCACTTATCGTTATTGGGTTGCTCAATACCATTATCGTAATGGTAAGATCGGAACATCAACTCAGGCAATTCCAACAGCCGGACTTGCCGTAACTGCAATTGGAGATTTTAATGATGTAAATCATATTGCTTTAACTCTTCAAAGAACAAGTGTAGATCACGGTCTTTTAATCTACCGCAGCGAAGATTCAACCTCAACGGATAATGCCAAATTAGTTGCTATTCTTGGGCCAAAAGAACTGGGAGTAATAGCGACTTCTGGTATTAACTGGAAAGATTATGGTCCCTATGAAAAAACCAAGTGGTCTCCAAAAACTGCCAAGAATGAATTTGATGATACAAGTCAAATACATTTTCCGAATACAGCAACTTTAACCACATCCGCAAGAAAAGGTTGGGCAATAGATACTATTACTGCCGTAGGATCTAATTCTATTACCGTTAGTGGCAATTATACTCTTAATAGCAATAATTCTGTAAAAGTAATACACGATAATACTTTTGGATTTAAACAGGCAATAGGTGCTGCCGTATCTGAAGGTATTTCATCACTTATTCTTCCTAGTGGAACTTATTATACAGAATCAATTGTTATTCCGAATGGATTTGCTTTAAAGGGAGAAGGAAAAAATACAATCATTAAAAAGCAATTTTTTGCAGACGACACAACAGATGGAGGAGGAAACACTCTTACATTTGATGGAAACCTAATAGGAATTGCAGCCGGAGTTGGTACACTGACCGATATCACTCTTCAAAGTTTAACAATAGATGGTAATAATGCGAATAATATTCTTTTCCTTGATGACGATGATAATTATCTTGTAAATTTGGTAAATACTAAATCTTCATTAATTTCCGATGTTGAAATTCGCAATTCTCCTGCATCTGGTTTGTACACTGTTAATTCCGATAGATTAGCCATTCAAAATTCTCAGATTGTAGACGGCTCCTTAACCGACAGATATCCTTTTTCTCCGGTAAATGCTCAGAACTCAGAAGTTCTTCGAATTAATAATTCATTGTTTCAAAACTATCCAGGAGCTTTGGATTTATCTGTGACTTCAATTTCTGCTGTAAATGGTAATGTTGTTCGTAACTGTGGAACAGGAATTAGATTATTTAGTTCTGGCAAATTTACCACAAGTGGAAATATTATTTTGGGACCAGCAGACGAATTTATTCCTACAAATGATCTTTTTGATAGTGATTTTAATTCAGTAAATCTTGGTATTAATACCACCGTTGATTTTACTGGTCCTGTTATGCTTTATAATGAAAATGGTTTACCAAAGAATCTTGATAGTTCTTTGGTTGCAATCACCGCAGGAATTGGAACAATTATAAATCTTGGTTTAAGTAATGAATCACTTGGAACAAGGTTTATGAACTTCAATATTCCTACTCCAAACACCGGAACTTTTGGAAGATCGAATGGTTATATTCAATTAAAACTCAATCTCGCACAAACAAGTACTTTGGCAATTGGAAACACATTGGGATATGATGTGAGGGGAACAGAATATTTGGATGTACCTGTTGGATTCACAACATTTGTTGGAATTGGAACGGGAGCCTGGAACATTATCGGTGCCGGTGCCACAATGTATACCGTAACCTTAGCTACCTCAAATCAATTTAGTGCGTTTGCAGTCGGAGACATTGTGAAACTTGCAAATCATTCGGTGACTCCTGATCTTGGATTCCAAGATCTCACTGTTGCGGAAAAATTAGATGTGAATGCCGCAACTAAACAATTAAGATTAACCGGGTTTACCACAGACTCACAAACAAACGGCACGGCGACTGGATATATAACTGTAAGAAATACATTTCTCATTGCAAAAGGAAGAATCGGAGTCACCTAAATGCCAGACAATACTAATGTTAATAATAATGCATCTGTTGTAGTTATAGGTAGAACAGCTCCTGTCCCAGCAGGACAACAAAAATCAGAAAAATCTGTTCCTGTTGTTATCGCAAATGATCAGTCTCCAATTCCCGTTGAAGAGCAGAATAAAATTCAATCAGAAGTTGCATTATCCCTCCTTGGAATACCTAGATCCGAAGTTGCTCTTGGAATTTTTGCCGACGTAAATACTTATGATGTAAATCCAACGGAGTGGTCATCATTCCCGGAGCAATTTTCCAAAGTATCTAACGCCGGAGTATATGCCGGTATTGGACAGACGATGGGATGGGGATTATCTCACGTTCCAGAAGAATCTGGAGCGATGATTGAGGCACCACCAGATAGATATTCTGTATTAACATCTAAAAGATTTTTTAGATATCAACCTGGCCGTGTTTCTGCCGCAACATTTGGTGTTAAGACAACTAAACTAAAACCTGACGTAACTGGAGCGACTGTTCAAAACCCGTGTATTCGTAAATATGGTATTTTCGATAACTTTGATGGTTATTATTGGGAAACAAGAAATAATGGAGCCGGCGATAATTTTTGTGTAGTAAGAAGAACTCAAGCCAATACTTTTGAAAATCCGATAGAATTCAATACACCTGGTAATAGAGAAGACTATGCCAGAACAAATCCACAAGATCCATTTGGAATAAGAGGGTCAGAATCTCAAGATGATGCAACTGCTCAGAATAATCCCCCTGCAAAACCAAAGAAATTTGGAGATCTTGTTATTTTAAGAGATAATCTTTTGATGACTCATGCAGCAGTTTATGATCCATCTTTATTACAACCAGAATATAAAGTTGGAATTGCATCAGTCAGCGGTGGAAATACCTTACAGATTCCAGGAATTTCGAAGAGTATATCTGATGCAACCTATAATATAGACACTGGAATAATGGTGATCACAACATCTACCGCTCACGGGTTTGGTGTTGGTAAATTTATCACTCTATCCGGAATAGGAATGACTTGCTATTTGGATCCCTCTGTTCCAAAAATATATCCAAACAGAGCTAGTGGATATAATGTTATACAGGTAGATTCGCCAACTGTATTTAGAGTTAATGTTGGAGTCTCGACTGTTCCAACTTTTTATGTTTCGGGAGGAACTGCCGTTGGACTAACAACTGGGCAATATGTTTCATATTCTAAAGGAACTAATGTTGGAGTCATTACTGGTCTCACAGATACCTCAATTTATAGAGTTGCCGGTGTCACCACAACTGGAAATGTAACTTTAAAGCCTTTGAACAGTGATGCTGTTATTACTGGACTTTCAAATGGAACTTATACCAATCATGAAATAATTACTCCGGTTCCTTTTGTGCAACCATTATCTGGTCAGATTTCTGAAAAAAATAGATATACTTCAATAGTTCCAAGTGGAACAACCAGCACAAATCCAAATGCTGCCGGAACCGGAATGTTCCCCTATCTTTATACTGATACTGATGGTATTACTAAGGAAGGTTACATTGACACGACATTATCATCTGAAAATTCCGCAACACTTAAAACTCAAATAGATGCCATTAATAGTTATTATGATAAGTGGGTGAATCAAAATGTTGCACAAGAATATTTGAATGTTTATGAATACAGAGTGCCTAGATCCAGATTTAGTGGAGATAGGCTAGACAATCTTACTGATGATTTAGTTTATAGTGATGCCGTTGCTAATAATCGAGCTGGGCAGAATGTAATCGATGCAGATACTGGTGAGATAATACAAGACACTAGTATCTGGAATTTGTCTTTTGATAAAGTTACAATGTATAAAATTGAATTCTCCTGGTATGGTGCTGTTGGAGGACTCTTTTTAGCATATGTTCCTGTAAGTAATGGTGAAGCAAGATGGGTCAGAGTTCATCACCTCAGAGCATCAAACCAACTTAAAGTTTCTTCTTTGGGTAATGCGACTCTGCCAATTACTTATTTGGTTTATGGTGGTGGTAATAAAGATAGAAATGGATATCTGGACGCTAATAGACCTGAAGCAAGTTTTTCTTATGGGACTCCTTCAGAACATATTATTAAGTATGGTGCCTCATATTATATTGATGGTGGAGACCGAGGAACCGTAAAGTTATTCAGCACCGCAACACCAACAGCTGTTGATGTTTATGGTTCTAAGAGATCATTTACTGTTGGTGCAGCATCAACACAAGTTTCACTCACCAATGCCGGAGTTTCTACTGATCCATTCATTACTGCCGGAGAAAACGCAGGACTATCCAGTTCATATTATGTGGGGGCTAAAATTATAACGAACAATCCTTTGGATCAGGGCATTGAAGTTGTTTATGTAAATCCCATAACCAATAAATTGCATCTAAATTCTCCATTAAACTTAGCGATTCCGCCAACAAGTATCACAATTATCCCAGATCGAAAGACTCCACTAATTGGTCTTAAATGTAAAGATTTTATTCAAAGTAGCACAGGAAGAAATGTAAGAAACAGAACACAAGTTTATCCAACAAGACTTTCAACCGGTTCAACTGGTGTAATTAAAGTCGACTTATTGAAGACTCCTATATTCCAAACAACATCAACAGTTACTGGTATCACAACAATTTCTGCTGATGTTAATATTGGTAAGAGTGGATCACCAACCATTGTAACTCTCACAAATACAGGTTATCTCTCAACTAGCACTGGAACCTATGGTTATTTTAGAGGGTATTTCCAAAACGATCCCTCACAAAGAAAAATTTCTGTATTAGGATACTTGGAAAATCGAGTAACAAATGGGTATCACTTTAATGCTCTTAATTCTACATCAGATAGTATTATACTAACAACAACAGATCCATTTTTAAGAGAGGAAAATCACAATCCAGTGGGAAATATTGTTTCTCCCACAACATCAGAATCCACTCTTGCCCAGTTGTCATCCGTTAAAGTGAGTCCACAAATAAGAAGTCCAATTCCAAAAACAGGAACCGTTGTTTCTTCACTGTTTATTCCTGCATCAGGAGAAGAATATGATTTATCTCCATACTTTGATTATAATAAAGAATATCTATCATTCCCTCTAACGAATGTTATCGAGAGTTTATATTTGTGTGGGTCTTCTCAAATAGATTATAATTCATCTGCAGCTGCAGCTAGCGTTTCGGCAAGTTTAACTTGGGAGGAGCAGTAATTTATGTCTCTTGAAAAAGATGTAAAAATTGGTGATGATAAACGTCCGATCAGCACAACAATTTCTCAAGAAAAACTTTATAATATAGCAAATGGTGAAGTTTTAACCGATGAATTTGGTAATGAAATTGTAACAGAAGTTGAAACTTATGTTTTGTCCGGAGTAACGATGGATAAATCGACTTCGGTTGTTTTCAATACGAAATCTCAAGGTTCGGTAAATTTTAATAAAATCTCAATAGCTTCTACAATTGCAACATATTCTTCTGGTAATACTAATAATATTGGAATTACAACGACAAATCCAAATATTAATGTAGGAGATTTTATTTCGGGAACATCTATTCCTGATGGAACAAGAATTTCGAGAGTTGGAATTGGAAGTATTTTTATTTCAAATAATACAACCAATACAACATCTCTGTCAGAACTCGTACTGATAGAAAGAAAGAATTTTTTTAAAACAAAATCAAAACCAACCATTAAGGTTGAAGAACAGTTTAAAGAGTCAAGTGAAGTTAGTACGACCTTACTTGGTGTAAATCGTGCCGAAACGCAACTTAGTCTATTTTCAAATGTATCCTCATACGGATTAGATCCCGATGAATTTGAATTTTATTCTTTTAATGATGGAATAAGTTTCGGTTCTTGGGAAACAAGAAGAAATGCCATTTATGGATATAGATATCAGGCAAAACAAACTGAAGAAACGCAGGAATCGGGAATTAGACTTACAGCATTTCCAACTCCATACTCATTTCCATTCGGTCCAAAATTTCAAAAATTAGGGGTATATAATTCACTTTTATTTAAACGATATATCAATTTTATTGAACTAGGAAATAAGTTACATGATTATTTTAATACTGGGACAGGAGGAAGCGGATATCCGTCTTCTTGGAAACAGAATTTTTTGCCAAAAGAATTTGCAGAAGTAACCGGTAATGATGTAAAGTATAGTGTCGATATTGAAAGTGCATTTGCAAGAATCGATACCTGGACTGATACTTGGAGAAATATTAAAGACGGAAGTTTAATAGATCCAGTAACTAATCAAAGTTTTAATTTTGAAAAAGTAAATCAAATAACCTTACCTTCTGTATATGGTTCTGATACCACTAGACCTGGTTATTCAGACAAAAATAAAAGATATGCTTATCTACAGTCAAGAAGAGTATTCAGATATCAACCAGGTCGAATTAGTGGATTTACATTTGGATTAAGATCTTCCGTAGAAGCAGTCACCGGTATTACTTTGGAGTGGGGAATATCTAATCCAACGGATGAATATGTTTTTAAAATCGACGCAGGTCAATTTTCAATTGTTCGTAGAAGCACAGTTCCTCTTGAAACAGAGGTTTTAACGAGAAATGGTTTAACTATAACAGATCAAAAATATATACCGAGCGGAAATCCTTTTGATTCTAAATCATATTATACTATTACTATTCCAAGAGACAAATTTAATGGAGATCCTTTAAATGAAAAGGGTCCTTCTAACTGGGGTATTAAACCAGAAAAAGTAACCATGTACAAAATTGAATTTGGTTGGTATGGTGCAATTGGTGCCAGATTCTATGTTTATGTACCAACTGGTAATGGAGATGCCAGATGGGTTGTTGCCCATACTCTGATAATTGAAAATTCATTAACCGCCCCTTGTCTTCGTGACTCTTATTTTAGATTTAAATACTCACTTAACATCGAAGATACCGGAGATGTAAAAACTCCACAATACTTGTATAAGTACGGTGCATCATATTATATTGATGGTGGAGACGAAGGGACATCTGAAATATATTCTGTAAGTTCTGGTATTTCCTCTACTTTTAAAACTACAGAAAAAACTCTTTTGGGTATTACTCCTAAACAATCTATATTAAATCGTGATGGAATTCCAGTAGAAAATAAAAAATTAATTATTCCAACAAACTTAAATATATCAACAGATTCTTTAACAGAAGTAAAAACGGTAAGTTGTTCTGCCTGTCCTGGATTTGGGCACGTTTATACTCCCGGAATTGGGACAACCGAGAGTGGTAGAAATGTGAATATTACATTTACAAGTGGAGATACAATTTCCGCAAATCCGGGAAGTTATTTTTATAAAAGCGATATTGGTGCAAAACTAATTGCACCATCAATTTATAATGCATATATTGCATCTGTGGATAATCAGGTTGGTAGTGGAATTTCTTTTCAAACAGCTAAGATAGAAGGATTTCAAGGATACAGTAGTTTTATTCTGGGACCCAGAGACCTTTCTGGAACCGAGAGATTAGATAGAGTCGCAGGAATTGTGACTACAGTAAATACGACCGGTAATGTTTCATATCCATATCCGGTTAGATTAAGTAATTATAATGCCGTTGCCGCATCAGATTTTAATTTCACTGGATCAAAAATTGAAATAGAGTTTGTAAATCCTAATAAGGGGGATAGTTATGCCCACTTTGCAGATTTTCTTATTGGTGTCACAGATAAAAAACCAAATGTATCAGAGTCTGGCGAATTGAATGGATTTTTTATTGGTGCGGCATCAACTACGATTTTACCTAACAGTGATATATTATTTGGAAAACACACTCACAGTTATGCATATTTTAATGAAAGTGGAGTCGAGCTTGGTGAGGGCTGGGCCCCGCTGCAACCACCATTAAGAATGGGTATTGATTATCGAATTCCTGGACTTGCAGATCCTGCAGGCGGAACTTGCTCAAAAGTCACTATCACGGTTGATAACCCTATTTCAGTTTCAAATGCTAAAGAATATTTGGGAAATCCAAAAACTAACCCACCATTTCCTGACGGATTTTATTATATTCAAATACCGGGCTCTTTTCCCTCATTAACATATACGGGTGGTCAGATTGTCTTACTTAATCCCTCTAGTAACACCCCTAATACTCCTATTTTTACTAATTTAACATATATTGGTGAACCTGTGGGACCATACCTTATTTCTGGGGTTTTATATTCTCATATTAGAATATCCCAAACAACGGGTCTAACTAATTTTAGTTTATTATTAAGACCAGTTAAATTAACAGGAACGGGTAACGTTAATACCTCAAAATTATATAATTATAATCCGTTTCCACTTTATTTGGTTGCTAAATTACAGGATAATTCTCAAATTAATAATATAACCGTTAAGGAAACAGTAGGAAACTTTCAAAGAACTATAACTCCAAAATGGTATGTAAATAGTAGTGCAACACTTGAACTTTATGGTGGCAAAACAGATAATTTTGGAACACCTCCCACAAACTTTTTAGAAATTGATAGACTGTCATCGGCATTAATCGATACTCAAAATAATTCCCAATTAAGACCATCACAAACCAGAGATGTTCTTTATATTGGTCAAAATACTACAAAGACAATAAATATGAGTAAGATATTTGGTCAGGACAGGAGAGTAATTACTCCGGATAATAATAATATTGAGGCAACATTTATGGTTGCCAAAAAACTTGATGGGGCTCCAGGAGATACCGGAACCATACAAACTAGTTTGAACTTTAAAGAGCAATAAAATGGCATTAAGAAATCCAAAAATATTTGGCCTTGACGTAACAAAGAATTTAGCAGATGTTAAAGATAAAGAGACTGCTTTACAGTTCTTAAATATACCAAGAAGCGCTTTAAATGTAATTCAAGGATCTGCAAATGCCGGGGCTTCAAGAGAGGACTGGATGAGTCTCTCTAGACTTACGGATCCAATTTATAAAACATTAGATCGATCATTTCAAGAATCATTAAATTATGGTGGATTATTAGATAGTCGTGCCGGAACAGAAAAAACTTTGTTTGGAAATTTAAATATTAATGGATCGATAAGTGGTAATGCGATTAGATTTCGTTATCTTGATGGAACTGGATCAGGCGCCACTGTAAAAATTGCTGATATTTCAACATCAAGAGTGAGTGCTTGGAGTTCTGTAGGCACAGGAGCTGCAGTTCCAATTTCTTATGGAGCTAGAGTAAGTATTAGAAGCACCGGTGCCTTACAATTTGGAACACAATCTGGAATATCGGGTCCCAGACTACAAACATCTATCACCCCACAATTGAAAGAATTTGATTCTGAATTTCCAACACATAAAATTAGTTGCACCATAGGAGGATCATCGGTTGTTCTCTATGCAATGAAAGGAATACCGGTTGTTTTTACCGGATTTTTTAGAGATTTGGATGCCACCATCAATTTAACAACTCTTGTTAATAACACTCCGGCAAGTTGGAAGATCGTAGAGACGGGAAATGCAAACAATTTTTCAAAATTTAAAAATCAGGGAAATACAACATCCTCGATTAACTATAGATCTTCAATTTCACGAGAAAGATATATTCAATTTTATTATAATCCAGATAATATTCAAAGAATTACTTTGACTTCGGCAAATATTTCCGAACTTCCTGTTGTTAAATTTAATGCCGCAACACATATTAATTTTTCTTCCAATCAACTTCGTGAATTTCCCAATTTAAATACTATTACTCCGAGTCTTAAAAGTTTAAATTTAATAGCAAATCCTCTTCATCAGAGTAGTATTCCAACGGAAAGAAAATTAAATTCTGCCGTTATTGATAAAATACCTCAAGGTTTAGAGGAGTTATATCTGGCACAAACATTTTATGGGTCAATAACACAAAATATTATTGCGAATCGATTTACCGGATTAAAGGTTTTATATTTAAGTCGAGGTGGCGGCCAATATTTTCATCCCGACAATGATGATCCAAACTGTAAATTACCAAATGTTCCAGATACTTGTCAGACCTATCAGGTTTCGAATAATGATTTTAGAGCATTTGACGCATCATCGGGAAATGCAAAGACTATAAATGACCTTACAAATTTAGTAACTCTTGATCTTAATGGTAATTATTATTTGAGTGGCACAGTTAATATCAATAATGATAATAAAAAAATACAGTCAATAAACGCCGGGGGCACTAATTTAACCTTACCAACAGGTCTTGCGGGTAAAAGTTCATTTACAACTTTATATCAAGACTATGCTAGAAGTGCCGGACCACTTGTAGTAAACGGAAATTACTTATATAACGGATGTAACTCACTCAGTACTTTATCTCTTTATGCATCAAATGTAACAGGAGCACTACCGAAGTTCACAAATGCTGCTTTAAGTTATCTTGAACTTCGTAATACTAATTTAACTGGTGGAGATCCAAACGGAGACACTTCTTTTGTAATACCAGAAAAAACATTCGAAAATTGCACCAATTTACAATATATGTTTTTACAATCTGGTAATTTACTTCCAAATAAACCAATTCATCCTAATGCTTTCTCATATACACCAAATTTATACTATTTGTGGTATATTTCATATGGAAGAACCACTGATAAAATTCCCAATTTAGGAACAAATACAAATCTAACATATCTAGTTCTGCATAATAATAATTTTACGGGATCGATGCCATCTTTGGCATCTAATAAAAATATTCATTATGTGGATGTGTCTTATAATGCTTTAAGTGGTGCTATTCCGGCATTTAGTAATCTATCAAATTTATATTATTTGTATATGTATAATAATCAATTTACATCATTAAATCAATTTAAAAATCTTTCAAATCTTGCTTATTTTTATGCTCATAATAATAAACTAGCAGGCGAAATACCAAGTTTTGAGGAATGTCCTAATCTATATTATCTTATTCTTTTTAATAATCAATTAACAATTTATAAAACCGGAGCACTTAAAAATAATTATAATTTAAAATATTTGGATTTATCGGGAAATTCATTAACTGGGCAAGCAATCAATCAAATTCTTGCCGATTTACTCTTAAATTATAATGCCGCGAACCGTGGGGGTGTGACTGTCAATTTAAGATCCCAGGGAGGCGGGGGTCTTCCAAGTGGACAAACCGCACTAGATACTATTGATATTTTAAGATCGAAAGGTTGGTCAATCGTGTATAACTAAAATGGCAACAAAACCAAATCAGGGATTTTTAAAGAGTTTAAATTTAATAGAAACTCCAACTGACACCATAGCAATTAATAATCTGGCAGGTGCCGGAATTGCCGAAGACTTGAAAATTATTCAAAATAATCTTCGAAATATTTCTACTATTTCTGTCACAAGTAGCAATATACCCGTAAGTGGTGGATTTTTTACATATCCAAATAATAACTTTGTTTTTACGGATGATGATGTTGTTCAAGTTAGTGTAAATGTAAATGTTGGGTCAACAACTTTATCTGTGGGAACAAATTATTTTGTATGTAATTCAGATGGAGAGACGCAGTTTAAATTATCATTCACACCATCTACTTCAGGTATTAATACAATTACTGTAGGGACTAATCCTAATTATAACTTTATCCTTAATCGTAAAGATGCCGTAACAGAACAGAATCTTATTAACTATATTCAACCAGATATTCAGGATACCGAAAATTTTTCATATCTAGGTGGTGGTGCTAGTATTAATAGCACAATGACTGCCACCGCATCAAATAACGAATCTTCGGCATTTTTTATCACAAAAAAATATAGAGTAGATAAAGATACAACAACTCAAAAGGACCTTAAATTTGAGGGTACAGTAATTATAAAAGATCCGGTTGCATTGAATGTAAATACTGCTGGTTTGGCAAATGAAAGGTCTCCAGGTGTTTTTATTGGAACTACTCGGGCATTTTCAAGTGATAATAATCCTTGGTCGGAAGTTGGAAGCGCACTTCAAACTTCAAGCACCGAAGTCTCCGTTGGTGAGTTAAACTTTGCTGATAATATTATAATAGAAGGACTCACTGCAACTTCTGCAGAATCAACTTTAGCAACGACCTTTACTCATAAATTACCCGTTGTCATTAATGGTGAAACGTACTTCTTACTATTAAGCACATAAAATGTTAAGAATTGTTGTGGTTCCAGCACCAACGTTATCAAGTAATTTTAATACAGAAGGAGTTTGAATTGGTATTCTTTTAGTAGAAGAGTCTGTTGAACTTATATTTGTAATATTTGCAGCAGACACTGTCGCAGTCAGAGCACTAAACTTTACATTACCACTATCAATTTTTAAATTTGGAAAACTAGATGTTGTCTCTAATCCATCTTCTGTTGGACTAAATGGTGGAGAAGTATCTGTTGGTGGGCAACATAGATCTCGATCACCATCATTAGCACTAGCTGGTGCATTAGTATTTGTGACTGTGAAGTTTCCTCCCGAAGCCAAAGCAGCGGTTGTTGGCTTATTAATAGTAATTGTTGAACTGGTAAAACTTGAAACTGTTGTGTTGGAGGCAAATTGAGCTCCCAGAACTCTCCTACCATTCGCAACACCCGTTGTGCTTGTGACATTAAGAATCGTCGCTCCAGCTCCGGTCGGTGAAGTTGTGAATATACAAGTTGTGTCGCCAGGAACACAGAATGCTGCCAGACCCTCATTTATCAATCCTCTAGATTGATAAAAATAAACAGTTGTACCTGCACCGATTGTTTGAGATGGTGAAATCGTAAATGCCGATGTTGATCCAGTTGTTGTGATTCCCGTGTAAGATTGAACACCAGAACCAATCATAATCATTCCACTCTTTAAGTTAGTTGTATTTTCACTACTTAAAGAAAATGATCCGCCACTTTCACTGCTTTTACCGACTGCTCTTTTTACAAATCCACGATGGTCAATAAAGGTTAGAGTCACTGAACCACTGGCAGTTGATGCATTGCTTACAGTAATAAAAGCGTTGATATTAATATCAGTCACAACCGTATTTGTTGGAACTCCAGTTCCAAATATATAATTTCCAACTTCAATACCAGAAGTATCAGAGATTGAAATAATTTTAGTTCCGTTCGTTGTTGTACAAGGTCTGCTCGCTTTTTCTATTCCTGCATATGATGATTTAGGTGCATAAGTAATATCTACTTTTTTTGTTGACTTAACTTTGACGTAGTCGTCAGATGATGCGGCCTTTCCCAGTGTTCCTCCACCAGAAAGAATAGAATTATCTAAGAATACATTAAATTTACCTTTTGCAGCATCACTAAAATTGTAGTCTGATGCATAAAGATAATTATATCTTAAATTAGAGTTACTTATTGCCCCCGGATAAAAAATGTCAAAATTAATATTACGAATTACACCGATTGCATCAACCGTTGATGGAATATAATATCTTGCTCGTATATTATATTTCCTATATGCTTCTAAAACATAAGTACTATAAGTTATACGTGTGTCCTGACCGATTGCCTTACTGAATACAATATTTCCATTTGTAATTACATCGGTGATTGCGGTGGTAAATCCAACCGGAGGAGTTAGAGTAATCACTCCCGTTGTTCGGTTGTAACCATCAACAGTTGTTCCGGTTCGAATATTAGTTCCAGATACACTCTGCCCGATACCAATAAAACTTGTAATTGTTAGTATTCCGACTGTCCCGGCTGCTAGTGTGATGGTATTTGAAAATTTAGATGCACTACCAACAAGAGTTGTGGTTAAACCAATTCGTGAATGTTCGGTATATGTTCCAATCCCAGATGTATATCCTTCGGTTTCAAATTCAAAACTCATGAGAGCTGTGGTATTTACAGAAAATGTATGACTTCCTGACGTGGTTGGTATAAAATATCCACTCCATTCCACACCACCATTTGTGTCTACGGACTCCGGAGTAATTTTTTGCGAATAAGAAAAATTTCCATTCTCCCAAAAATTATTTGTAACAATCGGAGTTCCGGTGAATACTGTTCCTGTTATGGGTATGGGGTTTATTACCTGATTTGAATTATAATATTTTGCGGTTAGTCCATTACCGCCATTAATTCTTGGAATTCCTGAAAATATTTTAAATTTATCTAATTTATTTTGATATGTAATTCTTGGGGAAAAATCTAGATTTTCCCCTTCACTATTAGTAAATTCTACTCTACTTCCAATAATGTTTCTATAACCGCCAGATGATAACCCATATGAAAATATATTTCGAATTGCATCCAAGTCTTCAGATATAAACGTTGATGGTGAGGTCGTTGGTTCAGCTAATGTATCCAAGAGATTATTTAATGATAATGTCTTATCCGATAAATCGCCAAGATTACTGTCTCTTTGAATACCAATTCTTTTGTATATCTTTTGTGCCATATTGACTTTTTTGAGTATTTATATTAAGATGAGAAGTAATTCATTCTATTTCAATATGGACTCCAAAGAAATGCTTACGGACTTAACTAGTCAAGCAGAAAATTTGAGAAAGGATTTAATAGATCTCGAACAATTGTTTAATATGAAGAAAGAACAGTTTATTAAAGTTCAAGGTGCCATTGAAGCTTTGACTGCTCTTGATGAAGATGTTGAGAAAACCACTTGACACCCGCTCTAGGACACCCTATAATATGGGGGTAATCAAGAAAACCCCCAATGACCACCGCACAAGAAACCGTTCAAGGTATTGTGATTGATGTATGCACCCGCACCTTCCTGCTGTTGAGTGATCAGGGCAGCGAGCGTCGTGTAGAGTGTGAGACTGTTCAAGAGTTTATGAACGTTCTGGAAGTTGTGACCGCACAACTGGATCCCGAACAGATCGAGTATGCCGACCTTGCCATTCGTGGTGAGAAAAACTAAATAACAGGACAATGGAAGTTTTCACCGTGGAAGAGTTTCAAGAGAGGTTTGATGAACTAATGGAACGTGTTGAAAATGGAGAGAGTTT